>WNFH01003269.1_pt1 | contig 11471 bp, 10 predicted proteins | sample 5400411 | NCBI WGS metagenome assembly WNFH01 (sample SAMN13153347, study PRJNA577476) | soil metagenome | isolation source: 200 cm saprolite under Douglas fir tree site 2 hole 3 | place: USA:California | collected 2015-04-18
AAAACTGGGTCAGCGAGTTCTCGCTCGACATCCTGCGGAAGATGACAAACAATCGGTATCCAAAGAACACAGACATGCCTACACGCTAGGCTTCCACAAGAACTTTCGAACGCCCTCGCTACGGACCGCTTCGGACCAGCCGTCCGTCCTTCAGCGTGAATCGATCTCCTCGCCAACTCACCGTGTGACCGGCGAAACTAGCGATCCACACTCCCACCGCAATGAAGTCCCTCAACGGAAGCATCCAAAGATTCTTCAACAATTCGCCATCCCCCAGCACGACCTTGCCGACCACCAGTGCCACCGCAAGTCGCAAAAAGAGCGTCACGCCAAACAGTGCCCAAACCCACGCCGCGCCCTGAGACAGAACCAACGCCAGAAAAGACCACCACAGTCCAAAGGTAAACAACAAACCGAAGTATCCCCCGGTGCGAGAGTCGCGCACAGCGCGCGCCCAGCGCAGTTGATGCGAAACAAATCCGGGCAGATCATAGGCGGGAAGGCACGTCTCGACAACCGAATCTGACAGCACAACGTCAAGCCCAAGATCGGCAATCCGCTTCCCCAGTTCGTAGTCATCTGCGAGATAGTCGAGCAGTAACTCAAAACCCCCGGCTCGATCCAGCTCCGCGCGCCGGAAAGCCAGCGTTGAACCCAACCCGAAGCGGATTCCACCTTCAAGCTGCCGTGCAGCTAACACTCCGGCAAAAAAATCTGTGCTGATCCCCAGCGCTTCCAGTCGTGAACCGAAAGTCGAAGCCGCAACTCCCCGATAGAGACAAGTGACCATTCCCACCTTCTCATCGGAAAGCGGCGCCATCAACCGCTGCAGATAGTCACGCTCCACCCGAATATCGCTGTCATTCACGATCAAGTATTCGTAATGCGCCACGGGCAACATCTGCACCAGATTGCTGACCTTCACGTTCGTACCCAGAATCTTGGGACAGACAACCAGACGAATCTGCGTGCCCGGGAACTCTCGCTGCAGCTTCTCCACACTCGCGACCGCCGGATCGTTCGCATCGTGGACCCCAAAGATGATTTCGTACTCCCCGTAGTCCTGCACACAGTGGCTGCGGAAGCTCTCGTAAATCTCTGGATCAATACCTCTAAGCGGTTTAAGAATCGAGATTGGAGGCAAGGAATGTATGGGGCGGACACTTCTGCCCGCCGCTTTTGGCTCAAGCAGGAAATTCCTCGCCCCCCACAAACACAGCAGGTAATAAGCCGAACTCGAGATCATGCCGAAAACCGAAACGATCTCGATGACCTTGAAGATGAAGTGAATCATGCGCCCGCGGAGGCCATTCTATTCGTACCGCAGCGCCTCGATAGGATCTAAATTCGCCGCCTTCCATGCGGGATAGATCCCAAACACCAATCCCACTCCCGCCGCCGCAGTGAAGCCAAATGAAGTCCAGAACATCGACATGCGCGCTGGCAAGGAGGGCCAGATCGCCGGTATACCCCAGACCACGACCGCGCCAAAAAGAACCCCGATCACTCCGCCCACCGCGGTCAGAATGATCGCCTCCAAAGTGAACTGCAGCAGAATGTCGGTCTTGCGGGCGCCAATGGCCTTGCGCACGCCAATCTCGCGGGTACGCTCCGTCACCGAAACCAGCATGATGTTCATCACGCCTACGCCCCCCACAATCAAACCCACGCTCGAAATTGCAAACATGCCAATGAACAGCATCCCCGTGAGTTGATTCCAAACGTCCGAGATCGAGTCCGCGGTGAACACTGCAAAGTTGTCGGGCTTGTCCGGAGCAACCTTTCGCCTCCGGCGCAGCAGTTCGCGGGTCTCGTCAATCGCCTTGGGCATGTCGTCATGAGACGTAGCCTTGATGCTGATCCAATGCTGCTTCAGTTCCGGATGCAGCTTTCTGAGCGTACTTAGCGGAAAATAAGCTTTGTTGTCCTCCGGATTCTTCCCCCCGCCGAAAACCGACTTCACCCGCTCGGCCGTGCCGATTACCGTGAAAAGCTGCCCCTCGATGTTGACCTCTTTCCCCAGAGGATCCGCACTGCCGAACAACTCCTCCGCCGTCTCGGATCCCAAAAGAACTACTGCCGACCGATGCTCTTCGTCCACCTCGCTGAACCAGCGTCCAGTCGCGATCTGCAGGTCAAACACATCCTTCGCGGAGGACTGGTCGCCTTCAAGAATCGTGTTCTTGGCCTTGCGATCCCCATATTTCACCGCGAATGACCCAATGCCCAGCTCCGGCCGAAAATAGCGCACACCCGCGGTCACCGCTTTCACATGGGGCAATTGACTGATGGCGACCGAGTCGTCATACGTCAGTTCCTTGCGCGTCCGCATCTCCTCCGTAGGCCGGCCGAAGTGAAAAGGCTCGATGTGGAACGCAAAGATCACATTCGAGCCGATACTGGTGACGATATTCTGAACGTTGTCGTTCAAGCCGCGTCCGATGGAAGAGACGCTGATCACGACCGCGACCCCGATCACGATTCCCAACACCGTAAGCGACGAGCGCAGCTTGTTGCCGCGGATCGTGTCCGTCGCCATGTGGACGATCTCGCCGAATTCGCCCTTTTTGATCATGATTTGAAAGGGCACGGCTTCAGCCGTGCCGCCCAGACCTAACAAACCCGGGCTTTAGCCCCTAAGGGAGCCACTTCACAACTCGAAGCGCAACGCCGCAATCGGATCCAGCCGCGCCGCCCTTTTCGCCGGATAGACCCCGAAGAACACTCCCACGCTGGCCGCCACAATCAATCCCGCAGCGACCGCCCATATCTTAATAGCCGAGGGCATCCCAATCAGAGCCGTAACTCCCAATGCGATGCCGACCCCAAACACCACGCCCAGCACCCCGCCCACCAAAGCCAGCACCACCGATTCAATTAGAAATTGCACCAGCACGTCTCCGCGGCGCGCCCCGAGCGCCTTCCGAATGCCGATTTCGCGCGTGCGCTCCGTCACCGCCACCAGCATGATGTTCATGATCACAATGCCGCCGACCACGAGCGCGATGCAAGCAACTCCAATGGTGGCCATAAAGAAAGTGCTGCTGAAATCTTTCCAGATACCTAACAGACTCGCATTCGTTTCGATATCGAACGTATCCTCCGCGCCCGCACGATCGTGCCGGTGAGCACGCAGAGCGACGCGAGCTTCGTCAACCGCCTCATTGAGGGCAACGCCCGCCGCCGCCGCCTTCCCCGAAATACGGATGCTGTCCTTACGGACTCCGTATTGTTTGAGATACGCGCTGATGGGAATCATCACGTAATTGTCCAGACTCTGCCCCAGCGTCTTGCCCTTCTTCTTTCCGACGCCGATGATCTGGTAGGTCCAGCCATCCAGCCGGATTTCGCGGCCCAGAGGATCGATTCCAGCCATCAGGTGCTCAACAATATCCGTTCCCACCACGACCACTGGAGATTTATTCTCCAGGTCAGTTTCGTTGAGCATTCGGCCCGCGGTCAGGTCCGTGTCGTAAATGGGCGCCATCGAGGGCGTGATGCCCTGCACGGTAGTATCGTTGATCGACTGCTCCGCATATTTCACGTGTCCGTTGCTGTTGCGCAAGGCCGCGCCCACATAGTCGCAGTGGCGGCAAGCCTCGAGCACGGCCCGGTAGTCCTCCATGTCGAGGTTCTTGCGTTTCTCTGCCTCCAGGAAATGCTCCACATTGGTCTCGACCGGAGAAAACTTCGACATGATGAAAACGTCTGCGCCGAGATTGAAGATTTTGCCGGCAACGTAACCGTCGATACCCGCGACAAACGTAACAACCGCGATCACAGCCGCCACGCCGATCACGATCGCCAGCACCGACAGCACAGAGCGCAGCTTATTCGCCCACAGCGATTGCAACGCCACGCGGATGGCTTCAGCGATATTCATGGATCAGGCTTCGGGCTTCGGCTTTCGGGCTGCAGCAACCAAGCCGGCCCTGGGAAACTACAGTCTACAGCAAGGCTGTTTTCTGGGCAGCCGAAGCCTGATACCGGCTAGCAGCGATCGGGTGGGCGAGGATGGGTACAGGTAGAGATTTTTCCTGTCATCACCTCAATTACGCGGCAAGAGACCGTGTCCGGGACAAATCGCTGGCCATCGAATCTGCATCGTTGGATGGCAACCCGGGAAGCGAGAGGACCCACGATAGGGGCTAGTCTTCTTAGAGTCTCTTCTTCAAATTTCCGCACCTTGCCAGGATCCATCCGCCTTGGCGGTATTTCCCGGTCGAGCCTCCAGGTACCGGTCGGACTGTCGTCGGTGAAGACATTCCACTTGAGATTGGGGATAGAGGGAGCGACTTGATATTCGGCGCTGGTTTCAAGTTCATGTTCAAGTTCCATGAGCGTATTTTCGATGAGCGTGTCGAAGGCTGAAGATCTGGCCACAGGACTCCCTCCTTAAGCTTGCTGTCGAATTATCCCGCTCTTACACCAAGTGACTCCGAGGCGCGGAGAAGGCACGACTGCAGCCGCGGCAATTGTTTACCACACCCGTCAGCCGAACAAGTCACACATTCGTGGTCGCTTCAACTAGGTCGCTTACAAGATGTCCTCTATAATGATTCTGTAGGCAGCCGGACCGGACGGCCGCTCTTGCATCTTCGGACGCAGGAGAGGAAAGTCCGAACTCCGCAGAGCAGTGTGCCGGATAACGTCCGGGAGGGGGTAGCCCATTCTTGCGCGCTTTTTGCGCAAGGGTGGGAAACTCTCGACGGAGAGTGCCACAGAAAACATACCGCCCCGGCGGCAACGCCGAGGTAAGGGTGAAAAGGTGCGGTAAGAGCGCACCGCCGCCGCAGTAATGCGGCGGGCAGGGCAAACCCCACACGGAGCAAGACCAAATAGGGAGGAAGTCCAGAACTTCGGTTCCGGACACGTGCCGGCTCGGTGCGTTAAACCTTCGGGTAGGTCGCTAGAGCCGCGTAGCGATGCGCGGCCCAGAGGAATGGCCGTCCCACCGGAGCAATCCGGCGGACAGAATTCGGCTTACAGGTCCGGCTGCCACTTTAATTGTCATCCTGAGCCAGCGTTCTTTGCGTAGCGAAGGATCTAGGCGAGCCGCGCGAAGGAGCCCGCCCTGAGCAAGCGCAGCGCCCCGAAGGGTCGCGTTCTTTGCGACCCAATGATCGTGCGTTTGGCTCGCTTCCTTACAAGCTGGCAGCACTACCGTTTTCGCAGGCAATTCAAATTCACGTCAGGAGCACACCATGTCCGCACCCAGCCGCCGGCCGGAGATTCGCCGGCGCCGTACTCGTAACGAAAAGATCGTCCAACTGCGCAAGCGCCTGACCGCCGCCAAAGCCGATGCCGATCGTGAGCGCATCATCGCAAAGTTGCACAAGCTGGCGATTGGATCGCCCGGTCAGCCATTGCTGAAATAAGCAAAAAATCAGGCCACCCCGCTGCTCAATCTTGTCTGATCGGGGACGCGGTTGCCGGACTGCTTTGAATCGTCGTCCCCTGCGCTGACCTGGCGATAGGCTTCCACGATTCTCCGCACCGACTTTTCCCAGGAAAACTTGCCCGCCTGCAGGTAACTGCGCTCTTTCATTCGTTCGCGCAGAGCATGGTCCAGCAGCACGCGGTGCAGTGCCCGCATGATTTCGAAAACATTCTCCGGATTGACCAGAACCGCCGCGTCCCCCACCACTTCCGGCAGGGACGATACGTTCGACGTCACCACCGGAGTCCCGTGCGCCATCGCCTCGAGCGGCGGCAGCCCGAATCCCTCATACAGCGACGGGAAGACGAAGATCTTCGCCGAATCATAAAAGATTCGCAGCACTTCAATCGGCACAAAACCCAGAAACCGCACATCATTCTGCACGCCGCTTCTGACCACGGTTCGCCGCAAATCCGGGTTCCCCGACAGGTCATCCCCAATGATGATCAACTTCAGATCGGGGAATGCATGGTCCCTTTCCAGTTCAGTTTTCAGAGCTGAGAAAGCCTCAATCATGCGCACCACGTTCTTGTGCGGACTGATTCGGCCCGCATAAAGCAGAAACGGATAGTTCACCTGGTAGCGCTGCGCGATGAGTTCGCGATCGGCCTCAGACGCGTGTCCATGAAGGAAGCGCTCGTCGATGGCATTGTTGATAACTTCAATACGCTCCGGCGGAATCCCAAACAACTTCTCCATCTCATTCTTCGTGAAATTGGAGACCGCGAAGATCCGCGCCGCCCCGCTCAGCACACGCTTCGTCATCTGAAAGTGCCACGAGCGCCAGAATCCCGTCTGCCCGCGGGCCCGCGACATGTGCTCCAGCATGTCGTGCACCGTCATCACGTATGGACAAGGCAGAGCCCGCGGCACAGAAAAAAGATTGGGAATATGTACCAGGTCCGCGTTTAACCCCTTCACGATCGTGCGAAATTCACGGAATCCCTTGATTGATCGTTCGGGCCCGGCAAGTGGCACCCTATGAAAATTTGGCGGCAGGGCTCCAATTTCTTCGAACTTGCCGGGAGGCCCAATCAGTAGGTATTTATTCTCGCGGTCGAGCCGGCCCAGGGTACGCACCACATTGCGGATGTACGTGCCCACGCCAAATTCCGTCATCCGCCGGATGTCGATGGCGATCTTCACCGAAGGCATTTAACCACACAGGGCGCACGGGAACACAGAGGAATTGCACGACCGCAAGGGTGCGACGTCAGTGCCCCATTTCTCGCCTCCTTTGTGAGAAGTGGGGAGTTTTGGCCCTGCTTTGAAAGGGCGCGGCTTCGAGCCGCGCCGTAGAAGCCAAAAGTTCAAATGCGGGCTTTAGCCGCTGAGGGAGTCGGCTTGTCCGCAGTCCTTACGCTCTCACTTCCGCCTGCGCCTTAGCCCGCCGTTCCGCGTAGAGTGGGAACTCCTCACAAAGCTCAAGCACTTGCTTGCGGACTCTGGACAAAACCGCCGCATCCGTCCGATGCAGCAGCACTTCCGCGATCCAGAGCCCGATCCGCCGCATCTGCGTTTCTTTCATCCCGCGCGTAGTCAACGCCGGTGTGCCAATACGGACGCCGCTGGGCTTGAGCGGAGGATTCGTGTCGAACGGAATCGCATTCTTATTGACCGTGATCCCAGCCTCGCCCAGCGCCTTCTCCGCCTCGCTTCCGAACATGCCCTTCGAGAACACATCGACCAGCATGAGATGAGTATCGGTTCCACCCGAAATGATCCGGAAGCCCTCGTCAGCCAAGCTCTGCGCCAGCACCTTCGCATTCGCCACAATCTGCCGCGCATAGTCACGGAACTCAGGCCGCATCGCTTCCAGAAAGCACACCGCCTTCGCCGCCATGATGTGGACCAGCGGACCGCCCTGCATTCCCGGGAACACAACCTTGTCGATCGCCTGCGCGAACTCCGTCTTCGAAAGAATCATGCCCGAGCGCGGCCCGCGCAAAGTCTTGTGCGTCGTCGAAGTTACGATGTGCGCATGCGGCACCGGCGAGGGATGAACCCCGCCCGCCACCAGCCCGGCAAAGTGCGCCATATCGACCAGGTAGAGCGCGCCAACCTTATCCGCAATCTGCCGCATGCGGACAAAATCAATGATGCGTGGATAGGCGCTCCCCCCGCCAATGATCAGCTTCGGCCGTTCCTTCTCCGCAAGCTTTTCCAGTTCGTCGTAGTCGATCGTCTCCGTTTCCTTGGTGACGCCGTAAGGAACAATCTTGTAAGTCTTGCCCGAGAAATTCAGATGATGCCCGTGCGTCAGATGTCCGCCATGAGCCAGGTTCAGCCCAAGAATCGTGTCGCCCGGCTGCAGCACCGCCGCATAAGCCTCCATGTTCGCCTGCGATCCCGCATGAGGCTGCACATTGGCATGCTCGGCGCCAAAGAGTTGCTTCGCCCGGTCGCGAGCCAGGTTCTCGACTACGTCCGCGAACTCGCACCCGCCGTAATAACGCTTGCCCGGATATCCCTCAGCATATTTGTTCGTGAACACCGAGCCCGCCGCCTCTAACACCGCCTCGCTGACAAAATTCTCCGAGGCAATGAGTTCAAGGCCCTCGTGTTGTCGCCGGGTTTCGTTGTCAATCGCGGCAGCAATCTGCGGATCGGACTCGAACAGGGGTTGGTACATAGCACCAGTCTTTGAAGTCATGAGGAGGTTCCGTTTCCTAAACTGTTTCGTAAATATTCGGCCGCAAGATTTCCATGTATCGCTCCGGCCATTTCGGCGGAGCGAAGCCGAACTGCGCGTACAACTCATGGGCATCGAGCGTCGATAGGTTCCACCGCCGCAAGTCCTGCAGGGCCGGGTGTTGCATGATGCACTTCATCAACGCTTTGCCAAGTCCGTGTCCCCGATACGATTCGAGAACGAACACGTCAGCGACGTAGGCGTACGTAGCGAAGTCACTAATCACCCGCGCAAATCCCACCTGCGCGCCCTCAACATCATAGGCGCCAAAGCACAGCGAGTTCTCGATTGATCGCGCGACTACGTCGCGCGGAATCCCCTTGGCCCAATAGCAATTCGTCAGAAAGCCATGAACGACATTGAGGTCGATCCGTGCCCGGTCGGTACTGATCAGAAATTCCCCGCAGCGCTGCTCCAGAACGCTATCGAGACGAGAAATGCCCACGGTCTCCATCGACCTCATTCTAAACCCGCCAGCTCTGTCATCCTGACCCTGAACTCCGCGAAGGGGAAGGAACTATGCATTCTGCGTGCACCGTCAAACCTTGTACATTGCAATGAGAGCAAGAGCAGACTGACCGCCGTCCGCTTCTACCCCTCAAAACGCCGTCCGCAAGAACGAAGCCAGATGCCAGCCATCCATATACTTGTAAGGCGTCTCCCCCGTCGTGTAGTGCCCGCAAGGCAGCACCGCGACTTTGTGATCCAGTCCATGCCGCTCAAATTGCTCAACCACCTGCCGTGAAAACTCCGGCAGAAAGGTCAAATCATATTTCGCATAAACAATAAGCGACCTCTTGCGCCAGCGCGAAAACTGCTCAAAATACGACATCGGACTAATCGCCAGCCACACCTGCCGCAACCGCTCCAGGTCAATGTGCGGTTCCACTCCCTGCCGAACATGCCGGGTTGACTGCCCATGCCACGCCACATCCGCAAAGTAAGTCGAAGCATGATTGAACGCCGCCACTCGAATCCGCGGATCATGCGCCGCCGCAATGAACGCATAACACGATCCCAGACTTGTCCCCACGATGCCCAGCCTGCTGTAGCCCCTCTGTTCCAGCCAGTCGAGACAGCATCGCACGTCCACGACTCCCTGCCGCGCCGCGTCGAGCGTCCGCCCGATGTTCGCCGACACGGCATAGTCCGCCCGCCGAATCTCCGCTGGCATGCGGATATCGTGATGCGGCAAGCTCAGTCGCAGCACCGCAATCCCCAGCATGTTCAGCACCCGGCACAAGCTTACATAGGCAATCGCATCCGAATTCCAGTGCGGCAGAAGAACAATCGCTCGCCGCCCCCGCGCCGGAAACCACCGCGCATTCACCACATTGTTTTCCGGATAAGGCGTCCACACCGGCGAAGTGAAGCGCAAGAATTCCGCTGATGTCCCGCTCAGCCTTGCTTCCAGCTTGAGATCAGGAATCTCCCGGGTGGAAAAGACCTGTACTTCGCGCCGCTCCACACGAAAGTCCTGCGGCCGCACGTAAGAGTAAAACTCATCACTGGCAGCCACGATGCGCCGGTTGTAATCGATGAAGAACTTCTCCGGATCGCCCACCGACTGCCCCGGACGCCAGCCATTCCGGCAAGGCCAGTCGCGAGCCCATTCCACGCCCCACTCCAGTGGACGCACCACGCGATTGTTGTCCACCGACGTGAGCCGGTGCTCCCAGTCGTACATCCACTGTGCGTAGCGTGAAGCCATGATCGATTTTTTAGTGTACCAAGTAGCCGACAAAAACTTCAGGCAGGAATCACCGAGTGGCCTGCCACTGCATTGAGGCACGCCGTTTCCTTCGTGAGTGGAACGATCCACTGCCGACAGTGGAGACTCGCATCGCATAGCAAAGAGTGAGCTAGACAAGCAGGATCTTCGGTAGTGGTGCGGTATGCTTGTCATTCCGAGCAAGCGTTTTTGCGACCCGATAATTCCGGGTTTAGCTCGCTTCCCTATTAAGTAGACAAGAGGTGACCTTGTTATGAACGAGACACAGCATTCACGACGCCTGGGTCGAAGCATTGTCGCAGTAATTGCCGGCATTCTGACAGGCGTGATTCTCAGCATCGGCACTGACGCCGTCTTGCATGCCACTCACCTTTTCCCGCCCATGGGACAACGGATGAGCGATGCGCTGTTTGTTCTGGCGACGGCCTATCGCATTGTTTACGCCATCGTGGCCAGCTATATCATCGCGCGACTCGCCCCCGATCGCCCCATGCAGCATGCTCTCGTGGGCGGCGCCCTCGGCTTTGTCGTGAGCGCAGTCGGCACTGTAGTGACGTGGAACAAAGGGCCGGAGTTCGGCCCACACTGGTATCCGATCGCTCTGGTGGTCACCGCGATCCCTTGCGCCTGGGTCGGTGCCAAGCTCCGCATCAATCAGTTGCAACCCTGATTATTAGGTGGTTCTACAGTTTGCTGAACTCGATGGCGGTTCTGCTTTGAAAGGGCGGTCCTGGTTTGAAAGGCGGTGCTGTGTGAAAGGGCGGTCCTGGTTTTGAAAGGGCGCGGCTTCTAGCCGCGCCGTAAGCGCCAAATCAACGTGGCTTCAGCCACTGAGGTCACATCCGGCCTGCGTCTAGCCGTCGTACCGTCTGGGCACCCGCTTGGAAATGTTGCACAGAATCTCGTAAGCTGAACTGTTCGCCAATCGCGCGTGCTCCAGCGCGTCCACACTAAGCCCATCACGCGTCCCCAGCAGGATGACTTCATCCCCAACCGCAACTCCCGGAATTCCCGTCACATCCACCAAAGTCAAATCCATCGAGATGCTACCCACGATGGGCGCGTAATGGTCCCGCACAATCACGCGCCCCCGATTGGAGAGCTGCCGGTTGTATCCATCAGCATAGCCCACGGGCAGAACCGCAACATGAGTCGGCGCTTTGGTCACGAAGCTTCCTCCATATCCCAGCGGATCGTTCGCCGCGAAGTGCCGCATGGAAAGAATCCGAGTCTTCCAGGTAAGGATCGGCTTCACTCCCAGCCGCAACGTTCCGCCGCTGACCTCACGTCCCGCGCGCTGGAAGGGTAAGTAGTATCCATATAGCGCGACCCCGGGACGCACCATGCTGTTCCAAGTCTCCTTGCGCGAGATAACCGCGCCGGTGTTGGCAATATGCACAAGCGTAGGATCGAAACCCGCCCCCCGCACCATTTCGCATGCTTTCTCAAACGCGCTTTCCTGAGCTGCGACTGATGGCGTGTCCATAATCTCTGACGACGCCAGGTGGGTTGAAAGCCCCTCCAGCACCAGATGCTTTGCCTGCTTCAGCGTTCCGAGCACTCCGGGAAGGTCTTCCACCGCAACTCCCAGGCGTCCCATACCCGTA
>WNFH01011613.1_pt1 | contig 11471 bp, 16 predicted proteins | sample 5400411 | NCBI WGS metagenome assembly WNFH01 (sample SAMN13153347, study PRJNA577476) | soil metagenome | isolation source: 200 cm saprolite under Douglas fir tree site 2 hole 3 | place: USA:California | collected 2015-04-18
AGCCTGGCAGATCCAACCCAGGTTCGTGCCTGGACCCGGCGGCTCGCAATTTCGGCCGACTCGCTGAAAGCCGTCATCGACAAGGTCGGTAACTCGGTCGCGGCCGTGACCAAGGAAGTTGAATTGCAGCGGGCGGCTCACTCGACTTCGCCGGCGCCTCCGATCGAGCGCCCGCCTACCGCAGGTGAGCCGGCTCCGGCTTGACGGACAAGCGGGCATCCAAGCTTCATGAGTGCATCTGCCTTAAAGCCTGAAGCGTTTTTACCAGGACAACGGAACCGATCGATTCCGGTATGCTTGCCTCAACGAATCCGGCGCGACACGGCCCGGAGCAGGGCACGTTTGAAGTAATCCCTTGCGACCGCATCCAGGGCGGCCGAGATCAATTCCTCGGATTCCGCCGCACGACCCCTGTTCTCAGCCTCGAGCCGCTCGGCTTCCTGAATATAGTCGATCGCGAGCTGGCGCAGCCGGCGGACCTCGGCATCTTCGGGAATTGGATAAACCTTCGCCAGCAAATCCCTGGCGTGATCACGGGCGCGTTCACTTCTCAGGCCGGGCATCAGCGCCTCCTTGCGTTATGCGGATTCCTTTGAGAGAGTGTTGCGCCACCGGTTTGGCCGAACATGACGCTGGTAAAATTAAGTATTTTAACTATGTCCGGTTCCGGACAAAACCTGCTATTTTCGAAATTTAATGGGCCTGCCCGGCCCGTTCGATATCGGGGGAACGTGTCGCCGATACATATCCATGGCGGCGAAGGGCTCTATGCAATGGCAGGGAGATACCCATGAGCAGCGTTGCCGAGGGTGGTCCGGGACCTCCCCACCATTGTTCCCTCTGTGGAAAGAGTCAGCATTCTGTCCGCAAGCTCGTCGCCGGCCCCCATGTCTTTGTCTGCGATGAATGCGTCGAACTCTGCATGGTCATCGCCCGGGGCGACAGCACATCATTCTACCTGCGCACGCCGGCCGAATACCGCAAACTCGCGGCGGATGACATTCGTGCGGCGGAAGAGGCCGGCATGTCCACCGACAAGGCCGAGCTTGCGGTGGGCCGGACATGGCTGCGCCTTGCAGAAGAATCGGAAAAGGCAGAATCCGAAAAAGCAGCTCAGCTGGCGGCAAAGGAAAGCCCGCTGCTGCCCGGGCAGGCAGAGCTAAGCCAACCGGAAGGGCAGGCAGAGCAACGTGAGGGGGCAGCAACGGCAGAGCCAAGCAAGCCGGAAGCGCCGGTAGAGCCAATCGACGCGGGGAAAATCCTGATCTCCTTGGCAAACTTGGCGTCTCATTCGCGAGAGAGCCCCGATTGACAAGCCGTCATGGTTCTACCGCACGCCGTGATATGACCATTGACCTAGCGCCGGCGCGCGACCGATATCCCGAACAAGAACGCAACAAACAGGCTCGCGAGCGGCGCTTCCCGCGTAATGGCGCTGATGATTGAGAGCGGTCTTCCCGGCTGGCGCGCGGCCGCGATCGCCTCGCTCAGCCTGTTCACCGCCGCCTGAAGGCCTGCGGAGACTTCGGTGATGGTGTGCGATACATCGGTAGCCGTATCGATGGCGCGTTCCACCATGCCGGGCTGCAGCGTTGGTTCGGTTTCGATGTTCACTTGCCGATGCTCACTTATCGATGTTTTTGAAGCTCATGGCCTTCGCCCGTTACGTAACGGCGGGGTGCGGCCGTCACCTTTGGCTATCCGCGATAGGCGCCGCGTTGAACGGCGGGTGACGGCCTCACGTTAGAAAATGCGCGGACGAGAATTTTGTTCCTCGGCTTTCGCCGACATCGCCATGCTTCATCGTTTTCTCTTTCCGGGCGTTGAAGGTATGGATTGCCAATGACATTAAGATAATCGATACGCACGCCGCTGCGAACGGAGGATGGCAGCTATTGGCCATACGACTAAGTCCGCCGCTAGGTCCGCCGCGCCATGTCGCAGCATGCGCCGAAATCGCTTGGCAATGACGATGTCTATGCCGTCTCCGCTTACATCCTCAATTTGAACGGAATGCTGCCGGCTGATGCGACGCTCGGCGCCAGGACGCGAACCGAACGTGTTCGTCAGCGATCCGCATCTCGACGTCAAAAATCCGGCGTGCACGACGGGTTGTTGAGGAAGCTGGCTCTTAAAAAAAAGCCCGCCGTGAAGCGGGGCCTTTAGGTTTATATTGCAACGCCGTAATAATCATTCACAGCGCGGGTTCTGGCAGGGTCGCCCCGTTTTCAAGCATTGTCGTTGCCGTATTTCGGCGCTCCCTTGAGTTGAGTCTCGGTAATGCCGGTACGATAGCCACCAAGGTTGGTGTCGTATTTCAACGACTGCCAGGGCAGGGGATAATGGTCATCACCAATTCCGAGAAAGCCGCCGAAGCTCAAGACGGCGTATGAGACTCTGCCGCTCATCTTGTCGATCATGACGCGCTCGATCGATCCGATCTTGGTGTCGTTGACGCCGTATACTGCGGTTCCTTCCACTTTGTCGCTGCCAGCGCCCGGTTTTGTCTGAGTCCGTGAATGCCAGCGGCTCTATCGGATGCTGACAAACGCGCCCCATATGGCGGCGAGAATGGCGCCGACCAAAACGTAGACTGGATTATCGCAAAACGTGCTGCCGTATCGGCACATTTCCACGCCAACGGAGCCAATCTCATGATGGCCGGCGGCATAGAACAGACCCGACAGCACCAACAGCACTGCGGCCACAAAATACAATCAAGCAATCACGCGCTGGCCCTCCGGCGCAGTGTTCGGTGCAGGCGGTCGCAAAGTGAGCAAGACCGTCCTCCAATGCTCTCAACTCCGCGAGTTTCTTGCGCACGTAGGTTAGTTGCAGCTCCGCTACATCACGAGCCTTGCTGCAGTCCTGTGCCGGATGGTCCATGAGCGAAACGAGTTCGCGGATTTTTTCGATGGGAAGGGCGAAGTCCCGGCAGCGCCGGACGAAGGTAAGCCGCTTGAGGTCACTCTCATCATAAAGCCGGTGTCCGCCTGGACCCCGCTTCGCCTTCGGAAGCAAACCTATCTCTTCATAGTAGCGAACCGTCGGAACGCTGCTCCCGGTGCGCTGCGCCAGCGCGCCAATCGTTAGCATCGGTAAAGCTGACAATTCCGGCCCCTCGAAAAAGTTACTTGAACCTCAAGTTACTTGAGGGCGTAGGCCACAGGCAAGGCCACCGCTGAAAATTGCACCGCTAAATCGGCTGAGGACGCCGTCTTTGCCGAGATTGCACCCCATCCCCCACTTCGTCAGCAACCCAAGGATATCGGACGATGTATCTCAACCTGAAAACCCTTGTCGCATCCGCACTTCTCGCCGTTCTCATCTCGCCGGCCGCGCACGCGGCTGGCTTCCTGCCGTTTGATGCCGTTCGATTTGAGGAGGCGCGACAGTCGGGAAAGCCCGTCGTTCTGCAGGTAACAGCCACCTGGTGCGGCCCTTGTCAGCGCCTGAGGAAGGTCGTCGGCGAGCTTCTGGAAAACCCCGAGTTCAAGGACCTCGTGATCTTTGATGCGGATTTTGATGCGAACAAGGACGCATTAGTCAAAGTCAAGGCTCACACGGTGACAACCCTGGTGATCTATCGGGATAATTCTGAAATCCTGCGCAGCTCCGGCGAAACGCGCCCCGATGCGGTCGAAGCCCTGCTCAAGAAGGCGATGTGAGAGCAACGATGGATTACGCAAACGTAGCGCTCGCTTTGTTCGCAGGGTTGTTTTCAATTCTGTCGCCCTGCGTGCTTCCCTTGGTGCCCATTGTCCTCGGCACTGCCGTGTCCGAACACAGGCTTGGACCGCTTGCGCTGGCCGCCGGACTTGCAATGTCCTTCACAGCCATCGGGCTATTTGTTGCGACGATCGGCTATTCGATCGGACTCGATGGCGAGTTTTTCAAAATGACTGGTGCTGTTCTGTTGGTCGCCGCCGGGTTTGCTCTCATGTTGCCGCGCCTTCAAATCCAGCTCGCGCTCGCGGCTGCGCCGCTAGGAAACTGGACCCAACAGAAATTTGGAAGCGCGGCAACGACCGGATTGCGCGGCCAATTCGGCGTTGGGTTATTGCTCGGCGCGGTCTGGAGTCCGTGCGTAGGGCCCACCCTGGGCGCCGCCTCCGTTCTCGCGGCTCAGGGCAGGAGCCTGGGTTTGGTCGCGCTCACCATGCTGTTCTTTGGTCTCGGCAGTGCCATTCCCCTGATAGCGTTAGGACTGATATCCCGCGAAGCGATGATGCGCGCGCGGCATCGCCTTCTCTCGACCGGCACAAATGGCAAGACAGTTCTGGGAGGCATCCTGATTGCCAGCGGGTCGCTCATCCTGTTTGATCTGGATCATGCGCTGGAGACCTGGTTTGTTCGAGTGGCCCCATCATTCCTGCTCGATCTGAGCGGACGGTACTAGAATGTCCCACGAGGAGGGCCACCCGCTGGCTCCAAGGGCTAGTCCAACCCTGCGCGGCGGAAGGCCTCCAGATAGTGCTCGCGGTCCGCCTCCCGCTTCCATGACAACTGGTTTGCGATCCAGTGCTGATGTCGCAGTTCGCCGTCCAGCACAGCCTGATGGCGCGCAAGCAGTTCAAGCAATGGTGGACGCAATACGTGCCGAAATTTGTTGAGCGCAGCACTTACGTGCTGTTCGCCAGCCTGACGCTCATTCTGCTGTTCTGGCAGTGGCGTCCGACGCCGGCCATTGTCTGGGAGATTTCCAATCCGGACTTCGCCGCGACGATCTTGACCCTGTCGTTCGGCGGCTGGGTGATCGTGTTCACCTCAACGTTCCTGATCAATCATTTCGAGCGGTTCGGATTGCACCAGGTTGCCGACAATCTCGCTGGCCGCGAGATGTCTGCGCCGCGTTTTCCGGACGCCGCTGTATTACACGTTTGTGCGGCACCCGATCTATCTCGGCTTCATCATCGCGTTCTGGGCGGCACCGACGATGACGGTCGGACATCTGCTGTTCGCGGCGGTGACCACTGCCTACATCTTCCTCGGCATCCTGTTGGAAGAACGGGATCTGGGGGACGATTACCGCCGCCACAAGAAGCGGATATCGATGCTGGTACCCTGGCGCAAATCGGCGTGATCGATCATTTCAAATCCGATTTCAATCCGAATTGAATGCGAAAGATATGTCATGACTCACTCCGGAAGTTGCTTTTGCGGCGCAGTCGAAGTGGAGGTCACCGGGGCGCCGGAGGCCATGGGCTACTGTCATTGCCGATCCTGCCGTTCGTGGTCCGGCGGGCCCGTGAACGCCTTCAGCCTCTGGAAGCTTGACGCCGTGCGGATTAAATCGGGTTCGGAACATCTCGCGATGTCTCAGAAGACGAAGTTCAGCCAGCGCCAGTATTACGCGAAGTGCGGCGGACATCTGATGGTCAATCATCCGACAATTGGCCTTGTGGACGTGTTCGCCGCGACCATCCCGACCATCCCGACCCTCACCTTTGCACCTGGTGTTCACATCAACTACGCCGAGACGGTACCGACGATGCGGGACGGTCTACCGAAGTTAAGGGATTTTCCGGCGGAGTTTGGCGGTTCCGGCGAGGCAATCGCCGAATAGGGCGATTTCCAATTATCGTCTATCGGCGACGCGACGAATGAAATCGCTGCGCTGCCATCCGCCACGATGTTTCTCCTGTTTGTCGACAAAATGCGCCAAACTCTGACGTTTTAAGCCACAATCTAGCACAACCATGACGCGCATGAGAACGTTGGCCATTATTTCGCTCCTGGCGCTGCTCACGATTTCCGGGGCAGCTTATACGGACCAGCTTCTGACAAGCGGTCAGCAGAACGCGCTAACGGCAAATTAAAGCCGGCTTTTGAAGCACCTTGGGGGCGCGAAAACCGTGCTCTCGGTGGATCAAGTTCTTTAAGCCTGTCAGCCGTCGTTGCAGCTTCCCGATCGCTTCGCAGATTTCAGGCGTTCTGGCCCTGTGCAGACACAAATGACCAGCTGGTAGCGCGAGCGCTGGCGAGCCAACAGGTGGCGGCGATTGCACGCCGAATCATGATCTCCGCATGATCTGCTGCATCTCCGCGTAATCTGCTGCGCCGTCTTCGGCGCCGCTGCTCAAAATTGCTTCATCGGAGTTGCAAATTTATCGGAACGATAGGAGCCCGCTGCCTTTACCTCAGGGAAAAGAAGACATGCGAGGCTACTTATGAAGGCACTACCGGTCGATAGGGCACTGGCGATCTACGGCACGATCGCGAATCGTTCGGAACTGAAGGGAACCCGCGAGCGCTTGTCGCAGCATCTGTGGAAGGTCTTTCCTGAAGGTGAGCATGATCTGCACCGCCTCACCGTTCACGGACTCACCTATTTGCAGAGCCTCGATCGGAACGCGACAGCTAAGCGGCATCTTTAACAGGTCAGCCGGGACATCAACTCTTCTGGGCTGCACGTTGTTTTCGCAGCGAGTTTCGGCGGGCTATTTTGGCTAGCGCTGCGCGTATGGCGTCAGTCCTCGTTTGCTGTTTTTTCTCGGCGGCCGGGGTTTCGTTCTTCGGTTCCGCCTCCATTCCTCCCTTGGCGCCCGGCACTATCGGGAGCATTTGGGTCGGAGCCGTGGGCCCGTGATCAGCGGGCTGCATCCCCATCGGTCCGGTCTTGTCAAATGGCAGTCGCTTGTCGGGCATGAAGATCAACGAGCAACCGTGATTTTCGTTCGCCTCTCTTCGAGGGCGTGTCAAGGGCGAGGTAACCGTTGGTTCAGTTCGCCGCGGAGCAGCGACCGGGGCGATGGCCCGCCCGCCTGTCGTTTGGGTGTCTTCATTGCAGGCGATAGTTTGTACGAAAAACGATGGCGTTGCTATTGGCCCGGCTTATCTGTGGCTGACATCGTTCGATGTCCGAGAAACCTCACACGGGACGGCCCATTGAGCGAAGATCCAACACCGCCTGCCGGCAATGTTGCAAAAGAGCCACCGAAGGGCCAGTTGCCGATTCTGGCTCTGTCGGCACTTGGGATTGTGTTTGGCGATATCGGAACCAGCCCGCTCTATACGTTCAAGACCATTCTTGCCACTGCTGAAACCGCCTCAGCCGCCAGCACCGTCCTGGGCGCCCTCTCGCTGGTGCTGTGGACGCTCCTCATCGTTACCACCATCAAATACGTCTCATTTGCCATGCGTGTCGACAATGACGGCGAGGGTGGCATTTTGGCTTTGATGGCTTTGTTGGGAGTGAAGAAGCAGCGGCGGCCCACCATCGTGGCTGTCGGCCTGTTCGGGGCCGCGCTGATCTACGGCGACGGAGCGATCACACCGGCAATTTCGGTGCTGTCGGCGCTCGAGGGACTGAACATGGCCACCCCCGCGCTGCAGCCCTATGTTGTTCCGGCCGCCGTTGCGATCCTGCTCGCGCTGTTTGCCATCCAGTCACAGGGCACCGCAAAGATCGGTTACTTATTCGGGCCGGTGATGCTGGTCTGGTTCGTCGCCATCGCGCTGATGGGGATTTCGGGCATCGTGCAGCATCCCTCCGTGTTCGCCGCCCTCAATCCCCTCTACGGTCTGTCCTACCTGTTCTCAAACGGGGTCACAGGCTTTCTGGTGTTGGGCGCGGTGTTTCTCTGCGTCACCGGTGCCGAGGCGCTCTACGCCGATATGGGTCATTTCGGCCGCGGACCTATCAAACTTGCCTGGTTCGGGATCGTCTTCCCAAGCCTGATCCTGAATTATGCCGGCCAAGCCGCGCTTGTTCTCGAGGGTGCGCCCACGGATGGCAACATCTTCTTCCGACTGTGTCCCGTGCCATTGCTGCTACCGCTCATTGTCCTCGCCACGGTAGCAACGATCATCGCCAGCCAATCGATCATTACCGGTGCATTCTCGATGACACGGCAGGCGATCCAGCTCGGCTGGCTGCCGAGACTGCGGATCAAGCAGACCTCGTCGGAGGGCTACGGGCAGATTTACGTCGGGGTCGTCAACTGGTTGCTGATGATCGTGACCATCGGGTTGACCGTCGGGTTTGGCAAATCCGACAATCTGGCGGCCGCCTACGGCATTGCCGTTTCGCTGACGATGTTGATGACGTCGGCGTTGCTTTTCATTGCGATGCGCGAGATCTGGTGCTGGAGCCTGTTGGCTGCCGGCTCTGTCGCGGCCTTCTTTCTCGTCATCGACAGCGCCTTCTTCATCGCCAATCTCACCAAGGTCGCCGAAGGCGGATATGTCCCGCTGATCCTGGCCATCTTGGTCTATGGCGTGATGTGGATCTGGCATCGGGGCGCGGCGGCCGTGATGGCCCGCATGCGTGAATCTCTGACGCCGGTCGCGGAATTCATGAAGGAGGTTCAATCCAAAAACATTCCTCGCGTTCCCGGCACTGCCGTGTTCCTGACCCGAACGGAGCGGGATACGCCGCCGGTCATGCTCTGGCACGTCAAGCATAACCGTGCCTTGCACGAGCATCTGTTCGTGCTGCGCGTCGAAATCCTGTCAGTGCCCTGGGTCGTATCCCGCGACCGGATCACGATCGAGCAAGTCGCGCCAAATTTCTGGCGCGCGGAAGCGCGGTTCGGCTTCATGGAGCGTCCGCATATTCCGGAACTGCTCACCACCAGCAAGGCCCTGGGCTGCACGATCGATCTCGATGACGTGACCTATTACGTGGGCCACGAGACCGTCGTCCGCCGCGAGGACGGCAAAGGCCTGCCCGCCTGGCAGGAAGGGATCTTTGCCGTGATGGAGCGCAACGCAATCCATGTCAGTGACTTTTTCAGCCTGCCAAGCGATCAGGTTGTTGAGATCGGGCGGCAGGTGGCGATCTAGACGCCACGACTGATCGGTCCGTTTTTGCAGTGCAACCTCCAGTGTTACAGCACTTGTAGATCTCCACCGCAATTCCGGACGTGGCGTATTGTTGCGCTGCAAACTGATGTTTGAAAGGCACACTGCCCAAAATGTGTACACGCAAACGTTGAGCCTGCTTGTAGGGCGGCCAAGCGGTATGAAAGCATCGTCCCAATAAAAATAATTAGTAATGCGTAAGGGGACGGAACGATGAAATCAGCGGGAAGCAGGGGATTGGTTTGCGCGTCGATCATGGTCGCCAGCGCAAGATCATAGGCCCGATCACGATCGCCGGGATCAATATCTATCCGACCGGTCGCTTCAGCGGCGGCACGAATTTCGTTGATACGACGTCGGCGCTATTGGGAATTCCGCAAAACAACTTTGCTTTTGGCGGCGCCCAGACCGCGACGGGGCCTATCCCTATCTCAGGATTTACGCAGCAAACTCAGGGGTTCGTCGCTTCGGGAAAGACGATCGCGCCGAGTGACCTCGTCGAGATCAGCATCGGCGGCAATGATGCCCGGGGCTATTATCAGGGCGGCGGCACCTTGGCTGGCGTCAACGCGGCCGCGACCGCCAGCGCCAACCAGGCGATGGCTGGCATTAATGCGCTGGTCGGTGCCGGCGCTCGTAATATCGTCTTCACGGTTGGCGATGTTAGCCAATTGCCGGAAGCGATCGGTAACCCGAACGCGCCGGTCGGCTCCGCCTACAGCCGGAGCTATAACGCCCAGATGCAGGCTGCTCTTGCCGGCATCGCTCGCAACGGCGTGCGCGTCGAATTTATCGACGTCGCCTTGCTTGGTAACCTGATCAAGGCCAATCCTGCACTCTACGGCATATCGAATGTAGGCCCATGCCCGTTCCCGGCCTGCGTTGGAACGACGGCGGCAGCGAAGGCGATACAGGACCAATTTCTGTTCTACCTCGACGGCATCCATCTGACCTCGCATGGTTTTGCAATTATGGGCGAGTACATCGTCAACCGCCTCGAGGCGCCGCTCACCTTTGCGCCGCAGGGCGATCTGGCCATGAATTCGGTCATGGGCTTCGCGTCGACGCTGTATGGCAAACTCGATATGTTCCGCGAGACCTACGGTTTCATGCCCTCGAACGGCTTCAATCTCGATAGCGTCGGCGGCACCATCGGAACCGAGTATCGCATCAACAACAACGCTTTCGTGGGCGGTGCATTCGATTATTCCAACCCCAAAGCGCGCCTTTTCAACAATGCCGGGACCACGGACGTGAACTCCTATCAGTTCGGCATTTACGGTGCCTGGGCTGATGCGCACTTTTTCGCACAGGGGCTCGCCACATTCGGCTGGCAGAACTTTCGCAACACGCGCCCTGGCGTGGTCGACATCATCACCTCAAACCCGGACGGAAACACCTTCCTCGCGGGCGGAAAGTTCGGTTACCTGTTCGACGCCGGCAAGTCCCAGGTCGGCCCGATCGGCGGCCTGACCTATGCCCGGGCGAGGGTGAACGGCTACACCGAGTCCGGCGATCCGGTGCTGACCTTGAACGTCGGCCCGCAGACCGCCGAAGCGCTGGTCGTAAGCGCCGGCGTGCAATTTCGCATCCCGTTTATGGTCAACGGCAGGGTCATCAACCCATATCTCAATCTGACAGCTGAGGACGATCTGATCGGAAACGGTCGCATCATCCAGTTCGGCGCGACATCCGCGCCGCTGATCATCAACAACTGGGCGATCCCGAACGGTACGTCGCAGCATGTCTACGGGCGCGTAGCGGGTGGCGTCGTGGCACCTGTGACCGACCGCGTGGCGCTGACGGCGAATCTTTCGAGAACGCTCGGCCATCAGGGCGGTGACGATTTCTACGGCACCGGCGGCCTGAAGATTTCGTTCTGAAGCATATTTTCGGCGGGCGGTCGGATCGGAGTCCGTCCCGGGAATGACCTCGCAAAGGCTCAGCCCTGCTTGCATTCCGGCGGCCGCTGGTCCTTTGCCCCTTCTTCGGCCAGCTTCAAAAGGATCTCACGCCGGATGTTCTCATCATGGATGAGGTTTCCGTTTGCCGGCTCTACGTTCAGGTCCCCGCAAGCGACCGTGTGAGCCTCCGGCTACGGCGGGCTGGCTCGATTGTCGCTTTGGATTGAATATGATGCGTTTGATGCTCTGAGCGCGGCATCAATCTTCAATTTAACGCGGCGCGCCGCAAGGGCGGCCAGCCTCGTCTTGGTCTTGCCGGTTTTGACGCTTTCGCCGATCTGGAACTGCCATTGCCAAAGATCCGGTTCGACAGTCGCCGCAACGCTGTATTGGATGCCTTTGTGAATCACGGTAACTCCCCAATCTGAGGTTGGGGAGGGACGATATTTCGTCTCCGTATTCAATCCGGGAAACTACGGGACAGCGCGAGCGGAGCGCCGATTTGTCTAGATGCGATTGCCTTGAGGTGTGGAAGGCGGAGACTTCGGATCGGGCTTGGTCGCGTTCTGCTTATTGGCTTCATGATGGCCAATGATGCATCCAGCGACAGCGCCGACCTTGCCGTGCCCTGCCAGATGGCCCGCGACGCCGCCGACGATAGCACCTTTGATGCATCCCTTCGCCTCCGCGGTGGGGCAAGAAAAGGCAACGCCCAGAATGGCGGCACAGATGATGAGCGGCTTCATCGAGGTTCTCCAAAAA
>WNFH01003272.1_pt1 | contig 11468 bp, 12 predicted proteins | sample 5400411 | NCBI WGS metagenome assembly WNFH01 (sample SAMN13153347, study PRJNA577476) | soil metagenome | isolation source: 200 cm saprolite under Douglas fir tree site 2 hole 3 | place: USA:California | collected 2015-04-18
GGCTCGTCCGCAGGCCAGGAAATCAGTCGGAGATTGCCGGCATCGACGCGCATGCCAAGCTGAAGCGGACGATCCGCCACGACGATGTGTTGCATCGCGACCGCCTTAACATTGGTCGCCCGTTGAAATTGGCGATAGACGTAGGTGCTGAACCCTAGCCCAACCAGTACTGCCACTAACAGTCCCAAGATCATCCGATTCTGGTTCATGAATTCGATCTCCTTGGCGTCGCCTGCGGCGGCGAAGCCGTTTATCTCATCGGGCTCATAGGGCCCACCGTGCCGCGCAGAAACAAATCAGCGTGGATACCGCCACTGCCACGCCAAACGGCACCTTCAAAAGCGTCGGGTTGTCTAATGAAATCTTGGGGTTTGCACGCAGTCCAAACGAAAAGAACCCTCGGACAAGCACCCACATGTTGCGGATGGTTTCAACCACTCGTTGGGTTCGCATTATGGCTACCATCGCCATCAAACCCGAAACCAAGATGCTGCCAACCAAAATGAACAAGAACATGAGCGGACCTAGAAAAGCACCCACCGCACCCATCAGCTTCCAATCCCCTGCGCCTAGTCCCCGCAGCAAGACAAGCGGCAGCAGGAGGGCCAGCGCCAGACCGGCTCCTTCGAGCGAGGTCTTGGCTCCGGGCCAGCCTGCCACCACGATGTGCATGGCGATGCCCAGCAGGAGGGCTGGGACGGTGAGCCAATTGGGAATCTTGTGCGTGCGAAAATCCACCCAGCCGGCAAGTAGCGTGACACCGAGCGCGAATATCCAGATTGTCAGTTGTGCGTTCATTTTAGACTAGCGTCCCTTCATCAGGACTTATCAATCGTTGTAGTACTGAACGGCCCGGTACCCAGATGACTGGAGCCGCACTCTCGATCCCAAATTGACTAGGTGTTTAGGTTAAGAGCTGCGTTGCTAAACGTATTATTGATGGCTGTCGCGAGACCGGCGACGGAGCCGATCGCCGCCAACGAGAGCAACACCAAAAGGAGAGCATATTCCGTCAGGTCCTGGCCTTCCTCTTCTTCCCACAACCTTGCTAGCAGTGACCTCATATTTCTTCCTCCAAAAGTTTGCTTCGATCACCATCCTGCACACATGGGACAGGCTTAGACCGCCGGAGCGCTGAACTCTCTTCCAGCGGTCTTTGACCCGTCATCTTTTCCACTCAGCTCATCGCCAACTTTAGGTTTTCACGTTCAAGGCAGCGTTGCTGAACGTGCCGTTAATTGCCGTCGCGAGGCCATTGAGGGAGCCGACGGCCGCGAGGGAGAGCAGGACCAACAGCAATGCGTATTCCGTGAGGTCCTGGCCTTCCTCTTCTTCCCAAAGCCGCATCAGTAGGTTCTTCATGAATTGCCTCTCTATTGAAATGAAGCAGGCGGCCTAAAGACTGCCACCCCTCCTTGGCGGGTAGTACAGCACCTTCAACGCCATTCAGCTCCTCGGCGGATCGTCAGTTAAGTGATTGTGACCATTGGAATTGGCGGGTATCCGCCAGTTTTTCGCTTTCGCCATGAGCGTGCCGTTCCAGAAGGCGTTACCCTTTGTTGACGCTCAGGTTGTTAAGCCCGTCTGATTTGGTGACACCGTGAGCCAGCGCTGGCTGAATGTTCCAAAGAACGAGTAATAACATCAGAGGAACCGCCAACAGGTAAAATCGGTCTCCGGCCAATAAGAGCAGCGCGGGACCGCACAAGCTGATACTTGCGAGCGCTACGATGGGCCCCGGGTCTCTGCACTTTCCTCCCATTGATCCGGCTAAAGCCCAGCCGAGAGGAAGGATCGCCAGGGTCATGTCCGAAATTACCTGGTGATAGCTCACGAGGAGAGCAGCCAGTAGGGCGAGAGGGAAGCTGGGTGGCCGGGTCGCGGCCCACGCCAGTCCGAATGCAGACAACACGAGTACGATAGCGTGGGTGGCGAGAGGAGCACCGTTCGCAACCATATAGGCAAGTCCTCTCACATTTGGCATGAACAGGGGACGAATTCCGTACCGGTCGCTGTAGACGGACGAAAACTTCGCGCTCATTTCGACTAGCGAGTGCGCATAGGAAACAAATCCCCCCCATCCTGTAATCCAGAGAGAGACGCTGATGACTACCGCCGCAGAAAGAGTAAAACCACCGATCAAGCGCCAACGCCGCCAGATCATAAACAAAAGAACTACCGGTAGCGCGTATTGAAACTTGAACAGTGTCAGGCCGAGAAGAATCCCACCTTTGAAATCCTCTTCCCGGTCGACCATAACAGTTGCCGAAATCATAAGTGCCAGCAGAATGATGGAATCCTGGCCTTGAAGCAGAGCAAGTGTGACTGGAAGGAAGCAAGCGAAAATGGCGGCTGGCAGGAACGTCCAGATCTCCAGTAGAGGGGAAAGGTATCGTCGCAGCATCCAAAATGATCCTGCGAGTAGTGCCAGGTTGACTCCGAAAAACACTCCGTACGCAGTTCGATACCTAAAGATGGACAAAGGTGCATATAGAAGCGACTCGTACGCCAGGTGATTGAACGGCAGAGCCCCATCAGCAGAGCTAACTACTTGGTTCTGGAACGCCTCCGTCCGGTCGTAGTCGTACAGCTGCGCTCTGTGGCCAGTCCGCACCATATAGCCGGCGGTATAGAGCTGGCGAAAATCGGCCTTGCCGCTTAGCGCAAGTGGGATACCGAGAAGTATTCCGCACACCGATAAGAAGAAACTCAAAAAGGCTAAGGCGATGACAAACGGGCGGATGTCTGATTTCCCCAACATCTACGAGGTCTTTTCGCCCCATATCACGACATTCCAAGCTAGCCAGCGAATCAATGGAACGCGGGTGAGAACACCGTCGAAATATCTAAGCGGTAACCACCAACGCAAGCGTTCTGCCTTCTCCCTCAGAATTCTCTTCCAGTAGCGGTCTGCGTTGGGGTGTACTCCGTCGATCAGGTAATACTTTACGAACAGAAGGAGCGTGGCAATCCAGAATTCCCGGTGCTGGACATGCTGGAAATACTTCCGCGCCAGATTGATGTCGTTGATGGTCAGTGGTGATTCGTCCGGCGTGCGCACCCCCGTGGCCATTCTGCGGTAAAGGTTAATCACCGGATTGTAGGCGAGGGGGTCATAGGAAAAGAACATCCCGCCGGGTTTCAACGCGCGACTCATCTGCTCGAACAGCAAGGCGCGATCCTGAACATGATGAATGGTGTTCGCCACGTAGATGATGTCGTACGCGGCGCTGGGTAAATTGAGATTTTCGGCGCCAGAGACAATGCCTTGGAGCTCTACTCCATTGCGTTTGCCAAGAGTTAGCGCTGTTTCTACCATTTGCGGAGAGATGTCGACGACAGTCACACTCGCGCCTTGCAGCGCAAAGTACACCGACGACTCTCCCAGCCCGGCCCCGATGTCCAGAAGGCTCTTCCCGGACAGGGAGCCCATAAGGCGCAAGATAAGTTGGTTTTCGAGAGCGGTAGGAGCTTCGAAACTTTCGCGAACCAGGACGTCCTCGACGCGCGTGCTATTGGCCCAGGCATCGTGAAATGCCGCCTCTCGTTGTTGAATAAGCGTTTCGTTCATCATGTGAGTATCGGTCCAGCGCCAGCCAAGTGTCAGCGCTTACCTGCGGCCGAAACTGCCTGCTGCCTCGACGCAGCCGCTAGATTTCTCTTTTCAAAGCCCATTCGCTCCCGGACGATGTAAAGAGGCCGGCGCTTCGACTCTCCGTAAATGCGCCCCACATACTCGCCGATGAGTCCCATGCAGATGAGCTGGACACCGCCGATAAACAATTCTGCGATCATCGCGCTCGACCAGCCTTTGACCAGGCCCACGACCCCCAGAAACCTCTCAAGTAAGACGACGATGATTCCGAATATAGCCAACCCGGAAGCGGCAAATCCTGTCCACGTGGCCAGCCGCAGAGGCAGGATCGAAAAGGAGAAGATTCCATCCAGAGCGAAGCGCACCATTTTGAACAGTGAAAATTTGGTGACACCCGCCAGCCGCGGCGCACGCCGGTACTCTACCGCGGCCTGCGAGAAACCGAGCCAGCTCACCATCCCGCGCACAAAGCGGTCGCGCTCCGGCATGGAAAGCAACGCATCCACCACCCGCCGGTCCATCAGGCGGAAGTCGCCGGTGTCCAGAGGGATGCGCGCATCCGAAAGGTGACTAATGAGACGGTAAAACAGCTTGGCGGTCCAAAGCTTAAAAGCAGTTTCTCCGTCGCGCTCCGTGCGAACCCCATAAACCACGTCATATCCATCCATCCACTTCGCCACGAAATCGAGGATGACTTCCGGGGGGTCCTGCAAATCGGCGTCGATGATCGCTACCGCATCGCCAGAGGCGTGCTCCAAGCCGGCGGTAATTGCGACTTGATGCCCGAAGTTCCGAGAAAAACGGACCACACCGATGCGCGGGTCTTGGGCCTGCAGTTCGCGTAGCAAGTCAGCCGTGGCATCCGTGCTGCCGTCATCCACATAAACGACTTCGAAATTCAACGAGATTCCTTCCAAAGTCGCCACCAGCCGGCGATTCGTCTCCCGCAATACTTCCTCTTCGTTCATGCAGGGAATCACTACGGAGAGGATCATCCGCCGCTCTCCCGGGTACGTTGAACCAATTTGCACCGCTCCTCGTGGGCGCTCTGGGAATGGCTGGCTCATATTCACTCCTCCTGCCCGAGTGCTGCCGATTCGCGCATCGCATTCGCAGACGTAGTCGCATTTCGCCTTACGAACAAGACGCTCACGTCGTCGGAGTACTCTTCGCGCCAATCCGGGTGATTGCCGAGTACCGTCGCGAGCGCTTCGCTGCGCTCCAGAAGACACGATTGAATTCCGTAGCCTCGAAGGACAGCAAACACGCCTGGTTTCAGATCAGCGGCTTCCAAATAGTCGGAGAAAGCGCCGCCTATCTCGTAGAGGTCGCCGCGACCATCGATGAACACTTTTTGCTCAGGAAGCGCCCAAATCAGATAACCGCCGTAGCCGTAAGTGTTATACATCGGGACAGGGACAGCGTGATTCCGCAGGTAGTCGACTGCCCGCACCGGGAATTTCCCAGAAATAATCTCCTGAAGATTTGCGCGAGTTGGGAAGTACCATGCCATCGCCGCGATTATCAGGGCCATAAGAGCAGCATTGATTGCATACCGATCTTTCCGTTGATTGTACGGCGGGACCCAACGCGCTATGAGCGTGACGAGAAGCGCCGAGAAAAATGGCACGAAGAGCAGCACGAAACGAAGGTGAATGCACGCCATCACTGTGCCACCTACGAACAGCGCCAGCTCATCCAGCCTGCATGAGAAACGCAACGCCATCTGCGCAAGAAAAAATCCGAGCAGCAGCCCAAGGAATATTTTCCCACCGAGCAAGTTAAAGGGCATAGACTGCCACTCAAGTATGTTCGACAAATTGACGGGTAACGAAGACGCTACCACGAACGGGTAGGCGGCAAGCCGCGTGCCGTAGGGCGTCAGCGGAATCACGGCGAGGCAAGCAAGAAAAACGACTTCGAGATGGACGCGCTCCTTTGCGCTCCAGCGCCGGGCCTCGATGCTCCCGACACAAAAATTCATGAGACCGCCCGCCAAGAACACAAAAAGCACTGCCAGTCCGATCACCCAAGAACCATGCGTGTTTATCCACATGAGAAAGAGCGCCGGAATAAACCAAAGGCGCCGAAGTCTGCCCTGACGAAAATACTCAAGCAGGATGAGCGTCAGGATAATAAAGAGATACCCCAGCATCTGGGGGCGGAGCGAGAGCGAGGGCGTAACCAGCGCGTACAATCCTGCCGCAGTTACGAACCCCGCCTTCGAATTCCCTGAGCGAAGTGTGGCGTAGGCGTAGAGAGCGATTAGGATGGCACTCCCCAGAATGATAAGCAGAGCGTCTAGCCCCTGCAAGCCAGCGAAACGGGCCACCGCACCGAACAGTACATCGCCAAGCCATTCGTAGGACAACCAGGGAGTACCTGCAACGGTAAAGGAATAGGGGTCGGTAGTCGGCCAATGATGCATTGCGAGGATATTCTGTCCGTTCTTAACATGCCACCACAAATCCGGGTCTACCGCAAACGTCCGCCCAGCAATAAAAACCGCACCGACAAGCATGGTCCCCAGCATCGCGGGAAACGAGATGACTCGTTTCAGCAAGGAAAACGATTCCGCCGCGCCCGTTGTGACCGCTGGCGGCGTAAGGGCGGCCGCCGGAACGCAAGCCTCCGAAGCCGCCGGAATCGCTTTCCCTCCGGTTCCTGAGTCGCTACCCCATGTGACCTGTAACTCGCTCATTGTCCTCTTCTCGGCATCAGTTTGGGTCGGACCGTTACGGATGCACCAACCGTATGGGAGCAAAACCCGCGCCGCCTGCAGTGACTGTGCCCCCGGTTCCGGAGCCGCCTCCGCCTGCACCCGAATTGCCCCCCGGCCCGCAAGTCCCGCCCCTGCCGGCGCCACAACTCAGCACATTGATGATGATCCCGTTGATGATGTCATCTTGGCCGATGTGATTGACGTCGGTGATAAACATTTGCAGGTACCCGGTAACCTTCACTTGAGACCCGCCCGGGGTCAGCGGATTGCCGCCATTTGTATCGGCACCGTCATAAACTGGCACTGTAACTAGAGAATCGCTCTGGACCACCTGCGCTCCGCTGGCCATCACGCCTGCGGTAACCAGCGGGTTGTTGCTTCCGGCGTACATCGGAAATGGCGCCGTGCCACCAGCCACATTGATGGTATCTTGACCTTGACCTAAGCCCAGCCCGGTTGCATGAATCAGCGATTCAATCCCCTGGTCCGCAGGTCCCACTGCGTTTCCGTTTAGAGTTTGTAAGATAGTGCCGCAGACGATCGCGTCCGCGTTACAGCTTGCAATGTTAGCCCGCCAGGCTGCCTTGCTCTGAGAGCCGAGGAAAGCAATCGAAAACCACTGACTGGCTGTTCCACTCCTACTATGAAGCGACCAAGACTCACCGACGATGCCGCTGGGTGCAGCGCTCGGACGATTGATGCTATAGTTCGGCGGGTTCAGAAAATAGTCTTGGTTCTGCCCGCCCACCTGCGGACAGTTGGGATTTCCAGCTGGTGGCGCAAGCAGGTGGTCCGGATCACAATTGGGTACGAGGAAAGGTCGCAGACAGCTCGCGCAAAGCGTGGGGCCTCCCGCCGCCGAACCCGCGGGATTGTAAGCTTCCGCCGTCGCTGTTGCAGCGATGTTCGCGCTAGTGACACCGAATATCCTCATGAAAAAAGTCGACAGCGTCGCGCCAACCTGCACGGTGATCAAAGGGTTTCCCGCATGGGTAAAATCAAATGTCACGTTGCCGCTCGGAATACTGGGGGCTGATCCGCCAACCAGGTTCTTTTGCCCCACCGCGATGGCTTGGTTGGTCGCGAGAGTTTTCGCTGTCGCCTGTGTCACAAGGCCCGAGATAAAGCCGGAAAGTACGAACTCCTGCGCACCTGCAAGTGCCGCAGCATCCGCCGCCCGCTGAGCTTCACTCTTCCCCAAATAAAGCGCGACAAGATCGATGCCCAGACCCATCAGGCCCACCAGGGCGAGCATTGCCGCCGTCACGATGAAGAGGCTCGATCCTCGTTCCCGTGCCTCCGCAGTTCTTGCGTTCATGACCGCAACCTCCTAGTTAATGTTCTGCATCACCGCATCCGTCGAAATCGTCGTCGGCAAGCTTAACGTCGAGCTTGGGAGCAGGAGCCTTATGATGGCGCCGAAGCTCCACGTGTAAGGGTAGGTGAGAGTCACGTGGGTGCCGATGGCCACTGGGGGACCAGCTACGACTACATAACCCCGGTCGATGACCAAGGAAAAATTGCCACATCCAGTACTGCCGGAGCTAAACGTGTAAACAAAAACGCCGCCAGAAGCCTTGGGGGGTTGCGTGATTGTGCATTGCGTGACGCCGGCTTGCGTCAGGTAATTTGATACCACGTCCCCGATGGCCGAGACGTCGCTCACGCCGTTTACGGCTAGATTGTTCCCTCCGGAATTCTCATTGGCCGCGAAGCGCGCTGCCTCTCGCGCCGCATTGTTCAGTTTCTGCTTCAGGTTGTACACCTGCCCGAAATCCAAAATCCCCACCACCATCACAAGCAGAAAAGGCAGCACGAGCGCGAATTCGAACAACTGCGATCCATCGCTGTCAGATGCGATACTTCGCGCCAATCCTGCGATCCCCGAGTGGCCACCCGGCGCTCGCAAAAGAGTTCTCTTGCGCATTAGTTTTCCTCCCGCATCTGCACCGCGGTGGTTATGTTCACCGTGCTCATGTTTAGGGAAGTAAAGGGCAGGCTAAACTGGAAGGGATACCTCAGGCTGACAGAGACTCCAAATTCCTTCGGGGTACTTGTATTCAGCTGAATGTCTCTCTGATAACAGATCGTGCTGCTAAGATTCCCGCTACAGCTCGGGATTTGTATTTTAGTAGTATCGATCGAAGACGCAGCCAGAGAATTCAATACCGCATTCTCCACATTGGTTACGCTCGGCACTGCGTTCCCGCAGGCTGAGCAACTCGGCGCAACCGCCACGCGCGCACCCTCTCGAGCAGCTCGGGTAATTGTTTCGTAGATGTTATAGGCCCGGGCCGCCCAGAAAACCCCAATCAGGAGAGTCAGCAGAAGCGGCAACACAAATGCCATCTCCACGAGTTCAGCCCCGTGTTCGCCGCGCCGTCTCATCTTGCGAAAAGTGCCAGCCTGTCTGTGCGTACTCATTTGGATACACCACACGCCGTATGAGCGCTCTCTCTAACCTCTAATCGCAGTTGGCATTCCAAAGCCTTCCCTTGCCTCCATCCACCATCGCCCGGAATGCGTCCAGCACTGCAAAGGGCTTCCGCACGCTGGCGATGCTCTCCCCCTGTTGCTGAATCTTTTCCGCGTCGATATGACCCAGAAGGGTCCCGGCTCGAGCCAAGTATTTGACCCGGTTGGGGTTAAGTCCCATTACTCGGCAGCACGTGGCGTCGACAGCTACGGGATCGTCTCCAAGAACTAACACTCCGCACGCCTTCGGTGTTCCTTGGATAGGACCGTTTCCCTCCATGCCAACGATGCCGTCTACAATCGCGAAGTCTGGCCTCGCCACCGCATTGATATCCAGAATCGCGCGGTCAATTCCCGCCCAATGCAACACGTTCTTGGGCCAGCCGTAGCAGCTTCCTGGGACCACCCCAAACATGTTCTTCAAGGAAAGCGTCACCCCAGCCCAGTGGTGCGTCTTAAGTTTGGGCATCGACACCACGAAATCCACGCCCAGGGCAGTCTTGGGAAGGTAAAGCTCCTTCAATCGCGATGCGTGAGTTTTGAGCGGTACTCTCTCCACGTCGTCTACATTCAAGTCCACGAATGTGCGAGCAAGCGGGCCTGCAAACTCTCTTAGCCGCACTGATTCGATGACGGCCTCGGTGTCTCTGTCCATTGCGGGGCCGTCACCAATCAGAACCTGCGAGGCTCCCAAGTGCAAAAAAGCCTCGCGCGCGGCGGCAACGACAGCCGGGTGCGTATTCATCACTCCGAGCGGATCCAGACCGACGAGGTTTGGCTTCAGCAGCACGGTCTTGTCCTTCATGGGCAGCTTGAATTCGAGGAGGCTCTCGTAGATCAGCGAAGCCAACTCCTGCTCGTAATTTGCAGCTCGACGGATCACTACTTTCGAAAGGGTCCGCTGGAAGGAGGGCACAAGCGCAGCGTTACGCGCGTTCATGACGCCTTTCCTAACGGTAAGCCCACTGGCAGGAAGGGTCTCTTCGCGCACAACGCCAGGCAGCTCCAAGCCGCAACTTGGATGTTGTTTAGAAACTCGTTTTTTTGGTGAAAGCTGCGGAATCCGGGCGCATTGTCTGGCCACTTGCGGCCATATGACTCAAGACACAGCCGTGCCAGGGCGAATGACCCGGGACCCTGAATATTGGCCACGTTCTTTTCCAGCCACTCCAAACTCAAGACGTTCTCGCGCTGTTCCCGCTGATGGCGCAAAGCGAGAAGCGCCAAAGACGTTGGAATTATCAGGGGTTCACCCGCAACGCCGTACACCAGGGGATTGCCGCAATCCCATCCCCCGCCGGGACACATCCGATCGCGGAGCATCGCTTCTGCAAGTTTCCTGCGTCTCGCTGCGGCCGGAGGAAGCAATTCTGCAGGGCATTCGCCTAATGCAAGAAGAGCAAATGCCGTAGGTTCCACCCAGCTGCTGGTGCCGGGCGTCCATCCCCATCCCCGGTAGGAATTGTTGATGAGGAAAATATGGCGCTGTGACGAGAACCTGGCCAGAAAGCGCCGCCAGAGCGTGCTGTCTTGCGGCCAATCCTTGCACAACCAGTCCAGGCCCATCGCAACCGCATTCGACGAATTCTTTTCCGCAAGCAGAACCCAGCAGGCCAGCGCAGTCACCCAGCAGCCAACTTGTTCCGCCCGCGCCGATGGCCAGGAGCCATTCCGCAGTTGTGCCTCGCGAACAAACTGAAAACCGTGAACCGCGGCCTCGGGAATTTCCGGCCAGGACCACTGAAGCAAAGCCTGAAGCGCCCAACACGTGGGCTCCGGCCGGCTTTCAGAACCGGGATGAAACCCCCACCCCCCATCTGGATTTTGCGTGCTCCGCAACAGTGGAAGGCAGACACTCTTGACGAACTGCACTTCAGTTTGAGTTCCCATCCGGTCAGAGACGCGCTGGTCAGCCAGGTTGGAATTGCCGGTACCCATGGACTTCCGTCGTCACATGACCGGCCCGAACGGCAAAGACTCATCCAAGTGCTCTACGGCCTGATCGCCCTGACGCCGCTGAATTCCCAGCTGGTTAATCAACCTGTGCAGATAGCCGCGCGCGACCCCCAACGCTCGGGCGCTTTCCGCTTTGCGCCACCCGCACTCGCGCAAAGTTCTCAAAACCAATCCGCGCTTAAAGCGGCGGATCTCTTCCTCATAAGATCGCGGAAGCCGCGCCGCTTCACATCCGTATGCAGGCGTGGAGCTGTCAGTTCCCGCTCGGAGGGATGCGGGCAAATGCGAGACGTCCACGTTTTGGTCCTCGGAGAGCGCCACTGCGCGCTGCACGACGTTCTCCAGCTCGCGCACGTTGCCAGGCCAGTGGTACTCCTCAAAGGCTTGCAAAGCCTGCTGTGAAAAGCGCTTGGCTCTCTTTCTGAATTGCTGGGCAGACTTCTCCAGGAACTGCTGCGCCAACAGCGGGATGTCATCGCGGCGCTCTCGAAGCGACGGCAAATGCAGTCGCACCACATTTAACCGGTAATAAAGGTCTTCGCGGAATTTCCCCTCCTTGACCATTTCATTCAAATTCTGATGCGTGGCGCATATCAATCGAATGTCCACGTTGGTCGTCCTATTGCTGCCCAGACGTTCGAAGCTCCTCTCCTGAATCACCCGCAAGAGTTTCGGTTGCAGTCCGACACCAAGGTCTCCGATCTCATCAAGAAACAAAGT
>WNFH01004998.1_pt1 | contig 11460 bp, 9 predicted proteins | sample 5400411 | NCBI WGS metagenome assembly WNFH01 (sample SAMN13153347, study PRJNA577476) | soil metagenome | isolation source: 200 cm saprolite under Douglas fir tree site 2 hole 3 | place: USA:California | collected 2015-04-18
CGATCAGGGCTGTTTTCTGGGGCGCGTCCATCGGACGCGTGCGGATCAATACTTCCTGTCCGGACTTTTGGATGATGCTTTCCCCGACGGCGAACTGATCCACCACGGGGCGGACGTCCCCCTCCGTGAAGGGCTGTGCAATACGCAGCTGTAAGAAGTTGCCCCCGGTGAAATCGATCCCCCAGTTCAACGCGCCCCGGCCCTGCACCCCGTGCAGAATGAGGGCGATCAGTCCGGGGAGGATGATAAGCAGGGAGAGCGCGTAGCCGTAGCGCCGCCGCCCGATGATGTCCCAGCTACGCCCGTTCACTGGCAGGCCTCCCTCCTACGGCCACGCGCGTGATCGCCGCATCCAGGCCCAACAGCGAGGCGAGATCGACGAAGACGCGCGTGACAGTAATGCCAGTGACGATACTGGCGAGCACGCCAACGATCAGGGTGACGGCGAAGCCTCGAATCGGCCCGGTCCCCAGCAAGAAGAGCACGACCGCCCCGATAATCGTCGTCACGTTGGAGTCGATGATGGTGACGACGGCGCGGTTCCAGCCGGTCTGGATCGATTGACGCACACTCTTGCCCGCCCGGAGTTCCTCTTTCACCTTTTCGTAGATGATGACGTTGGCATCGACGGCGATCCCGACGGAGAGGATCAGTCCAGCAATTCCGGGGAGCGTGAGCGTGGCGTGGAGCAGAGCAAGGATGGCGAGCAGCATCAACATGTACACGCCCAAGGCCAAATCGGCAAGCACCCCCAGCAGTCCGTAGAACAATCCCATGAAGAGCACCACCGCGACCATCGCCACAAATCCTGCATGCAAGCTCCGGTCGATCGAATCTCGGCCCAACAGCGGCCCGATAGTGCGATTCTCCACAACCTCAACCGGGACGGGCAGCGCCCCGCCCCGCAGGAGCACCGCCAGATCGCGCGCCCGAGTCAAGTCCCGGAAGCCTCCGCTGATCTGACCGCGGCCGGCGGTAATGCGGTCCCGAATGATCGGCGAGGAGATGACTTCGTTGTCCAAAAGGATCGTCAAATACTTCCCGACATGTGACCCGGTAAACTCCTCAAATACTTTGGCGCCTTTGCCCTTGAACTGGAAATTGACGATGGGCTGTCCGGTATTCTGGTCATAGGCCGCTTGCGCATCGGCGAGATCCGCACCAGTCAGGATCACCTTCTTCTCGAGTTGCACAGGTTGCGCACCGGATGGAAGTTGCACGGTCTTGCCATCGGCAGACCACCGCGCCCCTTCAGGCAACGGGGTAGTGCCCGTGTCCACAAATTCCAATAGCGCCGTCTTGCCAATCAGGTCGATAGCACGCTGGGGATCCTGAATCCCTGGGAGCTCCACGATGATGCGGCGGCTGCCTTGTCGCTGCAGGGTGGGCTCGACCACGCCCAACTGGTCGATGCGGTTGCCGATGACTCGCAGCGCCGCCGCGACCGCTTCCGAGGTCACGGGACCCGCCGGAGTGTCCTGCGCTTCCAGAACCAGGTGGCTGCCCCCTTGCAGGTCCAAACCCAGGTTGAGGCGCAGGCGCGGCGCCTGGAACTCCGGTTGCCAGTCCGTAACCTTGATGGGCTGGAAGGCAATCAGGAAAGAGGCGAGCGCGGTGATGAAAACGATGAGCAGACGAAGCCACGGACGAGACTTCACACACTCACTCCTTTGCCATCATGGTACGCTGATGATGGGACTGTGAAAGGGTGCAGGGCGAACACAAGACGATTGCGTATTGCGCAAGCCCGATTCATTATAGAAACAGGCCTAAATGGTGTCAATTCAGAGGCATCCGTCGGGTGGATCCGAGGGAAACGGGAATGAAACAACTCACACTGGGCACCTCCGAGGGTGCGCAGCCGCTGACCCTCGGGGCCTGTCACGTGTACATCGGCACGTGCTCGTGGGCAGACGCCAACTTCGTCAAAGAGGGGCAGTTCTACCCGCGCGGGGTGGGGACGGACCCGCGTAAGCGCCTGCAATTCTACTCGACCGTGTTCCCCACCGTCGAAGTCGACGCGACGTTCCACGCCCTGCAACCCGCGCTGTTCACGGGACATGACACCGACCCCCGGCGCCTGCCCAAAGAGATCATCCCTTTACTGCCAGAGTCGCTGCGAACAGCAGAGAACGCTTCCGCGGCGCAACTTCCAGAAGAAGCCCTGATCGGGTGCTGGGACTACTTTGCGGCGTTCGTCGATGTCCTAATCAAAGCGGGCAAACTCTCACATGTGCTCTTCCAGTTTCCCAAGGGCCAGGGCTACACGCCCGAGCTCTTCGAACACCTAGAAAGATGGGAACCGTATCTGCGGCGGTGGCAGGTGGCGGCAGAAATTCGGCACCGCAGCTGGCTCGAGGAACCCGCCCGGACCGAGTTTTTCTCTTTCCTCAAGCAAAAGGGGTACGCATACGTCATCCCCGACATGGTGCAGTGGGCGTACCTGCCCCCGCCAGACATCGAGCTCACCGCGCCTTGGAGCGTGGTGCGTTTCCACGGCCGGAATCCCGCAATGCTAGAACGGCGGGCACCGACTAACCGCGTGTACGATTACTCATACAGCGCGGATGAACTGCTGCCGTGGGCAGAGACGGTGCGGGATCTGTCGCCAAAACTGGAGCGCATGTACTTGCTCTTCAACAACCACTACCGCGGCCAGTCGGCGCGCAACGCTCGCGAGATTGCGGTGATGCTCGAGTAGGTCTTCAATCCGCCTTCCTCACACAGAATTCATCCCCGGGGAGCACGCTCTGTCACCGGCTCCCATACTTCCTGCCGCAAGCGCGTCTCGGAATACCCGAACAGCTCCAGGATCGTTGCTGCCGCTCGGAGCAGCAGCGTAGCGTAGGTCTCTGTATCGTAGTTCCAGTCGGTCCCCAGCAGCGCATATGGCCGTACCCGGTCTTCGGGGACTTTGGCGCCAGCGTTCGTGATAACGAACTGCACTGCCTCGCCGGGATGCAGTTGTACCCCGTGGCGATCCAAAGTGCGGGCAGTGATGGCCTGCACAGTATTGTGACGGTACTCGCTGACTTCTTGTGATAGCGTGTTGGTGACAACAAGCTCAGCGGCCTCCACGTCACCAGCCCGTAGCCGGACTAATGCGTTTTCAAGAATGCCGAGAATCTCGGGCAGCGCCGTGCGGACGTCCGCCAACGTGTGACAGTGGAACATCCGCTGTAGCATTTGCTCTTGCATCTGCACGACCAGTGCCGGCATATCGGACCGTCGCACCTCGATCCCGCGCACTTTCGTCGTGTCATTATCGAACACACCCATGTACCGATTGGGGACCCCTACCCCGCGGTGGGTTTTGGACGGCAGAAACCCGATCCACCGGTAGATACCTTCTACAAAGATCGGCAGGCCCGTCGCCCCGGCGACCGCCTGGGCCAGTGCATCGTAATCGGCGCGGGTGGCACCGGGACGCTGTAGCCACATCGAGTCCACCAGGGCGTGCAGCATCCGAAAGCCGCGTGACTCTGCGACCTCTTTGGCCCGTAACAGCATCTCACGGGCGAATGCCGTCACCGCCTCGTGCGCCTCGATGCGACCGAAGCGAGCATTTCTGTAGCCGAGGTACCCGAAACTGTTTCCGGTGAAGATGCCACCGGCAGTAACGAAACCACGAAGATCTCTTCCAACCTCGAAACAATATACAAAAGGCGAACTCGGAGGAACTTCCGTTATAGATCGTATTCTCAAACATCTAAATGGCCCGCATATCTCTACCCGGTTCGGATGGGACCATCGAAGTGATGCTACTGCCCTCAATCGCTCTTTCAACGTGAGGCTATGTTTTCTCGACAACCATCCATTCTTCTGGATTGAATGAACCCCGGCCTCAATGATATCCAGAGAATACATTGATGACCCATATGAGCGGTAACAATGCGGAATGTTCCGCATGGTGAGGAGTATTCCAAGTTTGTCCACAAAGGGTTTGGATGCACTGCTTATTTTCAGAAATGTTTGCCATTTCCCGACGCATCCATCACTTGCAATGAGGCCGCTTAAGAAACCATAGACAATCCGATCTTCTGCATCCCAGATCAGGGGGGGAATATTTAGCTTCCCGTTGCGTCTGCTTCCGGGTACACCCAACGCGACTTCAAAAATGCGTACCAAAGCGATGCTGCAAGTTACTAGGACATACATATTGTCGTGACGTGCTTTGCGGAGACTAGTGCGGAGTTTGAATTTCCTGGCTATGATCTCGCGCAGTTTCCGCGCCACATCGAGTTCATTTGAGTTTATCCAATATATTATGTATCCTTTGGAGCCGCTACCGTCACCAATAAAGAAGCCCAAGAGAAATCCCAGATCTTCGTCCATCTCAAGCAGGCCGGGAATCTGCTGAATAAGTCCGCCTTCTCTCTTACCGCGCCCTATAAACAACCTGGAAAAGTCTTCATCGCGAAGTTGTAGACACGGCACGAACTGCAAAGGAAGATAGCCGTACTCCCGCCACTTCCAGATGGTCTTATTCGTATAGTCTTTCTTAGCCTCTTCACGAATAGTTGTATATCTCTCCGCGATGCGCTCTTTAAGCACTTTTCCAAACACGCGCCACGAGGGTTTCTCTTCGTCGGGAAGACGTTGGAGGAGCTCTTTGACTAGGTTGATCACTCTTGTAGGACGACTTTCGAAAGGCAAACGGGGGGTAACCGGAACTAAATCCCCTTCCTGCAGTTCCGCTGCACGTTTCACGGTCAACCGGCCACTTTCCAGGACGAAGCACCGATGATCAGGGATCATCCGCAGCTCACGCCCGGACTGTAATCGAACCCGCAGCAATCTTGATGGCGCGGGAGCCTTGATTACGTTCTTCACCGGACTTTTGATTGGCTGCAAGTGTCCATCATAGCCAAATACATATAGACCTCGGGCTGAGAGTACCCCCGGGCCGTGAGGCACAATGGGATCGATGATGTCTCGGATTGGAACCACGCGCAACCGTCCCGTGATCTCCACAGGGACGATCGTATCGCCATCTAAACATGTCACTAAGCACCACTTCAGTGCTGTCTGACGCTGGTCATATAGTGCCCGTACGTTACCTTCACTCTCACGTTTCCGCTGCTTGTAGTACGCTCGTCGTTGTAACAAGTGATCGAGCACCTGGGGCACCAGGCCTCGCCGCCGAGCACAAACGGTATAATCGATCTCTGGAATGCGCGACTCCGGGCAGCACAGGCAGCCTATCGTCTCTGGTGAGATGTTGAAGGTGGACATTAGCGTCGGGTACATCGACGAGAAGTCCAGCTCGCCGATCTGCTCGTACAATCCCACCAGCGGCTGATAGGTTAACCCGCCCTTGTCGGTGACGATCAGCTGATTCGCGGTCTTGAAAACTTCCGGCTCACTCTTCTGCCACGGAATGAGGATGCCATCGCGCACGGCACGCAACAGCTGCATAGAGCTGATCGCTGTCCCGGTCGACGTGCGGGCCAGTTCCTGCACCGGGATATGTGCCAGTCGCGCCACCTCCAGCAGGCCGACTAGTTCCGACTCGGCATAGATAAAGGAGTTGCGCAGGTCGATGTGCCAACGGCCATGCAGCATCCGCGCGCCGGCTTGGTAGACGACCTGGCCGTAGGTCATGTAGGACCGAGAGCGTCGTGTGCGGACTTGGTGCCCAGGATCACGATTGAGCTGCAGCGGAATCCCGGTGCGCGCCGCTAAGACCTGCAGCTGAGGGAGCAACACCGAGTCGCCCCACTCCGTTAACAGCACATCCGGATCGTAGCGCTGGAGAAGCCGGTTGAGACTGCGAATGGTCTCGGCCGGATCGTCCCCATCGAGGACCACCGTCTCTCCGTCGACGCTGGCCTCCAGCCGCCCAGGGCGTCCATGCGAGGGGTTGCGGGCGGGGACGTCCTCAGAATCCCCAGTCCGCGTCGCCGGCGATTCAAGGCGAAGCCGCAAGACGACTAAGGACGGCACGTTGTACTCAAGATCTTCCGGTCGGGACAGTAGGGCAATCTCACGCGCGACCCCGTCTGAGTAGTCGATCGCGCAGCGTGCCAGCGGAAACAGTCCCGTCTCATAGAAGAAGAGCCGTGTTGTCAGGATGTCGCAGTTATACAAAGCCAGTCCAGGCACACGGGCCAGCAGGCGTGCGGCGGCGGGAAAAGCCAACGGGTGTGGGACAGTGACCGCGGTCACGGGGATCTGCGTCCCGCTCATCAACTCCTGTCGCGCCGTGGGCGTAAGCGTGACCGGAACTCGCAGACGGGACAGCGCCTGCCGGGCCATCTCCAGTTCGTTGTGACTACCGGCGACGTACAGCGTAGGCGCATACGTGTGCCGCACCCGGTGCGGGTGGCCTTGGTCATCGATCACCCAGAGGATCATCCCGTCAGACGACGGATAGACGTCGAAGATCCAACCCTCGAGATGGGTTTGAGACTCCGAGCTCCGCGTCCCGGGAAATTCTGCTGCTCTCATGAGTGCGGTTCGGTGAGCTCCGGGAGTTGGCGAAGTTCGGAGTCGTGCGCCCCAGGCCCAGCGGTCAGCGCCTCCAGGCGCTGACGCAGTTCCTCCATCGCCTTCATGGCCTCCAGAATCATCGCCAACAAGATGGAGTCAAATGGCGTGGCATGCGAGGCATAGTGTGCGGGCGCCGTGTGATGGCGGGCGGCTGCAAACAGCTTATCGAAAATGACCTGGTCCTCTTTACGCAGCGCTCGTCGAAATGATCCCCAATAGGCCTCCTCCTGTGCGACGAGCTGCGTCATCGTCTGCGTTGTGCGTCCCATACCAGCCTCCCGTGTGACGCGCGAATCAGGCGGTAGTTGTCCAGTCCATCACTTGACCAGACGCAGTTACCACCAACGTCGTGCCTCGATCATCCCGATCTGTGGTTCCCACGTCCACGTCGCTGCCTGCGGCTTGGTGCAGGTGATCTGCACCGTGTCGCGAGGTGCATCGCGTGCGACTTGAAACACCCATGCCGCGGCGTCACACAGCGCGGGGAAGAATCGCTCCCGGCCCGGGGCACTCTGCGGCGGGGGACACGCCACTAGCGTCGCGATGCCGACACCGACCAGACGCTGCAACGCCGGGACGACCAGCCGGAAGATACGGACGGCCTCACCCGTCGGGGCTTCATCGCTGAGGAGTGGATCTAGCAGTCCCGAGAAGTAGACGGCTGGCGCGCCAAACTGCTGCACGGCTGCCAGCAGCCGTTCCCGCAACAGGGCTTCCAGCTGATGGCAGGTGAACACGCGGGAGATGCGGATCTGGTCGAGGAGGGCCTTAGGCTCTACCCCCGATTTGTACGCCAGATCGGCCACCAGAAAGGGGTCAAATGCATTCGCACCATCGACTACCAGTAGCGGTCGGCCCGGTCGCACGGCCTGTAGCCCGGCCAGTAGCCCGACAGTCAGACAGGTTTCGTCTCCCCCGAAAACAGCGGGGCTGGAAGGCGTTTGCGGAAATGCGATCGGCGAGGGCTGCATTTGGGCAATGTTACGGAAGTTGTGATACCGAACGAATGTTCGCCTATCAGACAGTCTAGCACTGTTCGATGCCGTACTGTCAACGATTTCAATTGGGGCATGTGAGTTGCTTTAGGTACTAACGCGATGCGGCACTTTCACCGACCGAAACTGGGCATGAAAGTTGTAGAGGCTTGCGGGTATTCTGCAGGCCATCCCCCAGCTGCGGGACAGCCCGTGCGCATGCACGTGCAACCTAGATCAGTCCTCTCCGACCAACTCCTTAGGTCGCGACGCAGTCATCTATTTATTTCCCCTCCTCGCTGGATGCTACTGATTCCCGTGGTTATTGCGGCGGTGCTGGCAGGGCTTGCCGGAATGACACTCTCGTTCAATCAGCACGTGGGGACGTTGCACGACGACCATGGACTAGCAGAACAGGTTCTTGGCGCACTAGCGGGTAATTCGACGCGAGTGATTACCCTCACCGGTCGACCTGGTGCGAGCGTGCGCCTAATTTATGACCCCGTTCGCCGACGCGGAGGGCTGCTTGTGGTGCGGCTGGGGGATCCCGGAGACGACCTCACGTATCGGCTGTGGCTCATCCAAGGCGGAGTCCGGCGTCCCGTTGCCACCTTTGTCCCTGCAGCCGACCGTGCGACGTTTGTGCCCATTCGGGAAGACTTAGCCGGCTACGACGCCATCACAATCGCCGTCGGTCCCCGGAACGGACCCGCGATGACGGCCACGCCTGTGTTGCACGCCTCTCTCGCCGTCTCATCTCAGCGCCTGCGAGTGCCTCGGCCCACACGCCCGCTGAAGATAGAATAGCAGTTTAGGTCCGGAGCCCTCAGCTTCGTGGGGGCAGATGTTCGACCACAAGCGCGATTCCCTGTCCGACACCGATACACATCGTCGCAAGTCCGTACCGTCCCTGCCGCCTGCGTAGTTCGTGGACCAACGTCGCCACCAGTCGCGCACCGGAGAACCCGATCGGGTGTCCTAACGCGATCGCTCCGCCGTTAGGATTAAGTTTCTCCAACGGAATCTGGAGCTCCCGGATGCAGGGGAGAACTTGTGCAGCAAAGGCTTCGTTCAGCTCGATAACGTCGAGGTCTTCAATAGTGAGGCCTGCGCGTTTCAGCACCTTCCGCGTCGCAGGGATGGGCCCCAGGCCCATGTACGAAGGATCGACGCCCACCACGGCCGAGGCCACGACGCGCGCCATCGGCTGCAGGCTCAGCTTCGTGGCGAGCGCGGCGGAGGTCAGGAGCAGCGCGGACGCGCCGTCGCTGATGCCTGACGAGTTGCCAGCCGTGACGGTCCCACCCTTCTTGAATACCGGTTTCAGGGCCGCGAGTTTTTCTAGCGACGTATCCGGTCGCGGGTGTTCATCGACATCCACCACCACAGGATCGCCTGACGCGGTGGGGAGGACGACCGGGACGATTTCGTCTTTGAACCGCCCCTCGACAGCGGCCTGCACGGCCCGTTGGTGACTGAGAAGGGCAAACCGGTCCTGGTCCTCGCGGCTGACGCGAAATCGCTCCGCGACATTTTCCGCCGTCTCCCCCATGCTATACGGCGGGTACATCTCCACGAGCTTGGGATTGGTGAAACGCCAGCCTAGCGTGGTGTCGTGCATCGTGAGCTCGCCCCTCGGGAAGGCCGCTTGGGGTTTGGCCATCACCAATGGGGCGCGCGTCATGGACTCCACACCGCCGGCAATGACGACATCGCCCTCGCCGAGTTTGATCGCGTGCGCGGCCGAGGCGATCGCCTGCATCCCCGAGCCGCACAGCCGGTTCACCGTTTGCCCGGCGACCGCCACAGGAAGCCCGGCCAGCAACAGCGCCATCCTCGCGACGTTGCGGTTATCCTCGCCAGCCTGGTTGGCCGCCCCGAAGATCACGTCTTCGATCAGGTTGGGGTCGATCCGCGTGCGTCGAATCAGTTCGCGGATGACGTGCGCGGCAAGATCATCAGGGCGCACCTCGCGCAGCACACCACCGTACCGTCCCACGGGTGTGCGCACGGCATCGATGATGAGCGCGTCAAATTCTGGTTGTCTCTGACTCCCTTGCGGCATAGGGGAGGAACGCTCCTCTCAGGTCCCGGTGAAAGAGGGGGGCCGCTTGGCGAGAAACGCAGCGACACCCTCCCGGTGATCGGCACTGCGGCCGGCGATCTCCTGCACAGCCGCCTCGTAGTCGAGGGCCTGTTCTAGCGTCGCGTGCAGACCATAGTTGATGGCCCGTTTTGCAAGACCGTATCCTCGTGTGGGTCCTGCAGCCAATCGCTTGGCTAGGGTCATGACCTCAGGGACCAACACGTCGTGCGGCACCACCCGGTTAACCAGTCCTATGCGCAACGCCTCCGCCGCGTCGACGGCGTCCGCGGTGTAAGCAAGTTCTAATGCCTTGCCGAGGCCGACTAAACGCGGCAGAAAGTACGTGCTTCCGGAATCGGGAACCAGTCCCACGCGGGCGAAGACCTCGATGAAACTGGCCCGGTCTGAAGCGATCCGCAGGTCGGCCGCGAGTGCCAGGCTGCAACCGGCTCCTGCGGCCACGCCATTCACGGCGGCCAGCACGGGCTTTTCCATCGTCCTCATCTGGAGGATGACCGGGTTATACCGACTGCCCAGTGACTCGCGGAACGAAGGCGTCCCGGGCCCCGCGCGATCGCGCAGGTCCTGCCCAGAGCAAAATCCTCGACCGGAACCAGTGATGACCACACACCTTACTGCCGCATCGCGAGCTGCCTGGCGCAAGGCGTCTGACAGCTCCCGCAGCATCAGGTCGTTGATCGCGTTCAACACATCGGGACGGTTCAAGGTGACGAGCAACACTCCGTCGCGTTGGTCCAGTTGAATGGTCTCCGGCATGTTAGCTCACCCTGAGATGGTGATCAGATTTTCGGGACGCGGGTGCGGCGGGGAGGGTTACCGTCCCGCCGTCATCGCCCCTTGAAGTGGGGTTGGCGCTTTTCCAAGAACGCGTTGATGCCTTCGGTCCGGTCTTCGGTTGCAAAGAGTAAATAGAAGCACTTGCGTTCGTAATCCAGCCCACCTTCGAGGTGCGTGTCATGCGCCTTCAAAATCGCCTGTTTCGCTAGACGCACCGCGACCGCCGGCTTGCTCGCGATCTCGTGCGCCAGGCGTTTGGCCTCGTCGAGGTAGAGTTCAGCGGCAACGACGCGGGTAACCAGTCCCCACCCCTCGGCCTGCCGCGCCGAAATGGGTCGGCCGGTCAGGATGAGCTCCATCGCCCGGTACTTGCCAATCGCGCGGGTCAATCGCTGCGTCCCCCCCGCCCCGGGCATGAGCCCGATGTTGATCTCGGGCTGCCCGAACTGCGCCGTCTCGGCGGCCACAATCATATCGCACAACATCGCCAGTTCGCATCCGCCTCCGAACGCGTAGCCGTGGACCGCCGCGACCAGTGGCTTGGTCACCGCCCGGATCCGCTCCCATTGCTGGAAGCGGTATCCGGATAGCATCTGTGCGGCCGTAGCGGTGGCCATTTCTTTGACATCCGCCCCGGCGGCAAACGCCCGCCCTGCTCCGGTGAGGACCACGCAGCCCACTGCGTCATCGCGGTCGAACGCCTCGAGTGCATCCACGAGTTCATCCATCGTGGCCCGGTTGAGCGCGTTGAGCACCTCGGGCCGGTTGAGGGTGACTAAGCCGACATTGCCTTCAGTAGAAACCACTATGTGCTGATGGCTCATTGCGTCCTCCGTCGGGGCTGGGAATTAAGAGAAGACAGACCTCGAGAGTTGAAATCTATGGCGGATGCCGCCCGTCGATCGGTCCGTGCTGTTACAGCCGACTCCCGCACTTGCCGCAGTGGGTAAACTGCTCAGGAAGGTGTCGCGCCCCGCACGACGGGCAGGTCCGGGTCGGCGGTCCCCAGGCAAACTCGGTGCTGGCACCCTCGGCCAGACGCGCACGAATCGCCGCCACATCGACGGCGCGCTTCTCAAGGAAGGCCTCAATCCCTTCCTGCGTTTCAGG
>WNFH01003282.1_pt1 | contig 11456 bp, 7 predicted proteins | sample 5400411 | NCBI WGS metagenome assembly WNFH01 (sample SAMN13153347, study PRJNA577476) | soil metagenome | isolation source: 200 cm saprolite under Douglas fir tree site 2 hole 3 | place: USA:California | collected 2015-04-18
AATCTGCGCCTTGATCTCGCCGACCTTCTCGTGCATCAGGTCTCGCCAGTCCTTCTTGCCGGCGATGATCGCCTCGCGCGCTTCCTTCACGCACGCGGGGCAAAGCGAATCGGTCTGCCGCGGGAAGCCCAGCGTCGGCTTGGTCTTCTCCCAGGATTTCAGCAGCGGCTTGTCGGACCACTTCGGCGTGACCGAAGGATTGGGATTGCGCTGGTTGAAGAACTGGATGGTGTTAAACGTGATTCCAGCAGTCTTGCAAACTACCCAATCAAACGTTCTCGCGATTTGCGTGTCTACAGTATTCGGCATAAACCTCTATCCTCCACTTTCAAAAATGCCTGCCATTTGGCCCTTGAGTTTAATGGAGCCCAATCAATCGTCAGAGCCAAGCCCTAACGACTGCCCCCGGGCTCACCTTTGCGTGCCTAAAAACCGTACCACGATCACCGGGTACGTCCAATAAGTCTTTGGACTCCTATAGTTTGAAGGTTTCCCGGGGCAGACGCTAGCAGGTTGCGCCGAACGGTCGAAATCGGGGGTTGAACGGCATTAGGCGGCGGCGAACGGCCATTTTTAGAATCCTAATATGGGGTTACTAGTAGTGCGAACGGGCTGGAACTTTCCACTTCCGCGGAAGATTTCCGCGTATTCCCCGCCGAGGTTTTCCTACTCGTTGAGGGCTGGCCGGAGAACCGCGATGACAAAATGCGCAAAATTCGAAGCGCCTTCATCGAGCTGCAGCCAGCGCACCACGCAGTGCTCCGCCAGGTACTTGGCGACGCGCGCTTCTGGAATTCCCAGGTACTGCGCGAGCTGCGGCCTGATCGAATCCGTTCCGCGGCGGCTCGAGCCTCCGCGCAATAAGTTGCCGATGGCGATGCGCAGTGTCTGGCAAGCTTCCACGTAGTAATAGCTCGTCAGGTCCGAGTCCGTCAGCACAAAGACACCCGGCCCTGCTGGAGCGTGATTCGCTTCTTCCAGTTTGGCGGGCGGGCAGGTCATTAGCCTGCGGAACTGCATTTCCAGCAAAGAAATCCGGGAAGAAAGTCCGGGATCGCCGTAGCGGCCCTTCACGCTCGGGCCGCCGGGCTCCCCAATCGGCTCGACCGGCAGGCTGGGAATCGCCCGGCTGTGCGTCACGCGGGGAGGAGCCGGCTCGGCCGATTCCGCGAAGACCGCGGCTGGCAATCCGCGTCGTGGCGCAGGCGCTTCCGCTACGTGCTGACCGGGAGCGGCTGATGCTTCTCTCCCGCCGCTGCCCTTGCGCCGGTTCCGGCCCCCGCGGCGTCCCCGGCGACGGCCTTTTCTCTCCAGCCCAGAAGAAGGCGGCGCGTTCGCCGAACTCTCTGCCGCTTGACGAACCTCGCTGGTGACCGCCACGGACGATTCGAGCGCTTCCGCATTCTGTTCGAACGACAAACCCGGCTCGGGCGTCAAAACCGGGGGCGGCGTCAGGGTAAACTCCCCCGCCGGCGGGGCCCCGGCTTCCAGCGGGATCTCACCGGCAGCGCCGCCAAGCCGGACCGCAGCTTCCTGCGCTTTGATTTTCCAATCCGTGCGCCGGAATCTCTCCGCCGCCGCGGAATACCATTTCGCGGCATCGGCATTCTGCCCGGAAGTTTCGAAAAACTTCGCCAGTTCGAACGCCACCATGGCGTCCCGCGTCTTCTGGTAAAGATTCGAAAGTTGTCCGGCGGGATCCTTGCTGGTACGCGCGCGGCGGATGCGGGCGGTAATCTGTTTCCAGTCGGTCATCTTTTGCTTGCATTGTAACAGCGGAAAGCCCCATCGGCCAGCAAACTCCGTTAGCGTCGGGGGATCATTACTTTTTGGTTTCAGGAAGCGTTTAACGATTGACGGCAAGAAGTTTACTCAGTATTCTTCCCGTGGCCCTCTTGGAGGCGTTTAATGAAGCGCCTGCGCGTTGACCGCTCAGCGGTCACCAGCAGCAACGACCGCCTTACGGTCGCCAGTAAAATGAACCGCTTCGCAGTCGTCAGTCGTAATGACAGCATCTCGATCTCGAAAAACATTCTCGCCCTGCTCGTCTCTTTTTCACTCCTGACCACGCCCGTATGGGCTGCTCCTTCCTCTTCGCTTGGAACCGTGGTCTACGCTGACCGCGCCCGCGTGGGCGCCGCGCAGGCATCCGTTGGTACAACCGTTTTCAGCGGCGACAGACTCAGCACCGAACAAGCCGGCAGCGTCCAGGTCCGCGTCGGAGCCGCCCGCTTGCTCCTCTCCAGTGCGAGCATCGCCACATTCTCCCAAGATGACGCCACCCCGTCCGCAACCTTGACCTTAGGCTCCGCGATTTTCTCGACCGCCAATTCGAAAGCTTTTGCCTTGCACGTGGCTTCTGCCGTGATTCGCCCGAACTCCAACCAGCCCACCATCGGACAAGTTACGGTCCTGAATCCCAAGGAATTGATCGTCAAGAGCACACGCGGGTCACTGAGCATCGCCGTCGAAGATGACGTGCGCGAGATTCCGGAAGGCGCTGCCTATCGTGTCGTTCTCGATCCCAACGCTGCCGACCCGCAGGGGCCGCGCGGCGCAGGCACCAAGGGTAATGACAGACCGCCGATCAAAGCCGCCAAGAGCAAGTTCATCTGGTACGCCATCGCCGTCACCGTCGCGGTCACTGGCTGGGCCATTCACGAAGCCCTCGAAAGCCCCGACCGCCCGTAAATCTTCCTTCACCGCGTTCTACTGCCGATCGGGCACTCAGACAGTTGTTGCATCCCGGAAGCTCTCCATTGGTACGCAACTGAAGACGAGGGAGAGATAGGTCGGAGCGAATGAATTAGAGCCATCGACCTCCTGGTCCCGAACCACATTCCGCCACTTGTTGAAATCTATGAAATTCTGTGGTCCCGAAGCGTTTGATACTGAACCTGTTGCGCCTCGCGTGTTGAACTTGCGTGAAGCGGTTGGGCTTGAGGTGCTTCTTCAGCCACAAAATCATCTACATCTATCGGCAGAGCTCCGGCACTTCCAAACGCGCGGCTTGTATCTTTGGACAACCAGTGATCCATCCCAAGTGTTCGCGGCATCGGAACCTGATAAATTAGCACAAGCTGGTTTTGACCGAGTCTTGGGATCTCCTCTCGACTAAGCGCTCGATTCATTCGTTTCCGCGCATTGGTCAGCTCGAACTAATTCTCCTTCCATCAAAAACTCAACGTGGCGAGTCTCCAATCGCCGCGTTACGGAGGCGATATGTCCGCTACGCAAGGCCGCCGGGGAATCATCCTTGTGGCCGATGACAACGTAGCTAACCGCGACCTGCTCTCCGCTCTGCTTCTCGCAGAGGGTTACCGGGTCGTCTGCGTAGCAGACGGCCAGCAAGCGCTAGCGCAGGTGGGTAGCGACTCGGTTGATCTAGCGCTGCTGGACGTGGTGATGCCCGGCCCAACCGGATTTGAAGTTTGTCAGACGATGAAGTCCAAACCAGAAACCCGCTTGATCCCCGTCGTACTGCTCACCAGTTTGAACGGCGACGACGACCGCATCCACGGGATCATGTGCGGCGCTGATGATTTCCTCAGCAAGCCCGTGAATAAGCACGAGCTGCTGGCTCGTGTGCATTCCCTGCTCCGCTTGAAGCAATTCACCGATGAGCTGGATAACGCCGAGACCGTACTGTTCAGCCTCGCCCTGAGTATCGAGGCGAAGGATCCCTATACCGAAGGCCATTGCGACCGCCTTTCGAAGTATTCGGTTGCGCTGGGGGAAAAGCTGGGGTTATCCGAGGAATTGCTCGTCGCTCTGCGTCGAGGCGGTCTCGTGCACGATATCGGCAAGCTGGCCGTGCCGGAGCACATCCTGCTCAAACCGGGACCGCTGACTCCGGAAGAACGAAAAATCATGGAGCAGCATACAATTGCGGGCGAACGAATTTGCGCCCCGCTCAGGTCCTTCCGTCATGTGCTGCCGATCATTCGCAACCACCATGAAAAGTCGGATGGCTCGGGGTATCCCGACGGGCTGAAAGGCGAACAAATTCCACTCACTGCACGCATCCTTCAAGTCACGGACATTTATGACGCACTTACTACGGACCGGCCCTACCGCAAGGCGCTTCCGCTGGATAAAGCCCTTTCGATCATGCGCGAGGAAGTAAAACGCGGCTGGTGGGATGGTTCCTTGATCGATCAACTTGAACTGCTTGTGCGCGAATCGGCACCTCAGTTGGTGGATGTGGGAGCCAAGAATGAGCGCTAACTGCTTTCAGAATGGGCCAAGCAAAGAGATCGATTTTCACCGCCCATTCCGATCATCTATTCGTCGGGTCGCGACCACAAACACTCTCGCTCTTCTGCTTTGGCTCACGGTGACAGGTCAGATGACTCGGGCCCAGGCCACACAAAACGACCAGAACCCTCCCGATAACTTGAAGCAATTGAGCCTGGAACAGCTTGGCAAAATCGAGGTTACGACGGCGTCCAAAGAGCCGGTACAGGCCACGAGGACCCCGGCGGCGATCTACGTCATTACACAAGAGGATATCCGGCGGTCCGGTGCTTCAAGCATCCCTGAGGTTCTTCGGCTGGTGCCGGCAGTAGAAGTTGCCCGAATTGACTCAGGCAAGTGGTCGATTGGTGTTCGCGGGTTCGGGAGCCGCCTCTCCCGATCCGTACTCGTGCTCATCGACGGCCGGACCGTTTACACCCCCCTCTTTGCCGGCGTTTATTGGGAGGTCCAGGACACACTCTTGGAGGATATCGAGAGGATCGAAATCATCCGGGGCCCCGGCGGTACCATCTGGGGCGCAAACGCGGTCAACGGGGTCATCAACATCATCACGAAAAGCTCCAAAGACACCCAGGGGACGCTTTTGTCTGCGGGGGGCGGGAGCATCGATCAGGATTCTGTCGGTTTCCGGCATGGAGGAGGGAAGGGCAAGGACTTTAATTACCGGGTCTTCGGCAAGGCTTTCACGCGAGCTCCCGAGTTTCATCCGGATGGAAAAGAGTTTGATCGTTGGCGAATGGCTCAGACCGGTTTCCGGACAGATTGGGAGCTGCACACCCGCGACACCCTGACACTTCAAGGCGACCTCTACAACAGCGACGACGGAGAGCGCGTGGCAATCGCGACGTACTCTCCGCCCTCCACAATCATCGTGGAACAGAGTGCCGAGCTTTCGGGGGGCAATCTGGTTGGCCGGTGGCGGCGCGTGCTGAGTGCCGGTTCCGACATTCAGTTACAGACCTATTACGACCGAACGAACCGGAGAGAGGCCAGCTTCGGCGAGTCGCGCGATACGTTTGACATCGATTTCATCCACCATTTGACGCCTTGGCGGCAGAACTTCCTGTGGGGCCTTGGCGCCCGCATCAGCTCCGGCAACGTCACCACGGTTGTCCCCACCATCCTGTTCATCCCCAACCACCAAACGGACAAGCTCTTCAACGCTTTTTTGCAGGATGATATTCCGCTGGTCGGGAATCAGCTTTCCCTGACGGTCGGAGCCAAGCTTCTGCACAACATCTATACCGGCTTCGAAATTCAGCCGAGCGCACGGCTACTCTGGACACCGAATTCAAGTCAATCCGTTTGGGCCGCGGTCACTCGCGCCGTGCGAACTCCCTCTCGCGTCGAGGAAAACGACCTGCTCACCGGATTGCTCACTGCCAATCCGCCGACCTTCTTGCGCCTTGTAGGTGACGGGAAGTTTTCCTCGGAACACCTGGTTGGCTACGAAGCAGGATACCGGAACCTGGTGAAACCGCGGTTCTATGTGGACATCGCGGCGTTTTATAACAATTATGACGACCTTCTCAGCATCGAGCCCGGCACTCCCTTCGCGGAAACCTCTCCGCCGCCACTCCATTTCGTGGTCCCGCTTTTTCTCCGCAACGGGCTCCTGGGCACCACCTATGGCCTCGAGATCGCACCCGATTGGACTCCTACGCCGTGGTGGCGTCTGAGGGGCTCGTATTCTTTTCTGCATATTGACCTGGCGCGAAAAGCAGGAAGCCTTGACTCTTCGACTTCTGCTTCAACCGAAGGCTCCAGTCCACAACACCAGTTGGTGATCCAGTCATCCCTGGACTTGTCTAAGAAACTGGAGTTGGACCAGACGTTTCGCTATGTCAGCGCGCTGCCAAGCCAGGGCGTGCGAGCGTATGCAACTGGGGATGTGCGGTTCAGTTGGCGCTTCGCCAGCGACTTTGAGTTGTCGTTGGTCGGTCGAAACCTGCTGCAGCCCCGCCACGCGGAGTCCGCAGGCGATCCCGGCCCGCTGGTGGGAATCAAGAGAAGTATCTACGGAAAGATCACGTGGAGAAGGTAACCGGTACCGACATCCATGACGCGCTCCAGTAACTCCACATCGGACCAATGTGCTCTGCACAACTGTGTTTCCAACCGTCACGTGTGGCAGTGCCCCGCCGCGGTTATCGTGATGTTGGCTCTTCTACACGCTCCCGTCCTGCAAGCCCAAAAACCGAAAGTGTCCGAGTATCAGGTGAAGGCCACCTATCTTTATAATTTCGGTCGATTTGTCCAATGGCCCCCCAATGCCGCGGCAGCGAAGGGCGATTCGTTTTCGATTTGCGTACTTGGCCAGGATCCCTTCGGCCCAACCCTTGATTCGACGCTTGCCGGTGAAACGCTGGGCGGTAAACCTTTGACGGTGAAGCGGATTTCGACACCGCGAGACGCTGGGGAATGCCGCATCCTGTTCATCAGTTCAACAGAAGAAAATCACTTGAATGAGATACTCGTGGCGCTGGATGAATCGGGCATCCTAACGGTTAGCGACATGCCCGCATTTTCCCGCCGAGGCGGCATGATCCAGTTCGTCCTGGAGGGCGACAAAGTTCGCTTCGAGATTAACTTGACAAAGGCTGAAACCGCCAAGCTAACCTTGAGTTCCGAACTGCTTAAGGTGGCGACCACCGTAAGAAGGAACGCTCGACGGGGGGGACTATAGAGATGCTCGAGCGCCACAACCATACGATCTCCCGGAGACTCACTTGGATGAACATGCTGGTCAGCGGCACTGCTCTCCTATTGGCATGTACCGCGTTCATAGTGTATGATATGGTTACGTTCCAAGCGAACATGTTCCGGAATCTTTCCACGCAGGCTCAAATCATTGGCTCGAATACGGCATCCGCTCTGCTGTTCAATGATCAGCAGTCTGCGGAAAACACTCTTTCGGCGTTGCGGGCTTCCCCCGAAATCTTGTCTGCTTGCATTTACACTCCGGAGGGCCGGCCTTTCGCGACCTATTCCCGCGATCAAGCGGGCCAGGTCCAGGCACTTCCTGCCATCCCTCCGGGGCAGGCAGAAGTCCACTGGCTCAGGAACAAGGAGATCGTGCTGGTCCGCTCGATCGCGTTTCAAGGAAAGCCGACTGCGATTGTCTACATCCGATCTGGTGTGGAGGAGTTGAATCGACGCCTGGAGCGCTACGCCGGGATCGCTGCGATCGTTCTGTTGGCATCCATGCTGGCGGCTTTGCTGGTTTCGTCCATTTTCCGGAGAGCCGTTGCTGAACCCATCGTGCGCTTGGCAGAGATTGCGAAGATTGTTTGCCGCGACAGGAACTATTCACTCCGTGCGACTCCGGCTCGCGGCGGAAGCGGCGAATTGGCCATTTTGATTGAGGCCTTTAACGAGATGTTGGCGCAGACTCAGCAAAGCGAGGGAGCATTGCGCCAGTCTCACGACCAGCTCGAGCAACGCGTCAAGGAGCGCACCGCGGAGCTGGAAACCGCCAAGAAGGAGGTGGAAGAGTTTTCTTATTCGGTGGTTCGAGCAAAGGAGGAGGTTGAGCGCGCAAGCAAATTCAAAGACCAATTCCTCTCGACAATGAGCCACGAACTGCGCACACCGCTCAACGCGGTTCTGGGCTTTTCCGACCTTCTGGCCGATGAGCGTTACGGGCCGCTGAACGTTCGACAGCGACGCTACGTCGACCACATACATACCGGCGGGAAACACCTTCTCAAACTAATCAGCGATATTCTTGACCTTTCCAAAATCGAAGCGGGCAGAATGGAGCTTACCCGCGAGGATTTGGCGGTCGCGCCTGCCTTTGCGGAAGTGATCAACACTCTTTACCCCCTGGCGGAAAAGAAATCGCAAGCTTTACTCCAACAGGTCGAGCCTAATCTACATGTTCACGCCGACGCTATGCGGTTTAAGCAAGTGCTCACGAATCTCGTCGGCAACGCGATCAAGTTCACGCCGGAAGGTGGCCGCATCGAGCTGGTCGGGCGTCAGGTGGGTGACCAAGTCAGGATGGAAGTGCGCGACAATGGCCCGGGAATTCCAGTAGAACAACAGCAGCGAATATTTGAAGCGTTCTTTCGCCTGGCACGTACGGGCAGCGCTACGGAAGGCACCGGCCTGGGACTTGCCATCACTGCGCGCCTCGTCGAACTGCACGGAAGCAAACTGGACATCGAGAGCAAGCCCGGCGACGGTGCCTGCTTCTATTTTTCTCTTCCCCTCATCGCGATCGCTCCGGATCAACCCACTCAGACGTCCGTACCCGTGCCAAGAGCACGCAAAGCCCCGCGGATTCTTGTCATCGAGGACAATGCCGCAACGGGGCAACTCATCCAATCGCAGCTCGCTTCTTCAGGCTACGAAACCCTAAAGTGTGACCAGCCGGAACGCGCCACGGAAATCGCGGCTGAACACCAGCCGGATGCCATCACTTTGGACCTGCTCATGAAACCGGTCCACGGGTTGGAGGTTCTGCTGCAACTGAAAAATGATCCGCGAACATCAAAGATACCCGTCATTGTCGTGACCATCGTGGATCAGCCTGGCGTCGGAACGGCTCTCGGTGCCGACGAGTATTTGATCAAACCGGTGGACAAGGTGACGTTGCTGGCTGCGGTCGAGCGCTGCATCAGGTCTCGCGGAGGGGCAGCGCCTACAAGGACGATTTTGGTCGTGGAAGACGAAGTAGCCACCCTCGAGATGATTGTCGAGTTGCTCAGAGGGTACGGCTATGCAGTGAGTACTGCGGCGGATGGCGACCAGGCTCGCGCCAGTGTGGCTCAATCCCTGCCAGAGCTTGTTATTCTTGACTTAGTGCTCCCCAAGATCAGCGGCTTTGAATTACTCGCGGAATGGCGTTCCAACCCTCGCACAGCCGAGCTTTCCGTGTTTGTACTAACCAGCAAGGATTTAACCAAAGAAGAGGAAAAGTACATCCACGCGCATGCCGAATCGCTGTTCCGGAAGCAGAATTCCTGGCGGGAGCCGTTGATCAGGCAATTGGAGCGCGTGGTGACCTCCCCGTCTTTGGAGAACGCTTGAAACATTGCATCCTCGTCGTCGAAGACAATCAGCTCAACCGTGAGCTGCTCCGTGACTGGCTCGAGGTGGAAGGTTACGAAGTCTGGTCCGCGACAGACCTGCAGACCAGTTACGATGTTTTTGCCAAGCGGATTCCCGATGCGGTCTTACTCGATATCAACCTCGGTGCCGAAAATGGCCTCGACCTGGTCGCATGGATGCGCCAAAGACCGGAGCTAGGGGAAATCCCCGTGATTGCCGTGACGGCACATGCTCTCGTGACGGAGCAGGAACGGATCCTGCAGGCGGGCTGCAGAGCTTGTCTCTCAAAACCAATCAATTTTCAAGGCCTTCGAGAACGATTGAATCACTGGTTGCAAGATCGCACCGTCTCTCGGCCGAATTCCTAGCTTCCCAATTGTGTTGCAGACACGCCGGACTCGAGGCTCACATGGGGAACGGTACAGGCGGGTGGCAGAGACGTAAATCGCCAGAACTGAATTGGCTGCCGCACACGCCGGTGGCGTCTACCCCGACCGGGTCGGGGCGTGTGCGGGTTTAGACTCGACTTCATGCCTGATTTAAGCCACATCAGCAACGACATTTCGGTTCGCGAATTCAATTCAGCGAGGCGGCCGTATTGCTGCCGCGCCAGATACTACGATCCATCAATCTAATTTACTTCGCCCGGCGCCTGCAAGCCGGCGATCACCTCAATCTCTGCCAGCGCGTCCTTCGGAAGACATGAAACCTGCATTATCTTTACCGTGTGGCACTCTCACGAAGTCCTCGAGTGCCCCGACCGCCCGTAAGCTGATGGCCGACGCCTCGGTTTAATCCGTTCGACTGGCCAAGCTGATTGTTTGTGATCGGCGCGCCATAGACGCTTTAGGTGTAAGGCGGAATGTCGAAGGCGCAGGAGATGCGCAGCGGCGTCTTGACGGCTGATTGGCCATCCTGCCTCGATCTGCTGCCAGTGACGAGCAGACGGACACAGAGATCAAGACCGCTCCCATCTTGGCCTGGACCGCGCCCGGCCCTGTACCTCAATACAAGCGAAACACGTCCATGTCCATGTTGGGATTCGTCACGCCGGGATTCCCGCGGAAGTCAGCCCAAGCCGCGAAGCCTCGACCCATATGGTCTACCGCGGCGCCGGTGTAATCGCCGATAAAGGCGCCTGCAAACGTGATGTATGGATTCGACGACTCGGTCGTCAGGCGCGTCTCGCTCCCGAATGCATCCGATGAACTGCGCGCAGCATAGTCCAAGCAGACCGGCCCCGGGAGAAGGATGAGCGCGCGCGCTGTCGTGTCAAACACCTCGGCGTGGCAGTCGTCGGTGTCCGGAGAGAAGGCGCGTGTGTAATAGGTTACGATCAGGCGTCCCGCATTGAAGCCCACGGCGGAATAAACCTTGTCGGCGGCGCCCGTGGTGATCACCTGCGGCGCGCCCCAAGTAGTGCCGTTCGAAGAGGTGATGAGCTTTACCTGATTGGAGGTGGGCCCGACGAAGTTGCCGCCCTTTTCAAAGCCGCAACTGGCGTTCGCCTGGTCATCGGTCCAGGTGATGGCCATGTGACCGCTGGTGGGATCGATGGCAAAACTCGGAAGGCTACTGACGCGGAATTGTTCTCCGCTCAGAGTCTGCCGGCCCTGCGCGACGTTAATCGGATAACAGTTGAAATCGTCGTAGGCGCGGGCGAGCTCGGTGTTGGTGAAGGTTTTGCCGCCATCGGTCGAGCGCGCCAGGATGATTGCATCGCCGAAAAAGTTGGTACTCGGCGTTGCCCCTTCGTAGGCCACAAATAGAGTTCCGTCGGGCGCCACTACCGGCTGCGAACCCTGATTGAACGGGTGCGACCCATCACTGACTTTCGTAAAGTCGGACCAGGTATTGCCGCCATCGTGGGACACGGAGAGCACGATGGGCGAGCCGGCGAAGCCCTGCAGAGCTCCATTCGACTTAAAACGCGTCCAAGTGACATAAACCGTGCCGTCCGGCCCCACCGTGATCCAGTCCTTGTCATTAAAAAGTTGGTTCGGGTCGGTGAAGTGGACCATTTGGGGAGCGCCCCACGTCATTCCGCCATCGTGCGAGGCGCTCACGGCCACGCCGCTGGCGGTGCTGCCCTTTCGGAAGTTGCAGTTCAGACCCACATAGTACAAAGTGCCGTCGGGCCCGAA
>WNFH01003283.1_pt1 | contig 11455 bp, 9 predicted proteins | sample 5400411 | NCBI WGS metagenome assembly WNFH01 (sample SAMN13153347, study PRJNA577476) | soil metagenome | isolation source: 200 cm saprolite under Douglas fir tree site 2 hole 3 | place: USA:California | collected 2015-04-18
GGCTTGGAAATGTCCGCAACGTCCGCATCGATGAGGCCATCGCCCAGGTAATACACAAGTACGAGGAGAATTACGCCGGCCAGCCACGTCACGAACGCTTCCCAGCGAAACCAGCGGACCTGCTCCGGCGCCACACCCAGCGACTTTTGTTTCTCGACGGTGTAAAAACCTCCGCTGTGCACCATCCACACTGCCGAAGAGTTCCCGTTCGCTGCCAATTTCTTCTCGAGTTTTCCGAACTGGCCGTCCAGCCACGTGAAGTAGTATGTCTGCCCGACCCACATAATCCCCGCGAAAACGTGGATCCACCGCACGCTGAGGTTCAGCCATTCGCGAATCGCAGAACTCATCTCAGCTTCCCCGGTACGTCGTGTAGCCGTTCGGACTCAGCAGCAACGGAATATGAAAATGCGATTCGCCTTTTCGAATTCGAAACAGAATCTCAACCGCCGGATACAATCCATCCACGCTGCACGCAGCGAAATATCTCGCGGTGTCAAACAGCAATCGATATACGCCTTCCACCAGCGTTGCACCGTCCGGCAATAATTCAGCGCACCTTCCGTCGTGATCCGTTTGTGCGAAACCAACCGAAATCCATTTGCCGGAAGTATCTTGACGCTCCAGTCGCACCGGCACACCCGCCGCGGGTTTGCCCTTCGCCGTATCCAGAACGTGCGTGGAAATCCGGCTCATCCCGCGATCCATTTTTTTAGACGGATGTGCATGATTCGCCGCTGCTCCTCGGCGGCCTGCTGCAGTTCCGTAGCTTCATCATTGTGCAGCCGCCGCCGCAGAATCTCCAGAATTTCGTCGGCCGATTTTCCCGTCGCGCAAACAATGAAGATTCGCCTAAACTTTTGCTCGTACTCGCGATTGCCCCACTTCAGCGCCATCTTTACCGCTTCATCGGCCGTTGCAGCTTTTTGTTGCTCTTGCACGGACCACGCCGAAGATTGTGCCGCGACAGTTTTTTCGGCACGTGTCTCACCAATTCGCGGGTGACTTTTAAACGCCTCCAGCCAATCCGTTTCGCGGAGGCCGCGCCAAGTTTCATCCGAAGCCGCAAGCAGCGCAGCCTCTTCGTCCATCGGCCTTTTCGAGGCCATGCTCGCAGCCCAAGTTGTCGAACCGCAGCAGGGAAGAATCTCGCGAGCAGCTTCCTCGTGCGGCAAGCCGTTCCAGCGAGCTAGTACTTCGCTCACGCGTTCGCTCTCGCAGCGGCAAGCTTCTCGAGAAACTCGGCGACCAAATTGCCAGCCACGGCTGCTCGATATCGTGCGGTAGACCGAATGTCGTCGATGGGCCGAATCTCACTCATCACGCTTTTTCTTATCGTTTCGATCAATGATGGCTCGATTTTTTGTCCGATGAGCATATGCTCCGTTTCACTCAGGCGAAGCGGAACAGGCGCAACGCTTCCCAGCGCGAGACGCACATCCCGAATCACACCATTTGCGATCTGGCCCAACGCCGCCAGACAAACTTTGGAAATGGCTTGTGCGTTGCGGGCTCCGACCTTCCGCGCATGCGAAACATATCCAGAAAATCGGCGCGGCAGCGAAATATCTCGAATCAATTCGTCAGCCGCCAGAACTGTCTGCTTGTAGCCCGTGTGAAAGTCTCGATAAGCCACTCGCCGCTCGCCGCGCACCGAAATCAGCGTCAGTTCGGCGTCGTAGACAAGCAGCGCGGGCAGGGAATCAGCGGCAGGAGACGCGTTCGCGATATTGCCTCCCAGTGTTCCGCGATTCTGATTGGCGATTCCGCCGGTCCATGATGCAGCCATGGCCAACAGCGGAAATTCCCGCGAAACGATCGCATGGCTGCGCAGCGCGTTATAAGTGCAAGCGGCGCCGATGCGGATTCTATCCGGGAAAATGTCGATTTGTTGAAGCTCGGGAATATTCCAGATGTTGATCAAATTTCGGTTGGGCAGTTTTCCTGCCGAGTATAAAACCATCACGTCGGTACCGCCGGCAATGGGCAGCCATTGCGCCGGCTCTCCGGCCATCAGCGAAAGAACCGCACGCAAATTGCCCGGCGAAACGAGTCTGTATTCGGCTGGATCGGCTCTCATTCTGCAACTCTTCGCCGCGCTGTCCTCGCGACCGCTTCGAATATCTGCATGTAACCCGTGCAGCGGCAAAGATTCCCCGAGAGCCCTTCTCGTATGTCTGCCAGTGCAGGCTCCGCTTTTTTCTCAAGCAGGTGCACTGCCGCAAGAATCATTCCCGGGGTGCAGATACCGCACTGCGCGCCGCCGCATTCCAGGAATGCCTCCTGCAGAGGATGCATCAACGCATGCGTCGATATTCCTTCGATAGTAACGATGTTCGCGCCGCTCGCTTGTGCCACGGGAACGAGACAACTGTTCACCAGCATCCCGTCCAAGAGGACAGAGCATGAACCGCATTCCCCTTCGCCGCATCCTTCTTTCGTGCCCGACAATTTCAAATCGTTTCGCAGCACATCCAACAATCGCTCCATGGGATGAACGAGCACTTTCTTCGTCTCGCCGTTGACAGTAAATATAATTTCGCACTTTGCGGTCGTCTCTTGCGATGGGTTCATGTGCTCCCCTGCGTCGAAGAAAGTGCATCCTGCTCAAGCGACTCGGGCCGCAGCGCCTCGAACACATCTTCCGGCAGCAGCGGAATCGAACGGAAACGAACACCCGTTCCATCTTCCACGGCGCTTACAATCGCCGGCGCAGGACCATCCATGGGCAATTCTCCGATGCCCTTGGCGCCATGCGCACCGTGAACGTTGCCAAGCTCCTCAAAAAATACGCGGATCGGCGGCAGGTCTGCAGAAGTTGGTATTATGTAATTCGTCATCTGATTGTTAAGCATGCGGCCATTTTGCCAGACCACTTTTTCATAAAGCGCGAAGCCAATGGCCTGCGCCACGCCACCTGTAATTTGCCCCGCAGCCAAAACCGGGTTAAGAACTTTGCCGACTTCCTGCAGCGCTACAAAGTCGTCCACAGTAACGTTGTAAGTCGTCAAATCCACCGTGACTTCCGCAATATACACGGCCCAAGCAAACGCCGCGTAAGCCTCGCCGCGATATTTTTCATCGTCCCAGAAGACATCGCCGGGCGCTTCATACCGCGCATAAGATTTCAGCGCCCCTTGCGCAGCGACATATTCCCGGCACGCGGCGCGAAATTGTTCCGTAGAATAGTCGTTACCAAGAACTCCGGTCTTCGTGAGCGTTTGCTTGATTCCCTTGGCGGCCGATTGAACCAATTTCCCGACAATCATCGCCGTACGCGAAGCCACCGTCGGGCCGCTGTTCGGCACCACCGTCGTGTCCGGCTGCGCGATGGCGACGCTCTCATAAGGAAGCCCCAGCGCCTCGGCAGCAATCTGGCAGAGCACGGTGTTGGTTCCTTGGCCGAATTCCGCGCTGGACACTAGCACACGAACATTGCCGTCGGCATCGGCCTCCACGCCAACCAGCGAATTCAGATAACGCTCGCCGGAGCCCGTGAATCCCGCGCCGTGCAAAAAAGCCGCGATACCAATTCCTTTTCTGCGCATTCCAATTTTATTTTCTTCCGCAAAACGCGTTTTCTTTGCGGCATAGTCAGACAACTCCAGCGCTTTTCTGAGCAAGCGATCCAGGTCAATATTTTCTCGAATGGTTTGTTCAGTCGTTGTCGTTTGGCCTGGCTTGAGGAAATTCTGCCGGCGAATTTCGACCGGAGAAATTCCCACGACCTGCGCGATGCGGTCCATGTGTCGCTCCATGGCAAAGAGGCTCTGTGGCGCCCCGAACCCGCGAAAAGCCCCATGCGGCGGCGTATTTGTCGCCACCGCCTTCGTTCGAATGCGCACACTCGGCCAATAATAAGGACCGCCCGCGTGAATCGTTCCGCGCGACAAGACCACCGAAGACAACGTTGCGTAAGCTCCGCCATCGATGGTGAATTCGATTTCCCCGCCGAGGATTTTGCCATCCTTGCTCACCGCAGTACGATGGCGCGTTCGCGAAGGATGCCGCTTCGTCGTAGCCACCATATCTTCCATGCGGTCGTAGATAATTTTCACCGGCCTGCCCGACTTCATCGCGAGCAGCGCCGCATGTCCAGCGATCATCGACGGATACTCTTCCTTTCCTCCGAACGCGCCTCCGGTCTCCATTTGCACCACGCGAACTTTGTCTTCGGGAAGGCCGCACAGCGCCATCAACGCCTTGTGAACGTAGTACGGACATTGCAGCGAGCCCCAAACGGTGACGCCATTTTCAGCGTCGAACGCCGCGATGACTCCGTTGTTTTCGATGTACAACTGCTCCTGCGCGCCGGTGAAATACTCGCCCTCGACGATGTGCGCTGCTTCTTTCCACGCGGCCTCCACGTCGCCTTTTTCAACCAGGTAGCTCTTGAAGGTATTGTTGGTGCCCCAGATGATTGTGGATTGCTGCTCGCTTTCTTCAATGGTGTGCACGGGCGGCAGCGGCTCGTACTCGATGGACACCGCCTCAACCGCCTTTCGCAGCTTGTGACGGTCGGCATGGGCCAGAAGCAGAATCGGCTCTTCGGGATGATTCACGGACTCGGCGGCGAGGCAAGGCTGGTCGTCCAGGATCAAGGCGATGCAATTTTTTCCGGGAATATCCTTGGCCGCCACAATGACAAAATCGTTCCAATCAACGCTCGGAGCAAAAGAAATGTTTTTGATGTTGCCGCGCGCCACGTTGCTGCGCACAGTCGCGCCGTAAAGCATGCCGGGCAAAACCATGTCGTCAACGTAGCGTGCCGCTCCGGTGACTTTGTCCCAGCCTTCCTTGCGCGGCACGGATGCACCGACGATGTGATGGACCGTCATAAATTTCTTTGCTGGCCGTATTCTGTATGAAATGGGAGGAGTTTCAAATCTCTATTTGAAGCCTCAGTACGCCAGCTACCGCCGCAATTCGCGGCCGCCTGGCTCCCCAGGAAATTTCCCATCTGCGAACACACAGTTTCCGCGCAGATAAGTCGCCTTGACCACTCCGCGAAGTTTTTCGCCCAGATAGGGTGAAACGCGATGTCGATAGGGAAGATGCTCCTCTGTTGCAATGAACTCAGCTTCCGGCTCAAACACCACAAAGTCGGCATCGAAGCCTTTGGCAATGCGGCCCTTCTGCGACTCACACCCGGCGAGCCGCGCGGGACCTTCCGCCATCCACTGTGCGATTTCCGCAAGTGTAAATCCGCGGCCACTGGCCTCCGTCCACATCACCGGCAGCGCCAGCGATAAGCTCGAAATCCCTCCCCAGGCCGTTTGAAAGTTTCGCTCGCCGAGCCGTTTCATCTCGGGCGGGCACGGAGAATGATCCGTCACCACCAAATCAATCACTCCTTCTCGAAGCCCCCGCCAAAGTTTTTCGCAATTCTCCCGGCTGCGGATCGGCGGCGCGCACTTGAACAGCGTCTGTCCATCCGGGATTTTGTCGGAAGAGAGATGCAAATAATGCGGACAAGTTTCAACGCTCACCGGCAGGCCTTCCGTCTTCGCAGCGCGCAACATGTCCAGCGCCTGGCTCGTCGCCAGATGCACGATGTGCAGCCGGAAATGATATTCGCGGCAAAGCGAGATCGTGAGCTGAATCGCGGAAATCTCCGCTTCATCCGGCCGCGATTGCAGATACGTTGCGTACTTGCTCCAATCCGCCTGCGCCAATCGGCGCGATGCAGCGTCCACTGGCCCGGGCAGTTCCGCGTGCACGAGCAGCGGCAAGCCGGTCCGCGCGACATGCGGCAAGGCCGCGCGCAGCTCCGCCTCATTTACCATGGTGAATCCGTCAATGCCGGGATGAATGAGGAAACATTTGAATCCCGGCACGCCCGCGGCAGCCAAAGCTTCGATGTGCACCTGGTTGACGCTTACAACTCCGCCCCACGCCATCCAATCCACTTGGCACTGGCCACTCGCGGCACTGCGTTTCGCTTCAAGTGCAGCGACAGTCGTCGTCGCCGGCAAACAATTGAGCGGCATGTCCACAAGCAGGGTGTAGCCGCCAGCCGCGGCGGCGCGGGTCGCCGTCCGGAATCCTTCCCATTCCGTCCGTCCGGGTTCATTGATGTGGACATGTGAATCCACCAGCCCCGGCAGAATGGCAGCCTCGTCAAAATCCTTCACGGAAATCTCCGTGGGTATCTGGTTCGGCGGAACAACTTCGACGATCCGCCCCTCCTGGACGAGCACACCCGCCGCATCGATTCCGTGCGGCGTAACGACTCGTCGAGAGAGAAATGCTTTGAGACTCATCTTCCGGGCCTGCATGTGGTTATAAGCAACAGCAGCGTACAGCAACCACCTCGAACTCCCAAGCCGCTGAGGCGGCCGGTAGCCTGTCAGTGTCCGATTATGAGGAGTTAGCCCGCCGCCAGCGCTGATGTCTGGTGGAAAGCGGATTTATAACATGCGGAAGAATTTTATCGCTGCTGCAACGACGAATCAGGTTGCTACCTCAGCTTTGCGCACACCGCCCTGGCCTGCCTCAGTTGGACACATGAATTTGTAAGTTATTGCAGCGGGATGCGATAGAGGTTGCGGCGGATATTCTGTCGGGTATAGGCGTAGACGGAGGGGCTTACGGCCGAGTCCACGAACCGCGGGATCGCGACAGCGGATTTGAGGTTTGTGACGTCCTCCTTTCCCGTGATTCCAGCGGGTGGCAGTCTCGGAAGTTCCAAGTCGTGCAGTACAGGTAGCGCGTAGCTGCCCTCGAACAGTTGCGGAAAGTAGAGGTACAAGAATTTTCCGGTGGTATCCCATTTGAGCATGCAATAACCCGGGCACAACTGCACTGCGGCGCCTCCATCCACCGCAAACGCTTTGGTCACAGCCATGTGCTCTTGGTCTGGGCCCGCAGCGCTGGCAACGAACCAACGGCCGTCCGGCGATACTGCGAGGGCATCGAGTACCTCCTCGGAGGTTATCTTGCGGCGGCCGGTTCCATCACCTTTCATGCGATAGAGAAAATTCGATCTACCTTCGACAGCCCGAAAGACAATGTCGCCCTCTGGCAGGAAATACGGAGAATCTTCGATTGCCGTTGAAGAGATGCGCAACGGGGAGGAGCGACGATTCGTTGGCGCAATCCACAGGCTGGGATGGCCGCCCTGGTCAACCCGGGTGAACGCGACTTCTTTTCCATCCCGAGAAACTGAGTAGCCTTGCATGTTGTAACCCGGCAGGAGCCTCTCCACCTTGCCGCTGGCCAGATCCTTCACCCAAAGCTCAAAACCTTGCGTTTGGCCGTTAGCCATCATGAAATAGAGGCTGTTTCTATCCGAAGAGAACGAAGGCGCTGCGGCATTTCCTTCCGAGGAGATCTGGTGGTCGCCATTCTTGTCATGGAGCCACACGGTCGTGTCTTGCGAGCCGACGGCCGTGATGAGCGATTTGCCGTCGGGGGCCATGGCAATGCCCTCTTGAGAGGTCGGCCCGGAAGTCAGTTGCTGGGGTTCTCCGCCCGGAAAACGCTGCCGCCAGACATGAAAGTCGTCGGTCGCTGCAGTGAGGTACAGCCATTTCCCATCGGGAGACCAAGCCCCAGAAATACATGCACCGCCGGGAGGACCAACGACGCGGACTTCGCCAATGCCCTGGAATGGGACAACCCGGCACGGCAGAATGTCGCCGCGACTGTCCATCTCCACAACGAGCACCCATCGCCCGTCCGGGGATAGATAGGAATGATGGGCCATGCCGCGATCGCCGGGAGGCACATATACGTCGCGGCTGTTGCCCCGCCCTTCGTCGGTGGTCACAGCCACCATGTGCAGTCCTTCTTTGATCTCAGAAAAGAGCAACCGCCTCCCACCCTGGATCCATGTCAAAGAAGAAGCGTTGGGCAGCAGGACGTGAGGCTCGCCACCGAGAACAGGTACTTCCCAGATGTTCCAAGGTTCGACTGTGCCGTAAGCGAGGAGTGAGCTATCGGGAGAGAAGGTCGGCCCTAATTTCAGCGTGGCGTCGTGAGTAAGTTGGACGGGCTGGCCGTCCGGCAGGATCTTGACATAGATTTGTCCGGGGCCGAAGAACGAATTATTGCCACGGATGAATGCGAGCATGTGTCCGTCGGGAGACAAAGCCGGGTACACAGCGGAGTCGGTAAAGAAAGTGAGTTGCTCCCAATCCTTGGTGAGGGGAGGACTACTTCGGGACGAGCGATATCGCAGAAATGCTCCTGCCACAGCTCCAAGCACGAGGAACGCAGCCGCTACATAGTACCCATATCGCCTCGGAAGTTTTGGTATTCCGCTCGAGACTACCGGCGGTGAGTTCAGTCCTGTGAATTCCGCTTGTCCTGAAGACAATGCAGGCGAGCGTCCCGAGCTGGTGTCGCGCCGAAGCCTCTGTAATTCCGCATGCACGTCGGACGCGTGCTGGAAGCGTAGATTGCGGTCTTTCTCGAGCGCGCGATTGATAACTTCCTCCAAACTCGCAGGCAGATCAGGATTCAGTCGCACGGGTGCAACCGGCTCTCGATTCAGAATGGCCTCGAAAATGGTTCCGGAAGTATCTCCGCGGAATGGCAGCGCACCCGTGGCCATCTCATAGAGCACCACGCCGAGCGAAAAGAGATCGGTCCGTGCGTCCAGTTCCTTGCCGCGCACCTGTTCCGGCGACATATAGGCGACTGTGCCTAGCGCGGTGCCGGGGCTGGTCAGCAATTCTTCCGCAGTTGCGGTTGGCAGGGCAGAAACACATTCGGCGAAATTGGCAAGCTTTGCCAAGCCAAAATCGAGAAGCTTGGCGTGACCGCGCTTGGTGACGAAGATATTGGCTGGCTTGATGTCTCGATGAATGATGCCGCCGGCGTGAGCGACGTCGAGAGCGTCGGCAATTTCGATCGCCAGAGAGAGAAGAGTTTCCAACTCCATAGGGCGGCTACCTATGCGGTGCTTGAGCGTGGCGCCTTCGAGGTATTCCATGGCGATGAACGCTTACGCCGCACCTTCGCCGACGTCGTAAATGGTACAGATGTTGGGATGATTCAGGGCCGAGGCGGCTTTGGCTTCGCGGCGGAAACGGCTCAGAGCTTGCGGGTCTTTGACAACATCGTCGGGTAGAAACTTCAGAGCCACAAAACGATCCAAGCGCGTGTCCTGCGCTTTGTAGACCACACCCATGCCTCCGCCACCGAGCTTCTCGATGATGCGGTAATGCGAGATAGTCTGCCCGATCAGGGATGAGGAATCCGGCATTTCGCGCACATCTTAGGTTGCGCCAGAAAGCAAGTCAACGAAGATAGACTGCTTACATGGCAGCGTCGGTAGAGCATGGGCGATCGAAATTCAGTGGCGCAGCTTACCTTAGATTTTCTCAGTGCCCGATAGACACGCATACCGGACAAGTCCGGCCTACCCGATATACGAGGGAGTAATTTGGGAGGAACTCAAAATCTCAAAACGCCAGTTCAGTCGCATAGAAACAACGGGCCCCTTTTTCTAGTAGGGGCTCATAACCCGAATTCAATTTTCATTCACCAAGATTATTTTTGAGCGCGGCCTCGCGGCGAGTTTGCTATCCTACGCCGCGTGAAACCTCTTTTCCTGATTGATACCGACACCGCTTCCGATGACGCCGTGGCTTTGATCATGGCGCTTCGCTCTCCCCACGTGCGCGTAATGGCGATAACCACGGTGGCCGGCAATGTGGCCGTTCAGCAATCCACGCGCAACGCGCTTTACACGGCCGAACTTTGCGGCACGGATGTTCCCGTTTTCATGGGCGCGGAAAAACCGCTGCATCGCGAGCACAAGGCCGCCCACTGGTTTCATGGCCGCGACGGCCTGGGAGACCACGGCTACCCGCCTCCGCGCAAGGCGCCAGAAAAACAGCCTGCCGCCGAGGCGATCGTTGCAACGATCGATTCCAACCCAGGCCTTGTATTGGTCACCTTGGGACCTCTGACGAATGTCGCTTTGGCTTTGCTGCAGAACCCTTCAATTACGGCCAAGGTCGGCCGCTGCGTGGTTATGGGCGGTGCGCCGTGTTGCGAGGGGAACGTGACTCCGGCTGCCGAGTACAATATCTGGTGCGATCCCGAGGCTGCGCGAATCGTGTTGCGCAGCGGACTTCCGGTAGAGTTGGTGGGCTGGCACCTCTGCCGCGGCGATGCGGTATTGAACCCAGACGACATTCAGCATGTGCTGAGCTTTGGCACACCGCAGGCGCGCTTTGCCATTGAATGCAACAGCCGCGCTCAAGAAGCCTACTTCGAGCAGACCGGTGAACATGGAATTTCGTTGCCGGACCCGGTGGCGATGTCCATCGCGTTGGATCCGACGATTGTCACCGAGCAAAGCGAGAACTTCGTAGACGTGGAGACCTCCAGCGAACTGACTCTCGGTATGACCGTGGTGGACCGCCTCCATGTGGCAGGCAACGACCGCAATCGAGCGGTTTGGGCACCGATTTTGGACCGGGGCAAGAAATCCAAGCTCTACTGGACCATAGATAATGAGCGCTGGAAGCAAGCCCTATATGCCGCCCTGCGATAGCCCTCTTAAGTGTCGGCCGTCCCAAAGTGCAGATGTCATTCAAGTTATTCAAAATAAATAGGATAGATTGTGTTTGCCCCGTTCAGGCTGGACCTGAACCTCCCCTGTGGGCAACTTCTTTCCCATTGCGGTGTTCTACCCTATGGGAGCAATAAGATGTTACGCTCCCATCGGCTAGAACGTCTCATAAGAGGGCCAGAGCGGCCCGCGTCCAGACCGAGAACCGAGGGTTCGTCATGAAGACATTTAGCAGTAAGAGCAGCCTCAGCCTGCTACTGTGTTTGGCCGGTCTATTGAGTTTTGTGGCTCCGATGGCACGAGCGAATGAAGAAAAGGATCCGCCTTCACGCGTCGCGCGCATCAGCTACGTTGAAGGTTCCGTCTCCCTGCAGCCCGGCGGGCAAGGCGATTGGGGCAGCGCCGCCAGAAACCGTCCCGTGACAATCGGTGACAAGCTTTGGGTGGACAAAGATTCCCGCGCCGAATTGCAAGCAGGCACAGCCTCCATTCATCTCGGCACCATGACAGCTCTCTCCTTCCTAAACCTTGATCAGGGCATCACGCAGATGCGTCTCGCGGAAGGCAGCATCAACTTCCGCGTCAGTGAATTGCGCGAAGGCGATCTCTACGAAGTGGACGCCCCGAATCTGGCTTTCACTGTCAAGCAAGCCGGAGCATTTCGCATTGACGTAAATGAAAATGGCGACTCCGCCCGCGTGACCGTCATTCGCGGCGAGGGCGAAGTGACCGCCGGCGGCAAAACCTATGAAGTTCACCTCGGTGAGCGCGCCGAATTCAATGGCACAGACAACATTCAATCCAACATTGAAAAGGCTCCTGGTCCGGACGGCCTCGACCGCTGGGCCGCGGAGCGCGACCTGAAGGAAGACAACGCGGTTTCCGGAAAGTACGTTTCGCGCGATACGCCTGGCTACAGCGATTTGG
>WNFH01003284.1_pt1 | contig 11454 bp, 9 predicted proteins | sample 5400411 | NCBI WGS metagenome assembly WNFH01 (sample SAMN13153347, study PRJNA577476) | soil metagenome | isolation source: 200 cm saprolite under Douglas fir tree site 2 hole 3 | place: USA:California | collected 2015-04-18
ATACCGAGTTCGTGCGCAACTTCAGCCAGCGCCGAGCGATTCGAGGGATCAATTTCTGGACGCTCGACAAAGACGCACGTTTCGGGCAGAGCCAGCACCTCAACTGATGTGATTTGTGAAAAGAGCGGTTCGCTCTCTGCGCGTGTAATGGCTACCACGGCAGTCTGCGTACCTTCGCCACGCAGCACAATAAAATCGGTGCGGCGGTAGGCATCGCGGCTGAGCAGCAGCGTCGTAATTGCATCCGCCGTCATTGGCCCGTCGTAGTGCTGCACACTGACCCGACGGTATGGCAACGGAACCAGATTCTGCACTGCTCCCCATGTCTGCGTTTGGGAAAGGTTCATCATCGACTTTCCATCTCCTGAATTAATCAGATGACAACGCGGTATGTGTTCACAGGTCCCGCAGGTTACGTGAACCAGCTCGCAAGCGACATAGCTGGATGAAATGCTCAGGATTGAGGAACAGTTCATTCATATTGCCCATCTCGTCGATGGTGATGCCTCCCGGCTGCCGCATCAGGTGATCAAGGTACTGGAAGGCGTCCTTCGCTCCGAAACCGACATGGTGGAAACCGAGCACTCGGCGGCTATCACCATCGACCACCGCTTTCAGGAAGCCGCTCAATTCCGGGTACACCATGGCATAGAGCATGGTGCCTTCAGCGCAGGGCAGTGGGACATCCGCAAGTGGTACACCCTTGGGCGGCATCTGAATGACGATTACGTTGTCGTAGCGTTGCCTGGCCTCCTCTTCTGATAAGCCAACCCAGCTTATTTCATACGTGGAATGCAAAAAGTCGGGATAATCGGTCCAATCGAGTTCGTACTCCTCACCCATAATATTGCGCGCAGCGGTCACTCCTCCCTTGCGGGCCTTGAACATCTCCATGGGTGGACCGATTAGATCGCCTATGGCATATACATTGGGAACGCTCGTGCGCATATGTTTATCCACGAGAATCTCGCCTTTCTCTCCCACGGCTACCCCCAGTACTTCCCTGTAAGGTTCGGAGCGGGGCCGCTCACCCGTGCCGACAAACACGAAATCACACGGCAACGTTTGCTTGGTACCGGTCTGCATGTCGCGAATGACGACCGCCTTTACATTGCCATCGCCATCATCCTGAATCGCCACCGGCTCACACCCTTCGAGAATCTGTATGCCTCGTTTGCGCATGCCATCAACGACATAGGTGCGCAGGTCCTCGTCAACGTGATGGAGGCTGGATGTGCGCATGAGGGGTTTGCGCGCCACAATGGTTGTTGGACAGCCAGCCGCCTGGAAGAAGGAACCATACTCGATGCCCGTCTTCGAGCCGCCAATAACAACACAGCGCTGCGGTTCGAAATCCAGATTTTCGATGAAGGTCGCGTAATCGTACACACCGTGCAATTCGATTCCCGGAATAGCGGGAAGCACTGTCGCCGCTCCGGTCCCCAGCACAAGGTTATCTGCCTGGAAACGCTCTCCCACTACCTCTACTGTATGATTATCAATGACGGTGGCAGGAGCATTCAGGATATATTCAAGATCAAGCTGCTCTTTTGATTGCCAGTTCATGAAGGCATGGGCGGAAGACCTACCCGATTTGAAGAGCTGGACCACCTGGAGAATCGATGCTCGCAAGTTCGTGGCATCGGGGAACCAGAGCTTGCCGGAGAACCAGCGCATCAGGTCTAGCTCGCGCGCCGCTTCAGAGAAAAGATGGTGCGGCACACATGCCTGATGTGGACAACTGCCGCCCAGGAATGGCCAGCGATCCACAATCAGTTGTCGCCCTCCCATCGCGCGCAGATAGCCGGAGCCAAAGCGACCGCCTGCACCGCCTCCGACGAAGATGGCATCAAATTTTCTGGTGTCATCGCGATGAACATTGATGATCGGGTCATCGTTTTGCAAGTACTCTTCTATCAGACCAACCCATTGCCTGTTGGTCGTTTGAGTGAGAGTAATATCCACAAGAACCTCCTGCTAGTGACTGTCCTGGAGATCGAAGCACCGGGACACATCAGTGAATTTGAACTCACGTTGATGAGTGTTAAGGGGATCAAAGTGACGGATGAGCGCTACATGTTCGGGTGCGGGAAGAAGCACGGTACTCACATCCGGCGCAATTACCGGTTCGAATTCCGTGTTATCCAGCACATCTTGGATGGTAGTATCAGGATAGAGCGCACGCAGGCGTAAGACGTGCGTAAGCGGATCAAAATCGAAGATACCTAACTCGGTCACTACCCATTCTGGCCCACCTCCTCGTAAGCCCAGTGCAGCGCGAGGAGTACCATCGCGGGTGGCATGACCGATGGAAGAAATAAAGTCAATGTGTTCGACGAAGCGGAACTGGCGTTTACCAGCTTTGTTTACGTGCGCTCGATGACCGGTAGTCCAGACTGTGACGTGCTGGACATCGCCGGACAGGTTGCAGCCGCCACCACTGCCGGGCAGCTTGACGCGCGGGGAATCAGGACTGCCAATCGCTGTAACGTTCAGATTGCCGTAGCGATCAACCTGTACGCCCGAGAGGAACATACGCCCCATGTCACCACGGGCTGCTATGTCAAATAGATCGCTGATGCCGAGCGCCATTACCCCGCCTCGTTCAAGCGCCCAATCGTTGGAGGTCGGCGGCAAAAACGGTGGCTCGGGGTTTACACTATAGGTAGCTCCCTCGATATGCACCATGTGCGGTGCGTGAGTACGCTTCGCCAGCAGCATGGCAAGCGTTGGTACAGGGGAGCCGTAGCCGTGAAAAACCAATTCGCCGTCCTGAATGGTGCGCGCGACCTGGTAAATCATCACTTCGGGCAGCGTTGCACAGGTAATTGTTTCGTCTTTCATGCGATGGCTCCTTCGGGCAGAGTGAAGAGCGCTCGCCATGTCTCATCGCTGTCCTTCCAGCTTTCGAGTGCCTGGCGTTTTGCCATTCCACCGACACGTTGGAGATAATCGTTGTGAGTCGCTGGTTCGAAAACATAACGGGCCAGGTACTCTCGCGCAAACGTGTCAGGTCCCGCCTGCGCCGCTTGATAATATTCTGCGAGATGCTCGCGGTCGTAGGCATAGAAAGGATAGCACGAAGTGGGATGCGCGCCGTAGGGAAGCTCGACAACAGCCTCTACCCAGAAATACGGCACATTCGGACCCAGCGCACGCAGTTCATCTGTTGGCAACAACTGCTCGACCGTGGCAACGACATGCTTAGAGGCGCGAATAAATAACAGGTCTGCCACAAGAGGGGGTAAAATCTTCAGGTTGCCGTGTACGTCTCCATATTGAGCATGGATAATAGCGACATCGGGCGCGAGTGCGGGCACCAGTACAAGGGGAAGTCCTGTGAATGGACAGGTCATCGTTTTGTATTCTGGATGCAATTGCAAAAAATCAGTTCCCTGGACGCTACGTACCGGAAGGAACGGCACGCCGAACTCGGCTGCTCGTAACTGTTGAATGAGGGTATGGCAGCAGGTGTCATATACTCTCGTGAACCCTTCCTGGCAGGCGCGCCGGTAGTTCGGTGCCATGCCGAAATCCTGCTCAAAACCAACATATGATTCCTCTATCACGCCGACAGCACCCGCGCCGCAGAGCAGGTCCACATCCACGCCGTGCGCCGTTCCTACCACATGCAGGTCGCGCCGTCCCTGCCGAATTAGCTCGCGCAGGAAAGCCAGCGGCTCGCGCCAGGATAAACCACCTCCAATGGCGATTATCATACCATCCTGCACAATAGCCGCTGCATCAGCCAGCGACACCTGCTTCTGCTCTGAAGTAAAGATCGACATAGCTTGTCCCTTTTACTAGCATGACGCGGAGTCCTACTTGACCATCCATCCGCCATCGATCACCAACATATGCCCTGTGACAAAATCGGCTTCGTCCGACGCGAGATAGACCGCCGCTGAAGCGATGTCCTCGGGCTGACCAACGCGACCCCAGGGGGTCATATCCAGTACCTGCTGGTGTAATTCTGGAATATCCAGCCGCCAGCGGGTCATTCCGGTTTCGACCATCCCCGGACAGATAGCGTTGGCCCGGATGTGGTTGGCAGCATAGTCCAACGCCAGCGCACGCGTGAACGCGATAACGGCCCCTTTCGAGGCGTCGTAAGCGGCTCGTGCAGGAAAAGGCACAAACCCGGCGACCGACGCAATATTAACGATGGTACCACTGTCCTGCGTCAACATCTGCCAGATGGCGGCGCTGGCGACACGAAATACACCGGTTATATTGACCGCCAGCACGCGATCCCACTCCTCGTCGGGGGTCAGGTGCGCAAGTGTGGCCTGGCGAGAGCCGGCGATTCCCGCGTTGTTCACTACAACGTCAAGGCGTCCCCAGCGATCTACTGCCGCTTTCACCATCTGGTCTGCATCCGCTCGTTGTGCCACGTCACCTACTACAGAAACAGTCGAACCCCCGGCCTCTGCAATCAATGTTGCTGTCTCGTGCAACCCGGCCTCAGAAATATCGCTGAGCACCAGGGATACCCCTTCGACAGCAAAACGACGAGCGATTGCGCGTCCAATGCCAGACCCCGCCCCCGTAACAAGACCAATTTTGTTCGCAAGGCGCATGATCAAGAGCCTCTTTTCGAGATGAGCAGCTTGAAGGTGTCCATCTAATCCAAATCATCGCATTACAAAGCTTCTGGTCAACAATTAACTCTGCGGATTGAGTACTACCAGCCGCAACTCGGTCATCTCCTCGACGGCGTAACGTGGCCCTTCGCGCCCCATGCCGCTGCGCTTCACACCGCCATAGGGCATCTGACCGGCGCGGTAGAAAGACGTGTCATTAATCATCACGCCGCCGACACGTAAGCCACGCGCTGCCGCCATAGCGACAGCAAGTGAGCCGGTGAATATGCCAGCTTGCAAACCAAATTCCGAGTCGTTTGCCATGCCCAACGCCTCATCAAGTGTCTCGTAGGTCTGTACTGTCACAATCGGGGCGAATGTTTCCTGGCAGACGACGCGCATCTGCGGCTGCACGTTCGCCAGCACAGCCGGAGCCAGAAATTGACCATCGCGTAGTCCTCCAGTGAGCAACGATGCGCCCTCAGCAACCGCCTCTCGTATCCAGGATTCCGCTCGCCTGGCTTCGCCTTCGCTGATCATCGGCCCGATGTCCATGGTCGAATCCTTCGGATCGCCCACACGTAATCCCTGCGTTACGCTCACGAGCTTTGTCGTAAACTCCTCGGCTATTGCACGATGCACCAGGATACGCTGCACCGACAGACAAACCTGGCCAGCATAGGAGAAGCCTTTCAAAGCACATTGTGTAGCAGCATTGGCAATATCAGCATCTTCATGCACGATCACCGCCGAGTTGGAACCGAGTTCCAGGGTGCAGCGCCGCAGCCCGATGGTGCGTTTGAGTGCTTCACCAACAGGCACCGAGCCTGTAAAGGTATAGAAACCAATACGCGCATCGGTTAACAAGGCGTTCCCCACGCTATCGCCTGGGCCAACGACCAGGTTCAGCCAGCCCGGTGGTAGCCCGGCATCGGCCATGATTGCGCATAGCTTCGCTGCCACGATGGGCGTGTAAGATGCAGGTTTAAGTACGACGGCGTTACCTGCGGCGAGCGCAGGGGCAACTTTGTGCGCCACTAGATTGATAGGGAAGTTAAATGGAGTGATGGCACATACTACTCCAACTGGGACACGAATGGTGAAAGCCAGGCGGTTCTCGGAACCGGGGGTGGCTTCCAGCGGCACCATCTCCCCATGAATACGCTTTACTTCCTCCGCCGCCCAGGTGAAGGTATCTGCCGCGCGCTCAACCTCTGCGAGAGCATCGCGTAGCGGCTTACCGGCCTCGTAGGCCATCGTCAGCGCCAGGTCTTTGTTGCGTGAGCGGATTAATGCTGCTGCCTTCGTCAGTATCTCGTAGCGCTGCGCTACTGTCAGCGGCTTATTTGCAAAGACCTGGCGCGCCGCTGTTACTGCTGCATCGACCTCTTTTGCGCCCGCCTGACTGATGGTGGCCCAGGGAGCGCCATTTGCTTTATCTGTTACCGTCAAATATGTGCCGGTATCCCAGGATTCGCCGTTAATGTATAGAGAATAATGATCCATGACTGCTATCCATATCCTTAGTATGTGATCGAAACAGGTGACCACAAAGAAATTGCTCTAAACAGCAGTTAAGCCGCCATCTACAACCAGGCACGAGCCTGTGGCATACGAGCTGTCATCTGAAGCGAGAAACAGTACAGCACGCGCGATTTCCTCTGGCCGTCCAAAACGGTTGAGCGGATAACGACCCACGCGCTGAGCTAACTGTTCCGGTGTGTCATTTTCAACCAATCGCTGTCCCATGGGCGTCATTGTGGTACCAGGGGCAACGCAGTTGACACGAATACTATACCGCGCGAAATCCGCCGCCATGGCACGTGTCAGGCTGATGATGGCTCCTTTAGCCGCGCTATAGGCAGACATATGTTGCAAACCGACCAGCCCTGCAACCGAGGAGACATTCACGACGACACCGCCGCGCCCGCCATCGATCATAGCCCGAATGGCATATTTGGAACAGAGGAATGCGCCGCGCACATGCACAGCAAAAATGCGGTCCCAGCTTGTTTCATCTGCCTCGATGACCGAACCAAAGCCCTCAATACCCGCATTGTTAAAAAGAAGATCGACCCGCCCAAAGCTATTTAGCGTTACCTGAACCATCTTCTCTGCGCTTGCGCCGCTCGTTACATCAACTGCTGTCCAGGCAGCGCGGCCACCCTCGGCATTGATTGATACCGCTACAGATTCTGCCGCAGGCTGATTGATATCCGCGATCATCACCGCTGCACCTTCGCTGGCGAACAGCCGTGCTGTTACCTCGCCGATACCAGATCCGGCACCCGTGATGATTGCCACTTTGTCTTTCAACCGCATGTTTTGTCCTCAACTACAACAGGGACACAAACCAATACCATGTTCTCCATCCCAGGGATGAGGTCTCGCCTCTTTGTCAGGCACCACTTCCGCCTTTCTGCTGCCGCATTTCGAGCAGACCCACTCCTCTGGCGGACGTGTTCCCGTCAGCACCAATCCTTGAAAGAGATGACCACATTCCGGGCATTGTAACGTCAACATCGGCATCTCACACCTCACACAGGTGCTGTAAAAGGGTGATGAATCGTCTTACTAAGATGTAGACAGGCCACATGCGAAGCATCACCCTCCACAGCATTTTAGAGACTAACCTGCTGCAACTGGTGTTCGCGCCAGTTCACTGCGAACAACCTGTGCTCCGGCTGCCAGTGCGTGCAGCTTGTCAACGGCGATATAGCGCTGGAGTAGGATCAGGCCGCAGTCGGTAGTGAGGCCCAGTTGATCAGCAGGCACATACTGCAAAACTTGCCGGATGCGGTCCGCCACTTCCTCGGCCGTCTCGGTAATCGTGCTCTTCACGTCGATCACTCCGGCCCAGAACTGGATATGTTTGGGTAAGGGGTGCTGCTGGAGTATTTCACCCAGGCCACTCAGGTCGCGCCGCCGACCGCCAATCTCCAGGTTCAGCACGTCCATCTTCGCCTGGTAAGCCGTCGGGATCACAAAAGTGCTATCACCGGGTGTCGGTCCCTTGCGCCGCGTGAGATCAAAAATCTCGCCCGGCTGCGCCGTCTGGTCGGGCAGGTAGGCAGGGGTTCCACCCCAGTTACCCCAGCAGACGTGGCATACAATCTTGGCGTTCTTGACCCCTTCCACCGCTCGATCGAATGCCTCGATAGCCCAATCTTCGAAGCCATAGGGCCAGGTAAACTCGTCGAGTTGAATGAAATCCACACCCAGGGCATCAACTTCTAAGATGTCCTCGTTGATCGCTTTGGCGATGTCCATTGCTCGGTCACGGCTGGACTTGTAGTGCAGGTCGTTAGTGGCCTGGGCAAACACCTGAATGCCCGTATACTGAACCTTGACAGGTTTATTCGTGGCCTTCTTGAGCGCTTTAGCCTGCTCCACCATGATCGCTCCTCGCCGCTTGACCTCCTGGTTCAACGTAGCGGCATGCAGGCGGCTATAAATAGGAAAGCCGAGATAACCACCTCTGAGGTCATAACCCAAACGCTTGTAATAGTAATAGAGCGCCTGGTCGGCATAGTTATCGCCTTGCACACGAGCGTCAGAAATGATGTCTAGTCTCGCCGTTTCCTGGTCATTGACCAGGGACGCCATAACATCTTCCAGGGCTTCCTGCTCAAGAGAATCTGGGGGGTTTTGATCGCCGGTAAAGAATCTTGCAAAGTTAGCATCCCACCAGCGGGGGTTTGGGTAATTCCCAACCATGCTTGTTGGGAGTGTAATCTCCTGGTCTCGAATCTTCATGGGTACCTCCTTGAATTTGACAACTTTGTCTACACATACTGAGCATGCACGCTGAAGACTTTAGTGAACGCTTTTCGCTGCTACACTACTATACTCCGAAACCCTCCTACAGTTCCTCTCGCACCATGCGAACTCCTTCGCCCATCGCTCTCAGTTTTGCCGCGGCTACCGTGCGACTCATGTAACCCAGGCCGCAGTCGGGCATCACCAGCAGCCGCTCGGGCGGTACGATGCCAGTATCCAGGACCCTGCGGATGCGATCGGCAACCTGCTCTGCCTTCTCGACATTGGGCTCCTTCACATCAATGAAGCCCAGTCCGAGCGTCTTGTTCCGAGGGAACTCACGATACGATTCCATCTCTCTGAAGTCCCTATGGGCCGACTCGAAATGGACAGCAGTGACATTCGCCGTTCCGAACATCGACATCATTTCCGCTGCTTTATCTTCCCAGATATCGGTCTGCGCATCCACGCTGCCATAGCAGATGTGCCAGATCGAGATAAGGTCATCCAGGCCTTCGAGCATGCGGTTTACAGCCTCGATCTGCCACAAGTCCTGGGTATACGTAGGGAGAACGTCGATGATCTGTACGGCCTCCAGCCCTCTGTCCCTGAGGTACTTGAATTCCTGGTTGAGCGCCGCGGCTAGATCCATAGCCAAAGCTACGTTGTCGTTGTAGTATCGATCCGACACGATCACACTGTTCTGCCCAGGTCCGAAGCAGCCGATTTTGAACGGCTTCGTGGTCGCGCCCTGCATGGCTACCAGCGCTCCCTCGAATATGGGCCGGACCCACCGGATCTTCTCGACGCACTCGGACATGTAGAATTTTTCGTACTTCTTGATGGAGTTGGGAGGCCCCCAGGGTCGGAAGCCCTCAAGCATCTCCGTGTTGTAGTGAAATATCGGCTCAATCTGGAAGGCCGGTGTCTCCCATGGCATGTATTGCTGCGCGTCGGCCAGAATGTCGAGGCCAGCCAGTTCCTGATCCTGCGCAGCCAGTCTAACCGCGTCTTCGTAGGCTATCCGAAGATCCATGCTGCGGTACAATGGCTCGTGCAGAGAGCCGAACACCCTTCCCTGCAGCCAGTGGGGCCGTGGGTACCCGCCTATCATCGAGCATGGAAGGCGGACCTCTTCGTCTCTGATTTTCATCGTGTGCTCCTCCTGTAATTTGCTACCATTGTTTCAATCTTTCGAAAGTACAGTCGCCTGATATTGAGTTTCAGCGCCTATGGGATTAAAAGCTTCGATATTCTTCTAATCCGCGAAACTAGAGCCAGGTGAAGTCGTCAAAATCCTCCTTTCTTTAGAAGGAATGTGTTATGTTCGCGACATCTTGGCAGAGTGAGGCAGCATCCTGATCCGTCAGCGATAAGATTTCGCAAGCATGCGCGTCTTTCCGGGGGACAACAAATAGAAAGACAGCTTGTCTTTAGACATGATCAACAGACGAGATTGGGCGCACCTTCTTCTGTGAGTAAGCTACTCAGACGATACAAGAACATGTACGAATGAGTCGATGCCGGAAAACGCTGTTTATAAAAGTTGGTAGCGAGAATTTGCTAAAGTTACGAGAGTCGCAGGTGAGTGGACGAGTCTTTCCAGGATCCCGTTCACGAGTCAAGAACAAAGATTAGAAAAACTAGTTTGCTTAGAAGATTGGTATATATTCTGATCTTTTATTTTCTTTAGTATACAGAACCCTTGATCGAAAGTCAAGTTTTTTTGAAAGGAAGGCCAATAGAACTCACTTGACGTGTTCTTTGACTGTATGTTACAGTTTTAACGCGTATATGTGCTTATTTTCCTGATCTTTGTTCATCTCCGCACGCGGACAGGGGGAACATGTTATTGTGATGGCTATAGGCCTAATTTTTCAATCTCAGGGTGGGGGAACCCGTGCCTTACTTCAAACGCCGTAGAATCCAGACGCTCGTCTGCCTGATACATGTACGCAGGGGTGGGTCAACAAAGCATCAAGTATAGCGACACCATCAAAACTTTTCAGATCGTATTGACAGACAATGGTTACCGCTGGATACTTATCGACCATCGGATTGAGCAGTTCTTCATACTTCATCATCTCCTCAGAGCCAGGAGTAGCTGGAAGTGACCATGTCATTTCACCCGTCATGAGAATGCGCTTATGACCCGTCTCCAGCGCAGCCTCAATGGTCATTTCGAGAAAGTCCAGCATCCGTTGAGCCTCAAATCGGCCAGGCAGCAAATAGGATTGGGCGGGTGGCAGTACCCGCAATAAGCCGCGTGCAATCAGTTTATCTAATGGCAATCCCTCGGCACGCAAACGCTCCATCAACTCCTCAGGAGAAGTACTATGTTGGAGATAGATCACCGGCGCGCCAGCATTCAAGTGATCGAGTATGTAAGGACGCAGCATTTGCCACTGCTCTTCCGCATTCCGAAAGAACAGGCTAATGTGGCGCTCAATGGAGTCTGTCTCATCCAAATCATCCAAAGTTTCCGTTTGATATACCTGTTGCGGTTCTGGCCTTCTATCCACAGAGGGCATGAAAGCAAGTAAGTCCTCCACCAGGAAGCGACGTTCATTTCGTCCACCAACACGAAAACATCGTAACTTCCCACTATTCGTCCAACGTCGTAATGATACTTCACTTACATGAAGAAATTCGGCGGCCTCTTTGATTGTAAGGAATCTCTGTTTTTCTGGCATATTCGTGTTTCTATTCAATTCTGTCCTTTATTGATCTTTATTATACTATTGATCAAATGAAATGTCAACCTTTCATATCTGACATTGAGGGCAATTTAAAATCCAGGGATGCAAGGTATCGGAGAGGAGAGGGAGAATGCAGCGGTGAGTCCCCGCAGGGCGACCGCAACGATCCCCACCAATACTCGCTCTTGTACCACAAGTTGAGCAAAGGCTAGCATGCAGCGGCGAGTCCCCGCAGGGCGACCGCAAGGGTCCCCACCCCGCTCCACACCGCCCCCGCCCTTACTATGAATGTCATCATTACCCATATCTTTTTGGGGTCGCTTGTGGAGCGGAATTACAGGGCAGAGCTTGTGCACAAACGCTACCATGCGAAATGCCTTGTCACCTCTGTTCACAGAAATGCTCCAAAAGAT
>WNFH01023330.1_pt1 | contig 11451 bp, 14 predicted proteins | sample 5400411 | NCBI WGS metagenome assembly WNFH01 (sample SAMN13153347, study PRJNA577476) | soil metagenome | isolation source: 200 cm saprolite under Douglas fir tree site 2 hole 3 | place: USA:California | collected 2015-04-18
CCATACCCAACTGCAAATCAAACAGCGACTGAATGCGGCCGGCCGGCACAATCCACGCATCCCCGACGACACGATCGCACTCGTGCGTGAGCTGGCGCGGCTGATGCCTGATCGGCAGATCGCGCGCCTGCTCAATCGCACTCGCATCGAGACCGGGCACGGCAATGCCTGGACGCAAGAGCGCGTGCGCGGCTTCCGCAATCACCACGACATCGCCGTCTTCCGCGACGGCGAGTGGGCGGAGCGCGGCGAGATCACGCTCGAAGCGGCAGCAAAACTCATCGGCGTCTGCAACATGACGGCGTTGCGGATGCTCCGCCGCGGCGACATCAAAGGCCGACAAGCTTGCGCGGGCGCGCCTTGGGTGATCAGGGCCGAGGACTTGGCAGGTTTCGCCAAGGGAAAGCGTCGGAAGCCTCCGCTAACACAAAATACCACGCAGCAGGTCTTTAAGTTTCAATGAGTTAAGCCGAGGTGCATTATGAATCGTGACTGCTCGGACATTCCAAGCTCGATACCACGGCGCGCTACACCGATGTGGCCGCCAACATCATCCGTGAAGTCATAAGCCCGCTGGACAGGCTCACGCCACTGGTGCCGAAGAAGAAGGACCAGCCGCCGGAGTAACGGGCCCCCATGGCCCGTCCAACTCTGGAGGTCGCGGACATCTTCCGCGACCACGGGGCCGCGTGGCGTCATGCCAACCGCGGTCACGTGAGCCTGCTCCAGCTCAAAGTGATGAGCGCCATCGAGAATTGCCGCACAGCGGCCCTCGGCGGACACGTCGCGCGCTGCGAGGACTGCGCCCATACCACGATCGCCTACAACAGCTGCCTTATGGGCAGATCCGGTAATGGGGAGCTGGCGGCGAGCTGACCGCGTTTTTGAGCTAGTCGCCGCCAGTCCGCTCTCCATTACGAAGTGCGCTTGAGCAGCGCGAGCAGTTTGTCGGACGGCTGGAATGTGCCGCGCCGCAGATGTGGCGGCACGATCGCTTCCATGGCGTCGAGCTTTTCTGTCGGATCGCCGCGCGTGTAGACCTCGGTGGTCGTCAGCGTGGCGTGGCCCAGCCACAGCGAGACCTTCCGTATGTCTCCCGTCGCCTGCAGGACGATCATCGCGCAAGTGTGCCGGAGCACGTGGGGCGAGACGCGCTTCTTCTTCAGGCCGGGCTTGTGTCGAGCGGCAGTTGCGACGTGCTGCTTGAGCAGATACGCGAAGCCCCATCGGGTCAGCGGCTCGCCTCGGGCGTTGACGAACACCTCGGGTGCGGCGACCCGCCCGCGAACGGCGAGCCAGGCACGCAGAGCCGCGGCCGTGGTCTTCCACAAGGGCAGCGTCCGCTCCCGCCGTCCCTTGCCGAGAACGCGGACGCTCATCGACGGCAGGTCGATATCGTCGATCTTCAAGCCTGTCAGCTCGGACACACGCAGTCCTGCGCAGACGGCCAGATGCAACATCGCCCGATCGCGGATGCCGTCACGCGTGGCGGGATCGGGCGCGTCGAGCACGGCTTGCAACTCATTCTTCAGCAGATAGGGAACGAGCCGTTGATCCGTCCTCTTGAACGGGATCGCCAGTACGCGGCGGATCTGCTCGAGCACCGCCGGCTGTCGGTATTCGAGGAAGCGGAAGAACGACTTGATGGCCGCAAGCCGCACGTTGCGCGTGACGGCCGCGTTTCCGCGTACATCTTCGAGATGCTCGAGGAAGGCGCTAACGAGGCCGGCGTCGAGTTGCTCCAACGTCAGTGCCGACGGCCGGACCTTCAGTCTTTCGCCGGCGAACGTGAAGAGCAGCTGGAAGCTCGCGGCGTAAGAGTCCTGCGTGTGCCGGCTGGCGCCCCGCTGGCTGGCGAGCGTCTCGCGGAGGAACGCTTCGATAAGGGGAGCGATCGGCGTCATGATTGCCTCCCGTCGAAGAGGTAGTCTTCACCGGCCGCGGCGACGTCGCGCATGAGATCGGCGGTCGCCTCCAGGTACCAGTAGGTCGCGTAGATGTTGACGTGGCCCATGTAGGTCGAAAGCGCCGCCATATGTGCGCCACTTCGGCTTCGTCCGGCCGGACTGCCCTGCAGCGCCCGCACCGCGAACGTGTGTCGCAGATCGTGCAGGCGCGGGCGGCGCCTCGCCGTCGGTGCGATCCCTGCCTTGCGGACCAACCTGTCGAAGGTCTCCTTGACGGCAATATAGCGCAGCGCACCGCCATGCTTGCCGATGAACACCGGATCATCGTTCGAGCGAGGCCGGCGGCGCGCCAAATAGCGCCGCAGGCCCGCGGCCGCCGTGTCGTGAAGCGGTACCAGGCGGGTCTTGCGGAACTTGGTCTCACGGATCAGCAAGCCGTCGCGCGTCACGTCGGCGACCGTCAGCTTCAGTGCCTCGGAGATCCTCAACCCGGTAGCCGAGAGCAGGGCGATCAAGCTCGCATAGGTCAGAGAGCGCAAGCCGCCCTTGGGCCCAAGCCGCAGTGCGGCCTCGATAAGGCAATTGAACTCTGCATCCGAGTAGATATGCGGCGGGCGCCTCCTCTTGTGGGCGCCGAAGTGATTGACCGGCGGGAACTCGTGCCGGCCGTCCTCGATCTGGACGTGGCGTACGAAGCGGCAGACGGCCTTCAGCCGGGCATCGCGCTGCGCGACGGACGGCCCGAGCGCTGCCCAGTCGATGGCAGTTTGCGCGTGCACATGCATTTGCCCGCGCTCGGCCGCGAAAGCGGCGAAGCTCTTCAGCAGGTACTCCGCATTCGACATCGCGAAGCCAGTGGCTCGGCGGAGGTCGAGATAAGCTTCGATGGCCTTCAGCATCAGAGCACCTCCGGCCTGGGCTGCGCGATCTGCTTCAGGAGCGCGACATCGGCCTTGGCCTAATAGGCGGTCGTGTCGATACCTCGGTGCCGCAGGACCAAGCCGATCTTCTCGAGTGCCACGCCATGACGCAGCATCTCGGTCGCCGCCGTATGCCGCAGCGCGTGCGCGCCCTTGAACGGCGTAATGATGCCGGCGCGCTGCATTGCACGCCTTACCAACGACGAGATGCCGTCGCCCCGCCGGAAGGATCGGTATGGCGCGATCGTGCGCAGGAACACATGAGCGCTCGCATGGTGCTTGGGCCGGCAGTCGACATAGGCTGCAATCGCATCGCCAACGTCTTGCGGCAGCGGCAGGCGAACCTCGGTGCGGGACTTGCCCGCGACCCGCAACGAGCCGGTCTCCCATTCGATGTCGTCGAGACGCAGTTGCGCAACGTCACCGGCCCGCAGCCCCAGACGCACCAGGAGCAGGATGATCGCGCGATCGCGGCGCCGCGCTGGAGCTTCGCCGTTACAGGCCGCGATCAAGCAGTTCACCTGTTCTGTCGCCAGATACCGTGGCATGTCGGCAAGCCGCCAATGGGCGTAGGCGGGAACCGCACTGTCGAGACCGGCCCGGCAGCGACCTTCGACCGCCAAGTAGCGCAGGAAAGCACGTAGGCTTGTCGTCATCTTCTCGATGGTTCCGCGCCCGCTCGTGCTCGCGAGATCCATGAAGGTGGTGCGAACGGCGGCCGCATCCCAGGTCGCCGGATCGTCCGCGAGTGCCATCAGCAAGCGGGCGACGTCACGTGCGTAGAGCCTGATGGTGGCGTCGGAAGCTCCGCGGTGCCTCCGCAGCCACGCTTTGAAGCTGGTGATTAACGACGGCTCGACGGGCGTCGCCGCCGCTGCGGCGGGGCGACACACGCCGATTTCGACGAGGTACCGGCGAAAGAGCCGGGCGCCGTAGATGGTATGGTGATTGTGACGGCCGCCTTTCGCGCGTGGGCAACGACAGGTGCGCAGATGTTCACTGAAAGCCTGGAGATCGATGTCGCGCGGCAATCCTCCGTGCCCCGCCAGGACATGGCCGAGGTGCGCCGCCGCCCGCACGTATCGAACCGCCGTGTCGTCGGTATAGCCTTGGCGCTTAAGCGCCGCAGCGAAGCCATCGAGGTGCAGCCCACTCGGCCCGCTGCGCAGATGGCCCAGCATCTTCGATGCCGGGAAGTGAAGTAGTTGTCCAACATGATCGTCCCCGCTTGTGACCGGCCAACAGTGGCCGAGCCGACCGGGGTGCAAAGGCGTCATGTTATGGAGAGTGGAATCGATGCAATTCACAGGAAAATCTGAGCGCCGTCACGCCAGCTCCCCATTACCGGATCTGCCCATAAGGCAGCTAATGGGCGATGCCCATTAGCTGCCGCAACCGGCACTGCCCGAAGTGCCAGGGCGCGGCGGCACGCCAGTGGATGTCGGCGCGCGAGGACGAACTGCTCCCAATTTCCTACTTCCACGTCGTTTTCACGCTGCCGTCGGCGATTGGCGACATCGCCTACCAGAACAAGGCTGTGATCTACGATCTGCTGTTCAAGGCCTCGTCGGAGACGATGCTCACCATCGCGGCCGACCCGAAGCACCTCGGAGCCCGCATCGGCATCACGTCGGTATTGCACAGCTGGGGCTCGGCAATGACCCATCATCCACACCTGCACATGATCGTGCCGGGCGGCGGGCTCTCCATGGATGACAGCCGTTGGATCTCATGCAAGCCAAACTTCCTGCTGCCTGTGCGCGTTCTCTCGAAGCTGTTCCGGCGGCTGATGCTGGAGAAGCTTCTGGCTGCACACGAGGCGGGCAGCCTGCGGTTCCTCGGCTCACACGCGCATCTCGCCGACGCGAAGGTGTTCGCGGCATTCCTCGCCCCGCTCAAGAAGAAGCGCTGGTTCGTCTACGCCAAGCGCCCGTTCGCGGGTCCGAAGGCCGTGCTCGCCTTCAAGGACTACCGGATCGAAGGCCCCGGCCGCTACACGACGATGACGCTCGACACCGGCGAGTTCATCCGCCGGTTCCTCGTCCACGTGCTGCCCAAAGGATTCCATCGCATCCGCCACTATGGCTTGTTCGCCAGCGCCAACCGCGCCGAGACGATCACGCGAGCGCGCGAACTCCTGGGACTGGCAACGCCTGCGGCCGAAGAGGCGGTCGAGATCGATCCGGCGGCGGTGCAGCCACTCGCGCAGCCTTGTCCCTGCTGTGGCGGCCGCATGTTCGTCATCGAGACCTTCGAGGCCGGCTGCCAGCCACGCCACCGGCCGACGGCAATGGGGTTCGATACCTCATGAGCGAAACCGCAACAGTCCGCACCCGAATTACCAAGGGCTTTCTTCGCTGGTCAATGAGCAGATACGCCACTGCTCGGCCGAACACGGGTCCGGCACCGCATTCCGCACCGCGTGTATTCCCGAAACGCACCTTCAATGCTGCTCAATCAAAGCTGATCAACCAAACTAGCGGGCACAATAACGTCATCTCCGAGCTCCGCCGACTTCCGCACGCACACAGCCGCGCGATCAAATCTCCATAGCGCGCGGCAGCGTCGCACCCAACCTCACGCGCGTTCCTTCACTGGAGGCTTTCGGACGACGGCCCCGGTGCCAGCCGAATCGTCGTGATGGGCCGTCATCCGAAACCCTTCACACGATTGCGATGTCATCGTCTGCTACGGTGGAGCGAAGCTCGAAGACAAGCACCTAGCCTCTATGATTCATTGCATTGACGACGGGATTATCGGATGGCTGCAGCGCCGTGAGCAACGACGATGTGACCGCCATGTCCGGCCGCGCAGTAATGCCTCAGTTTGAAATTTCACAGGAATCGGACCTGACGGTGGGTTCCAACGGCTGTCCGAATTCTCCGTGCGATGCAACCGCAAGCATATCATTGTAAACGATCAATTTTCGATTCACCTTATCGAGAATGTAGACATACGAAATCACTTGGCCGTCGATTCGATTTTTGTGTAGGTCGTAAGCGACGGTCAATGATGGGCTATTTGATATTATCTGTAGAGCGCCCTTACCTTTGGCGACGAACATTCGATTTTCCGCGATTGTCCAAGTCGTGCGACCACCATGGTCTGCACATACCCAGTGCTCGACCTCAGATGATGCGGCGCTTTCTGATACAATTACGAGCAATCCTATAATGGCGGCCCTGAGATACATCGCTTCGCCTCGATTCCACGGCAAAAGCCGTCAAAACTTTTTTCGTGGCGTACAAATCAGCATCGTGCCAAACGTACCGACAAACCACCCAACCGCAGTCGCGATCAAAACCTCCCACCACGGTTGCGGCATCACGAATCCCAATACCAAGATACTCCCGGCAACTAGACTACTAAACGTCGTGATGCTCCCTGCGAGCAACCGCTCGTCGGCAGCTTCGTTGTCTGTGCTTGTGGGCGGCATATTACCGCGCTCCCGCACTGTGAATCCAATCACGCCATTGAGGAAACCAGCTACAAGCCAAACCGCTGCGAACGACCAGTCATTATTCACTATACCAACCAAAAACCCTGCTGCGCAGACCACTAAAAAGAATCTGAGGATGCGATCTAATCGACGATGGGCTTCCGAAAAATCCTCGGTCATGCAAACCTTCCAATCATTCACAGCCATCGACACAAGCGATTGGTCGCGCGCGCGATAGCGGTACGCGCCCGCGCAAATATCTTGAATCGGCAATTCGATCGCCTCTGTCGTACGCGCGTCTGCCTCGTATTGCTCGATGTTCCAGGGGTCTAAACAAATTTTTGATGCGATCTCTTCGACTTCAGAGCGCAATTTCCGCTGTCTTCGGGTCAAAGCCATTGATCAGTTACCCGTGGGGCAAGGAAAGGTCTCTTTTAGACCACCAAGCAGCGCAATTCCGATTGGCAAATCGTTTGTGTTCTGTGTCTGCTTTTTCGCCCAGCTTAAAAGTATGTTGGCCGCCTGCTCGGTGGTGAGGGCAAGTTTGCCCGGCATACAAAATAGTTTATCGGCTGTCCCGACACTGTAGATTACTAATCCGTCTACCACTCCAGCCAAATAAAGCTGATTGAATGTGCGGAACATTTCGTTCTTGGGATGTAAATAACTTTCCAGCCTTACGGTCTGTGCATTTGCCGCAAAAGACAGAAGCACTCCTAGTACAATCACTGCTATGCGGATCATGAGTTGCCCTCCCGATAGCCGATCTCAGTCAATGCCGCTCGTAATTCGTGGTCAATCTCACTAACATCGTGTGCGGTGAGGTGCGGAAGGCGCTGAGCCGCCCGCCCCGGTGCTGCTACCGGCCAAAGGGGCGGCTGGTTCGCCCAGAGCTGGCCGTCCAGCCCGGTTGTCGGGCCGGAGCAGATGCCCTTCGGGCATTTAAAGCCCGGCTATGCCGGGGGCGAAACCCGGGGGCGGAATCTAAAAAAGCTAAAAAACTTCAATTAAAATTTAGAAAACGCTAACTGGACGCTCCAGGGGTTGCGGACATCTCAAATTGCCGTCGAGGAATCCGGCGAACGTCGCGCAACGATTGCGATGCAGTTCGGGCGAGTAGATCGGCGCTGGCGTTGATGCTTCTAGGTGACTCAGAAACGGCCGCTGGTGCGTTTTGGCTAGTTTCCGCACTGCTTCTGGCTCCGGGCCAAAAAAACGAATGTGCGACTCCGACTTGACTAATCCAACAAGAAAAACCCGCCTGGCGTGAACCGGCGGGCCTTTTGCTGAGCAATGTTCATCCGCAGACTTGGACGGGACGAACCCGCCAGCCGTGCCGCGTCAGCACGCGCTGCCGCACGATGTAGCAGCCGGTGTCGTCGCTGTAGAATCCATGACGGAATCCGTGGTGGAAATGTCCGAAGCCCGCGCCGGCTCCGATCGCGGCAACACGCATTGGAGCCATGGCAGGGCGGATTCCGCCACCACCGCCGATGGCGACTGCGCGCATTCCACCGCCACCACCGATGGCGGCTGCCCGCATTCCTCCTCCGCCCCAGCCTCCGCCACCGTGCCAACCTCCTCCGCCACCACCGTGCCAGCCGCCTCCGCCACCGCCGTGGAAACCACCGCCTCCGCCAAAGCCGCCACCGTGGCCGCCACCACCGCCACCACCGCGAGCTGACGCCACAGTTGGCTGAACTAAGCCGACGGCTGCCAGTGCGAACAAGGCTATAATCGTTTTCCGCATTATGCTTCCTCCCATCGTTTCCGCATTATGCTTCCTTCCTTGGGACGATGTCGCTCCAAAGGTTAGGACACTTTCGCACCGGGATTATTCGGCAATCGGAACAGCGTTCGCGGTAAACTGACCGTGAGCCGGGGCTCATCGCTCATCGTCCAGATGAACCCAAACGTAAGGCGCGATCTCCCGCTCTTGCGTGAGCTTGATCATGTGCACCGGCGGTGAGTAGCGCGGCGTCCGGCATGATCGGCATTTCAGAGCCGGTTCCAATTTCCAGATCTGGGTGTCACGCGGGCGGCGGATCGCGAGCAAACACGGCGCTGATCTTTGCGCCGCTGACCCGATCGCCAAAAATGCGCCGTCTCGTTGGGCCGCCCATGGGGCTATTACAGCGTCCCTCGCGGCTGCGGGCAATGCCGCTAGGAATAGAGACCCGAGACAGCCTCGCGACCCCACAGGTTCGGAGGTCAGCCTGAAATATCGCGGAGTCGAGTACAGCGTCGTTCAAGGTATCGGGCGGCATATCTGGAAATGGTCGGTCGCGTTCGACGCGGACCGTTCGGAAGCTGGCCGAGCCGCGACGAAGGCCGAGGCTATATCGGAAGCAGAGCGCGCCATTGATCGGGCGCTTGCTCCGAAAAAGACCCGGCTTGTTCCGCCGCCCAGACGCTGGGATTGACAGACGCAGTTGCGGTGCCAGTATCGGCGCCAAGAAGGTCGCAGGGCGGATGTACCCCTTCGGCCCGGAGGGCCTCGGAGCTGCGGTTCCGGGGCCTTCACTTTTTTGCAGGAACGCTTCCCGGTTTCGTGCTTAAATATTGCGTTGGGAGGTGCGTAGCCATGAGCCACGATCGCGCCGCCAGATACCGCAGATTAGCACTTAAAGAACCCGACAAGGAAAAGGCGGAGTTGCTCCGACTGCTTGCTGATGAGGCAGATCGAGGCGTTTTGGTCACCACCGAATGGCTCTCGGCACGACCGTACAAGAAAGTTGAGATATCCGAAGCCGGTGCTAAGTAGCCGGAGCGGCGCCGTGCCGAAGTCCGGCATAGGCGCAGAGCTCCCCGAGCTGACCATGACCAAAACAACATCGAAAACGATGGAAAAAATCAAGATTTGCAAAACATCAACGACAACGCGCGAAGGTCTGGCGAGCGCCACGCTATACGGTTTACGTCGGTCGCGGTTCGATAGGGCAACCCTTCCTGACAGCTTTTCTGAAGTGCCTCTAGGTGACTCAGAAATGGCCGCTGGTGCGTTTTGGCTTGCTTCCGCACCCGAGCGGGTAGCCGGAAGCGCGAATAGCGAATCCATGACTCGCTAATGGCATCGGGCGCATAGTGCAAATATTGAGTTCAGGTTGGCCCACCCCAAAGAGGATCTGTCTATGACTGAGCCTGTACCGATTTTAACCGTCGGCGACTTAAAGTCTGAGCTCAGCCGGTGGTCTGATGAAACGCCGGTGGCGTTTCATTCGCCGCTTAACGAGCAGGAATTTACGTTTTATCGCTACCGGCAAGAGAAGAATGTGCTCATCCTTGAGATCAATGAATTTCCAGAAACGTCGCCGGTGGCGCTGCCGGGTTCCTGAGAAATAGGTGCATCACGTCCATATCGTTGGAGCTAAACCCGACGAAATCAGAACCGGCGGGGCTTGCTTGGTGGCGATTCTAAGGTGCCCCGCGGTCGTCGTCGGCAAAGGTTTCCGAGCGTCCACAGTTTGAGCATCTAAACGAGGAAAAATCCGGCATCCCACGCTCGCTTTGAAAACCGACGAGCACGAGTGGTGAGCAGCATTTTGGGCAAACCGGCTGATCACCGGTCGCCAGGGGATAAAAAAGAAGGTCATCAATTCCGTTCATAGAACCGCTCCTCTGGCGGGACCGAGGATGCTTCGCTCCGATCAACTCTTTGGCTAACGAATTACAGCTAGATTAGTTCGGCGCGGGAACATAATGAAACGGCCCCAGCCTGGGGGAGCTGAGGCGGGAACATAATGAAACGGCCCCAGCCTGGGGGAGCTGAGGCCGCTTATTGGAACTCCCGATGGAGGGCGGCGTGTTCCAGCCGGGTGTTCCTTGCACTCGACACCGCCAAGCACAGGCCAATCCAAGCTGCCTGGCCGAGAATCGTTCCCGGAACCCTTGCTGAGCTCTGGGCGAGCATAATTCACTGGGGCACGTTACACCGGTATAAATCCGAGATGGACGCGCCATGACGACGATTAAATCCACTCTCCTGTGTCTAGCATGCTTTTCCCTGTCATCGTGCGCGGGGGATCGGACGGCCGGCGAGCGGATTGCGGACATGCCGCATTGGTTGGGTGGCCTGCCGGCAGATGCACCGCCGCGCCGGGGCACGCCGGAATACGATGAGATGATGGCGAAGCGAGCTCAGGAAGCCGCGAGGCCGAAGACTGAGCAGCAGCAGCCTAAGTAGCCCGCCCACCTCGTCCGGATGAGCACATCGGCGTGAACTAGGAACCTTAAGCCATGGGCACGCTTTGCTATGAAGTTGGGGCGGCCGGAACGGGAACTCCAGCAATGCCCATTATTCCTCTTCACCTTCAAAGACGCTTCGAACAGCGATGGACTTCTCGTTTCACTCAACGGGTTGCGTCAAACGCCCCAAAGAATGTTGGAACGAAAGCCACGCCATCTGCGCGCCGCCGTGTGGGGCAAAAACCAAAGAAAAACCCGCCGGCGTGAATCGGCGGCCTTTGGAAACCCCACCTGCGCACACTCCGCACCACATGCCAGGGCGAGAATCCCTATGGCAATCTTCTGAAGACCCCTACTTCCTCAGAGGCCTCGGCAAAACTGCCGGCCAATGGTCGGCCCTCCTCATCTGCGATCACGAAAGCCTCCGGAACCTCTGGCCTACCGCTCTTGATGGCCTCAGCCAAAAGTTCACGCGCCGCTAGTATCGCCTCGTGCTCAGCTGCAGAAAGGTCCGGCAAGTCTACGCCTTCGTCATCGGGGACTATTTGGTCGTCCGCTTGTAGATGGAAATAAAATCGTCCCATGGCGACCTCCCATTCGTGAGGGCAACCTAATCGATCGTCGCTTGTTCCTCTGGTCCTTTCCTTGCGCCGCAGCATTGCAACTAAATTCGATTCTTATCGGGAACCGCCGGCTTCCGGGTCGGTTTCTCCTAATCCATAGACTGCTGGAGGCCAGCAGAAATACCGGCCGGTTAGGTTCGATTTTCTGAGTGCAGGGGTGGTTTCGATGACCGCGCACCTCCATTCTTCGATTTGGACATTTGAGGTCGACGACAAACCCACGCTGGCTTTTGAAGCCAAGAAGTATCGCGAAGCGAACGAGTTCTGCCATGAGGACTGGCTGCGCGTTGAGCTGGGCCTGCAAAAATTCAATGGCGTCCCGTTGTGCCGTGCCGACTCAGACCTAAGGATACGGCTCGCCCGGCCGGCTGAAATGG
>WNFH01003290.1_pt1 | contig 11439 bp, 8 predicted proteins | sample 5400411 | NCBI WGS metagenome assembly WNFH01 (sample SAMN13153347, study PRJNA577476) | soil metagenome | isolation source: 200 cm saprolite under Douglas fir tree site 2 hole 3 | place: USA:California | collected 2015-04-18
CGGCAGTGGACCGCTGTTGCCGATGCAGGTGGTGCATCCGTAGCCAACCAGGTGAAAGTTCAGTTTCTCGAGATAAGGCGTCAATCCTGCGGCGAGCAGGTAATCGGTCACCACTTTCGAACCGGGCGCCAGGCTGGTCTTGACCCAGGGCTTGACGCGCAAGCCGCGTTCGACGGCCTTTTTCGCCAGCAGGCCCGCGCCCAGCATGAGCGAGGGATTCGAAGTGTTGGTGCAACTGGTGATGGCGGCGATGACCACGGCGCCGCTCGAAAGGTCAAACGAGTCGCCGTTGTTTCGAACAGCCACCCGCTTGACCGGCGTTCCTTCCACGACCTTCGTGAACGAAGACTTGGCCTGGCGCAGCGCGACGCGATCCTGCGGACGCTTGGGACCAGCGACGGTGGGCTCGACGGTCGCCAGATCTAATTCCAGCGTGTCGTTAAAGAGCGGGGCCGGCGTCTGATCGGTGCGGAAGAGCATCTGCTCTTTGCAGTAAGCTTCCACAAGAGCGATTTGTTCGGCCGAACGCGAGGTGAATTGCAGATAAGCCAGCGTTTCCGCGTCAACGGGGAAGAAGCCCATCGTCGCGCCGTATTCGGGGGCCATGTTGGCAATCGTGGCCCGATCGGGAACGCTCAGAGTGGACAGACCCGAACCGTAGAACTCTACGAATTTTCCGACCACGCCTTTCTTGCGCAACATTTCCGTTACCGTCAAAACGAGATCCGTGGCGGTTGCGCCTTCGCTCAAGCGGCCGTGCAGGCGGAAACCAACGACTTCTGGAATGAGCATGGAAGAGGGCTGGCCGAGCATCGCCGCCTCTGCCTCGATGCCGCCGACGCCCCAGCCAAAGACGCCCAGGGCATTGACCATGGTGGTGTGCGAATCCGTGCCCACGACCGAATCGGGATAGGCCTCAAACCTGCTGCCGTAAGGCGTCGCGCAAACCACGCGCGCGAGGTATTCCAGGTTCACCTGGTGGCAGATGCCGGTGTCCGGCGGAACGACCTTGAAATTCTGGAATGCCGTCTGCCCCCAGCGCAGGAACGCGTAGCGCTCCACGTTACGCTGAAATTCCAACTCGGCATTCAAGCCGAAGGCGTTAACACTGCCAAAATTGTCGACCTGCACGGAATGGTCGATGACCAGCTCGGCGGGGAAGAGCGGATTGATTCGTCTTGGATCGCCACCCATGCGCCGCACGGCCTCACGCATCGTCGCGAGATCGACGATCGCCGGTACCCCGGTGAAGTCCTGCAGCAGGACGCGCGCGGGCATGAAAGCGATCTCTTTTTCCGGAGCGCCTGGCCGCCATCTCCCCAGCGCCTGAATGTCCTCGGTATGGACGAACCGGCCGTCCTCGCAGCGCACCAGGTTTTCAAGAAGGATACGCAATGAGAAGGGGAGTTTTGCCAGGTCGGCGACGCCCTCCCTTTCGAGAAATTCCAGGCGGTGGATATCGAAGCTTTGAGCGCCAACGTTTAGTTTGTCGCGTGTGCGGAAAGAATTGCCCGCATTGATGGCCATTCCAACAGTCCTTTCGCCGTGATGCGCAGCCCTCTATCATAACCGAAATTGAATCCGCGCGCCGCGCAGCTATACTGGTAAGGCCGTGAACATCGTTCTCATTTCGACCTACGAACTGGGGAGGCAACCCTTTGGGTTGGCGTCGCCCGCGGCATGGCTGCGGAAACGCGGCCACAGCGTCGTGACGCTCGACCTGGCACGGCAGTCGCTCGAGCACGCCGCGATTGCCGACGCCGAGCTGATCGCCATCTATTTGCCGATGCATACGGCCACGCGGCTGGCGGCACAACTCATTCCTTCGCTGCGGACACAGGTTCCCGGCGCTCATCTTTGCTGTTACGGCCTGTACGCGCCGATGAACGCTGGCTATCTTCGCGAGCTGGGCGTATCCACGATTCTCGGCGGCGAGTTTGAAGAAGAGCTCGTCCACTTGGCGGAGCGCCTCGCCGTAAACGGGACGCAGGCAACCACGCAGGCCGTCGAATCCATGATCTCCATGGCCCGATTGCAATTCGAAGTGCCGGACCGAACGGGAATGCCGGCGATGGAGAAGTATGCGCATCTCATCGTTCCCGGGAAGGGCTACCGGATCGTTGGCTCGACGGAAGCGAGCCGCGGCTGCAAGCATCTTTGCCGGCATTGCCCCATCGTGCCGGTTTACAAGGGAGTGTTTCGAATCGTCGGCCGGGAAGTAGTGCTCGAAGACGTCCGCCGCCAGGTGGCTGCGGGGGCGCAACACATTACCTTCGGCGATCCCGATTTCTTTAACGGCATCCGCCACGCCATGGAACTCGTCGCGGCTTTCCATCGGGAATTTCCCGGCGTGACGTACGACGTGACCATCAAGATCGAACACTTGCTCAAACACAAAGAGCACTTGCCCACGCTTCGCGATACCGGCTGTCTCTTTGTGATTAGCGCGGTCGAATCCGTGGATGATGCGGTGCTGGGCTTCCTGGACAAAGGGCACACACGCGAAGATTTTCTCCGCGTCATCAAAACATTCCGCGAGCTTGGCATGACGCTTCATCCTACTTTCCTGCCGTTTACCCCCTGGACGACATTGGATGGCTACCTGGACTTGCTCCGGGTGATCGCGGAGCAGGACGTGATCGAAAATGTTGCGCCCATTCAGCTTGGTATTCGCTTGCTCATCCCGGAAGGCTCGCGAATGTTGGAATTAGAAGAGGTGCGTCGCCTGGTTGGTCCCTTCGATCCACAGTCACTAGCGTACCCCTGGAAAAATGTGGACCCGCGCTTGGACGCTCTCAGCGAAACCGTGCAGGAGATCGCCGCCGCGGCCGAGCGGCAAAAAGAATCGCGACTAGCTACCTTCGAACGCATCTGGAAGGCGGCGCATGCCGCAGCCGAATTACCCGCCCCACAGATCAACCTATCGGCGCGTTCCCAGGCTGGCGTCCCGTTCCTCAGCGAACCGTGGTATTGCTGCGCAGAGCCAACCCGCGACCAGTTGGTCTCCATCGGCGCTCACAAGCCGCTGGTGAAAAATGCGGTCGCCGGCGCTGAGGGCTTTGTTTGATACCGGCGTAGAAACGCACCACGAATGACGCATCCATCCAAACGACTGATGCTCTTCACAGCGAAACTCGGCTACCAAACACGTAGTTTTGAAGATGCCGCGCGCAAGTTGAGCGTGCAACTTGTTTACGTCACCGATCGTTGCCACCAGTTGGAAGATCCCTGGGGCGATCAGGCCATCGCCGTGCATTTCGAAACACCCGAGGCGGCTGCCTACATAGTCATGGAAGCGCTTCGCGGTCAGGATGTCAGCGGGATTCTTGCGCTTGGCGACCGGCCCGCCGCCGCCGCCGCTTATGCCGCTCGTGGTCTGGGAGTTCGCTACAACCATCCTGCGGCGGTGGAGGCCTGCCGGAGCAAGCTGCGCATGAAAGAAGTCTTTCGAGATGCCGGGCTGAGTGTCCCGTGGTTTCGGAATCTTCCCATCGATCCCGCGCCCGAGCCGGTGCTGCTGGGGATTTCCTATCCCTGTGTGCTGAAACCGCTTTCGCTTTCGGCAAGCCAGGGCGTCATGCGCGCGAACAATCGTGAAGAGTTTCTCGCGGCCACCGCGCGTGTCCGCCGGCTGCTCAGGTCTCCGGAGATTCTTGCCACTCGCGAGTCGCATCTCGACCAGATGCTTGTGGAGGGTTACATACCGGGGAGGGAAGTGGCGGTCGAAGGACTTCTCACCGATGGCGCTCTGAGCGTATTGGCGATCTTCGATAAGCCCGATCCGCTCGAAGGCCCATACTTTGAAGAGACGATCTACGTCACACCTTCACGGCTTCCCGACTCCGTGCAGCGCGCCATCGAGAAATGCGCGGGAGACGCGGTACGAGCTTTGGGTCTGTCGCACGGCCCGATCCACGCGGAGTTTCGCATTAACGAGGATGGCGTGTGGCCTCTGGAAATTGCGCCTCGGCCGATCGGCGGTCTTTGTGCCCGGGCGCTGCGATTTTGCCTGGATAGCGCAAGTGAGCCAATCGGGCTCGAGGAGTTGCTTGTTCGCCATGCGCTGGAACTCCCCGGCTGCAATTCCCCACGCGAACGAATGGCCTCCGGCGTCATGATGCTTCCCGTTCCAAAGAGCGGGATTCTGGAAGGTGTCGCTGGGGGAGAGGCCGCGCGTTCGATTCCGGGGATCACCGAACTGTCCATTACCGCCCGGCCGCGCGATGCCATTGCCGCCTGGCCCGAAGGTTCAAGCTATCTGGGGTTCCTTTTCGCGCGTGGGAGCACATCGGAAGAAGTCGAGCAGGCGCTCCGTGAGGCTCACGAAAAATTATCGTTCACGATCACGCCACGCCTGCCGGTCGAACATCCCGTGACGCGCCGAGTGACAAACCAGGGGAACTAGCCTTTCGCTTTGGGCGCGACGTATCCCTCGGGCAATTTCGCACCTTCGCCGAAGAAAAACTGTTCCATTTGCTCTCCCATGATCTTTTGCGAATTGGGATCGAGTGGATTCAGCCGGTACTCGTTCATGATCATCTTGGAATGTTCCAGCCAGAGCTTCCAGGCGTCCTTCGAAACGCTTTCGTAGACGCGCTTGCCCAGCTCTCCTTGCCACGGGATGCGATCCAGGCCGGGCAATTCTCTCCCAAATTTGACGCAGTGCACCATGCGCGTACCCGGTTTTACCGGTTCGCTGGCTGTTGGTGTTGGATCACAAGATTCATTCGCCATGCTCTTCTCCTCGCGCGCGTTGTTCCTTCTCACCTTACTGCAACTCCCTGCAAATTCCTAGGTGCATGCCGCCTTGCGAGTTGGTCCGCGCCATTCCCATCGTCTCGGAGACGCGGTCGGTTGTACTCTGTAAGGGAGCTATGGAAATAGTGAAGGCAGCAAGACTAGAATGCTGACTCGCATGACTCCCGCAGAAGAGACCCTGACGCTACCCACGCAAGCAATATTTCCAGGTCTTTTAGAAAGCGCCTATCGCCGGGAGTTGCAGTATCTCTCCGTCAATAACGCCATCGCCCGGCTCTGGGCCAAAGACCCTTCCCTGTGGCCAACGGAGGAGTACCAGGCAGGGTCCGTTAAGGGCAATCTGCGTTGGCTCGATTTGCCTGACCAATTAGAACCATTGCTCGCCCGCGTGGCCGCTTGCGCCGCGAAGATTGAATCCGCGGGCTTCGAAGATGTGGTCTTTGTCGGCATGGGAGACTCCCGCCTCGCTGCCAAAGCTGTTTTTCGCTTGTCTGCTGCAAAGCTCGGGAAGAGAGCCTTCTTGCTCGACAACATCGATCCTGATTCTGTCCGCGCGCTCGACGGAATGCTGCACTTCGATCGGACTCTCTTTATCATTGCCAACAAGTCGGGCAACCAGATCGAGACGCATTCCCTGCTCTTGTATTTTCTCGGAAGACTGAAAATGCTGGGAATCCATTCTCCCGAGCGGCATTTTGTCATTCTGTCCGAAGAGAATTCTTACCTCGGCGAACTCACCGGCGAGTATGACTTCCTTGATAGCTTTCTGGATCCCCCGGGGATTCATGGCCGGTATTCATCGCTGCTTCATTTCAATTTTTTTCTCGCGTCCCTCTGTCGTTTGGATCCAGGTGTTCTTCTCGCACGCGCGCAAGCAATGCGCGATGCCTGTGGTCCGTCTGCCCCACGGGGAACAAATCCTGCCCTGGCGCTCGCAGCCTTGCTGGCGGCCGCCGAAGTGGAGGGCCTGGACCGGTTTGTATTCTTCAGCACGGACAGCTTGAAGCCCGTAGCGCGCCGGATCGGATATTTGGTCGCGGCAAGCACCGGCAAGCAGGGCCGCGGAATCATCCCGATCTTCGGAGGCCCGTCGTCCCGGATCGCGATGTTTCAGCGGGAGTTCTTCGTGGTCCTTCTCAAGATGACCGGGGAAGATGAGCCGGAACTCGGCAAGAGGCGCGATGAATTGCGCGCGGCCAGCGTGCCGATCGTCACCATTGAATTGCATGGTCTCGAAGAACTAGCTGTCGAGCCGTTCAAGTGGGAGATTGCGACGGCACTGGCTTGTTCGCGGCTCGGCGTTGATCCCTTCCACGATCCAGACATCCGGGAGAGCAGGACAAGAACCGCGCAGATCTTGGAGCACATGGCGGTCGGGCGCCAATCTGCTTCGCCGACGGTGCGTGTGCGAGAGGAAGAAATCGAATTGTACGCCGAAGGCGAAACTCGCCGGCAAATCTCAACTCTGAATATGGCCGAGTCACTGCATAGCTTTTTCGGTTTACGGCACCCGGAAGGTTACATCGCTCTGCTTCCCTTTCTAAATTATGGGGAAGCTCAAAAAATAATCTTCCGCCGGATTCGTGAGCGGCTCGAATCCACGCTTGGACTGCCGGTGCTGCTCACCCCCGGTCCCCGCTATCTCCCGGCCATCGGTCAGCTCTACTTGGGCGGCCCCGCGAAAGGACTTTTCCTCCTGTTGACTGCGTCCCCGGCAAAGGATCTTTCCATTCCGGGTGCGGACTATTCCTTTGGGCAGTTGCAGCTCGCGCTGGCGCTGGCGGACTTCGAATCTCTCGGCCGCCGGCGAACACCCGTAATACGATTGCATCTGACAAATGGGACGGAACGAGGCTTGTCACAGTTGGAAACCATTCTCAATAACGCCCTCGGGAAAAGCCGCACCGTTGTGGTGTAAATTTCACATCTTTTCCCCTTCTCGTTCATCGAATGGTATGGCCGGAAGAGCATCGCAAGGATCGGAGGAACTGCGACATTGGCTGAGATCACCACGCTGTTCTGGGATATCGGAGGCGTCATTCTGACAAATGGCTGGGACCGTGGATCACGAAAAGAAGCCGCCAACGTTTTTCACCTGGATGCGGAAGAATTTCAGGACCGCCACGATCTTTCTTTCCCGGCCTTCGACTCCGGACAGATCACCTTGAACGAATATCTCGACCGCACGTTGTTCTATCGCCAGCGCGCCGTCACGCGCGAGGAGTTCACCGCCTTCATGTTCGCCCAGTCCAAAGAGTACCCCGAGACGCGCGCCATTCTCGACAAGGTTGCGAGCTCCGGGAAATACTTTGTCGGCGCCATCAATAATGAGCCGCTGGAGCTCAACCAGTACCGCATTGAGGCTTTCGACCTTCGCAGGAACTTTCTGGTTTTCTTCAGTTCCTGTTACGTGCGATCCCGCAAGCCCGAGGAGATGATCTTTCGCGTCGCGCTGGATGTCACCCAGCGCCCCCCGTCGCAGTGTCTTTTCATTGACGACCGCTTGCTGAACCTGGATAGCCCGCGGCGCTTGGGGATGAATGCCATCCACTATCGGAACGCGGAGCAATTGCGTTCGGAGCTTGGAAATTATGGGATTGAGGTATAGTTTTGAACGCTGCGTCAGGTGTCTGACCAGGGCGCAACTTGCCGGAGGGTGAGACGATGGCTGGCGATTCGGTTCGTTCCGGTTCTGTATACGGCGGCGTGGTTGAGCCCTGCACGGTAGTTCTCTTCGGCGCTTCGGGAGACCTCGCGAAGCGCAAAGTCATTCCCGCGATGTACGACCTGGCGATTCACAATGCGCTGGGACCGCGCTACGCCATCGTGGGCTTTGCGCGCACGCCCATGTCCGAAGACGCCTTTCGTACCACTCTCGGCGACGCGGCCAAAAGCATCTCCGAAGTCGGGCCCATCGATCCGAAGCAGTGGGGCGATTTCGCTTCCAATCTTTTTTACAGTCCCGGGGATTACGCTGATCAGAAGGCTTACGCGCAGCTTGCCAAGCGGCTCACCGAGCTGGAATCTGCTAAGAACACTGGCGGCAACCGTCTGTTTTACCTTTCCACGCCGCCGGAAGTTTATCCGGACATTGTCGAGCAGCTCGGCCGCGCCGGACTTTCTCGGCCTTCCTCGCCGAACTCATGGGTGCGCATCATCATTGAGAAACCTTTCGGACGGGATCTGGCTTCAGCCAAGACCTTGAATCAGATTGTCCTCAACGTTTTCGACGAGAAGCAGGTCTACCGCATCGATCACTACCTGGGCAAGGACACGGTGCAGAACCTGCTCGTGCTGCGCTTTGGTAACGGAATTTTCGAGCCTCTTTGGAACCGCAATTACGTTGATCACGTGCAAATCACCGCCTCGGAGACCCTGGGGGTCGAGCGCCGCGGCGGTTTCTATGAAACCGCGGGCGCGCTCCGCGACATGATTCAGAGCCACGTTCTCCAGCTCACCTCGCTGGTGGCGGTCGAGCCTCCCGCTTCCTTCGATGCCACCGCCGTGCGCAATGAAAAACTCAAGGTGCTACAGTCCATCCGCCCCTTCAATTTGGAGATGGTGGCGCAAGCGGTCGTTCGCGGACAATATGCGCCCGGGAAACTCGGCGATAAGCCGTTGCCCGGCTACCGCGAAGAGCCCAACGTCAATTCAGCTTCCAAAACCGAAACCTTTGTCGCCGGCAGATTATTGATCGACAACTGGCGCTGGGCCGGCGTCCCCTTTTATCTTCGAACCGGCAAGCGCCTCGCCAAGCGCACCACCGAGATCATGATCCAATTTCGCCGCGCTCCGCACATCGTTTTCCGCGAAAAGGAGATTCAGCCCAACCGCCTCTACTTGAATATCCAGCCCGACGAAGGCATTTCCGTTTCCTTCGGCGCAAAGCGCCCGGGTACCGAAATGAGCATCGGGAACGTCACCATGAATTTCAGCTATCGCGAAGGTTTCGGGGACACCACGCGCAGCGCCTACGCGACGCTCTTGAACGACTGTGTCCGCGGTGATGCCACGCTCTTTGATCGCGGCGACAGCGTCGAGGCCGCCTGGTCGCTCGTCGATCCTATCCTCGACGTCTGGAGCGCCGCCAGGAGCGCCACCGTGCCGCAATATCCGGCAGGGAGCTGGGGGCCGCGGGAATCCGATCTTCTTCTCGAACGCGACGGCAGACATTGGTGCAACCCATAGATGCTACAATTGGTTCATTAAATCGATTCAGAAGATTCGGGGGAGGGGACACTTGATCCTCGCGGGAGACGTTGGCGGGACGAAGTGTAATTTGGCGCTCTTCTCGGAAAAAGGTGGCACACTCACGCCCGTCTTCAAGCAGCGCTTCGCCAGCAAGGAGTTCTCGCAGTTCGAGCTCATTGTCAAGGAATTCTCGCGCCAGGCGGCCGAACATCTTGACAAAGAACGCATTGTTGCCGCCGGATTCGGCATCGCCGGGCCAGTCATCAACGGCCGGGTGCGCGCCACCAATCTTCCCTGGATCGTGGAGACCCAAGCTCTCGTCAAGGAACTCAACGTCCCTCACGTTGTTCTTCTGAATGATTTGGGCGCCTGGGGCCACAGCCTCGAGCAGCTTCCGCCCGAAGATTTTTGCGTCCTGAATCCGGGAAATCCGGAACCCGGTGGAACGCGCGCGCTCCTCGCTGCGGGTACCGGGCTTGGAGAATCAATCCTCGCGTGGGACGGCGGGCGTTACCGCGTCGTCCCTTCCGAAGGCGGGCATTCAGATTTCGCGCCGCACACCGAGCAGCAAATCGAACTCCTGCGCTTCATGCGCCGCCGCTATCCTCAAGTGAGCTGGGAGCTCATTCTGTCCGGCCGCGGTTTCCGCACCCTTCACGAATTTCTGGCCCCCGGCGTTACTCACGCATCCTTCGAAGACCCCGATGGCGATCCCGCACCGGAGATCACCCGCCGCGGTTTGGACAAGTCCTGCCGCGTCTGTTCCGACACTTTAGATCTCTGGACCTCCATGTACGGTGCGGAAGCCGGAAATCTCGCACTCAAAGTTCTGGCGCTCGGCGGTGTTTACGTCGCCGGCGGCATCGCCGTCAAAATTCTCGAAAAAATGAAAGACGGCAGTTTCTTCCGGGCCTTCAAGGACAAATGGAGATTCGAACCCCTTCTCTCCAACATCCCCGTCTCCATCGTCCTCAATGAATCCGCTCCCCTCCTCGGCGCCGCCTATGAAGCTCTCGCCGCCACCGATAAGTAGCCGCCACCCCGCTTCCCGGCAGGCTTTTTTTCCCGCTTTTGTAGCGCCGGGCTTTAGCCCGGCATCTTGTTTTCTTCTCCCGTTATTCGCGTTTTCTTTGTCCTTCCCATTGGAACACTTCCTTGCGAACTGCTTCCCCCCATAAATCGCCCTTGCTACCCTTACGCCAGTGGCCCTCCTCGAAGAAAAATTCGGCGACTGGAAACCCGTTTCCCGTGTCGCCGGAATCGCCTGGCTCTGTTTCTACGCACTTTTTCTTCTCTATGCCTTCGCTGACCGCTCCGGATTTCTCATCCTCGACTACGTCAATCTGATCATCCACGAAGGCGGCCACTTCTTCTTCAGTTGGTTCGGCTACACCATCATGATCCTCGGTGGAACCGTCGGCGAACTCCTCGTTCCACTCCTCTGCGCCACCTATTTCTTCTGGCAACGCGAACCCACAGGCTTTGCATTTTGCGGTTTCTGGTTCTTCGAAAATTTCCCCTACATCGGCACGTACATGGCCGACGCCCGCACTGCGTCATTGCCCCTCGTCGGCTCCGAGGAGAGCGACTGGACCATCCTCTTCACCCAATGGGGTCTCCTCGCCCAGGACCAGAAAATCGGCGCAATCATGCGCACCCTCGGCTATCTCGGCATGCTCTCTATGATCGCCTGGCTCGTCTTCCGCCTCCGGCATGACGCCGGACGAACTCGCGCTCGCGATCCTCGCGAAGGCTCCGCCCCATTCTAATTCACGCGATTCGCCTTTGAACCTTTCAATTGTTTGTTAGACTAGATTGTTCCGATTCTTCATCGAGTTGGCCATGCTGGACGCTTCCCGCATTCCCAACAGAGCCCAAGGAGCTGAGTATGAGCAGTGCCGTCACCACTCAAGTCACCGACCTTCAGAATTACGTGAACGGCGCCTGGCGCAGATCCGCCGCCACCGAATACGTGGACGTCACCAACCCTGCCACTACCGAACTGCTGGCGCACACCCCCCTCTCGGCCTCCACCGACGTCGACGCAGCCGTTCAAGCTGCCGCCGACGCTTTCCCAGCTTGGCGCCGCACTCCGCCGGGCGAGCGCGTCCAATATCTCTTTAAACTGAAAAATCTTCTCGAAGAGAATCTCGACGATCTCGCTCGCGTCATCACGCTCGAAAACGGCAAGACCTTTCCCGAAGCCCGGGCCGAACTTCGCCGCGCCATCGAAAACGTCGAAGTCGCTTGCGGCATTCCCATGATGATGCAGGGCTACAACCTCGAGGACGTCACTCCCGGCGTGGACGAAATGCAAATCCGCCAGCCGCTCGGAGTCGTCGCCGCCATCGTACCCTTCAACTTCCCAGCGATGGTCTCCTACTGGTTCCTTCCTTACGCCATCGCCTGCGGAAATACCTTCATTCTGAAACCGTCAGAGCGCGTTCCCCTCTCCATGCACCGCGCTTTCGAGCTTCTGGAAAAAACCGG
>WNFH01005839.1_pt1 | contig 11416 bp, 9 predicted proteins | sample 5400411 | NCBI WGS metagenome assembly WNFH01 (sample SAMN13153347, study PRJNA577476) | soil metagenome | isolation source: 200 cm saprolite under Douglas fir tree site 2 hole 3 | place: USA:California | collected 2015-04-18
AAGGCGACGGCTGGGAGCTATGGGGACACGCGCGCACCGAACTTAAGGCGGGGGAAGAAGCGACCGGCGTGATCCGTTTGGAGTGCGTCGCTCTGGCCGAAGGCGCGGGCGACAATCGCCTGCCGATGACGCTGGCGGCCTCCATGTATTTGGGAAACCTCTGGGAGTATTTGTTTAAGCTGCAGGATTTCTCGGTGCGCGCCTACGGCGACGCCGGTCTCGCCCCCGGGACCACCCGCTGGTTGGCGTTTCCGCCGGATAAGCTCTGGATTTTTTAAGCGATTCCTGCCTCAACCAAACCATATTCTCATTCCACCCCAGGCGTGCTCACCTTCCAAGATGCCCACGTTCCAGCGTCTTCTAGCAGAATCCGCGGCTCCAGCTTTGGCCGGTTGTCCTTGCCGATCCAGGCGCGTCCGAGTTTTTGTTTTTTGGTCATGGTGTTTTTGGATCGCTTTTTGGACCGCGAACGTCTCGTTCGCTATTTTGCGGACAGGATGTCCGCGGTCCAACTGGACCGCGCGCACCTTTTTCCTCAGTTGATGCGGGCAGGATGCCCGCGGTCCATGTAGTGTTTGTGTTGGTGGGCGGGACGCTCGCGGTCCCAATCAAGCTCGCGCTGGAATGCGGCCACTCCCATTCATTTTGTACCAGTCCGGTCTTTACCGGGTTGGCATGTATATAGGCAATGACGGCGGCGAGATGATGGTCATCACGAACGTAGCGGTCAAAATAATCCCGCATCCATACCGTCCCTGTGCGACCCAGGCGCTGGTTGATGGTTTTGGCGGTAAACGATTTCCAGCTATGTAACACGCCAGACAGCGGCGAGCCCTCGCGGGTTTCAATCAGCGCATGTACATGATTGGGCATCACACACCATGCCAACAGACGATAGCGTTGTCCATCCCAATGCAGCAGGGCGTCCTCGACGATATCCGCAATGGCAGGCTGTTTCAGCCAGCATGCCCCGTGGCCGGCGTCGAGAAACGCTTCGATTCTGTTGTGTTTCTCCGCTTCATTTCCGGCCTCTTGCCGCAGACGATCCAACACATCGGCGGGAAGGGAATCCGCCAACCGGAAAGTAACGGCCTGGAGCAAGCCAGGGGTATCGCAGTGAGGCAGATAACCACGGCTATGCCAGTTTTTATGCGGGCAGGATGCCCGCGATCCAACAGGATCGCGAGCGTCTGGACCGCGAGCGTCTGGACCGCGAGCGTCTGGACCGCGAGCGTCTGGACCGCGAGCGTCTCGCTCGCTATTTTGGAAGCAAGACGCCCGCGGCTCCGTGAGCTTGATCTCCGTTTTGCAGTTGGGGCAGATGATGGTTGGTTCTGTCATGGGCAAGCCTCACTTATCCTTGTTCTTATCGCTGGCGTCGCCCAGCAGGCCGCCGGCGTCACGCTCATCCAGCTCCAGCTTGGACCTGCTCGTGGGTGCGGATGGCCTGATTTTGATCGTGAACGCGCTCGCGGGCGAGCTTGTCGCGGGTTTGGGTCATGCGGAACTGGTTGGCGGCCAGTTCGGTGGCGTTCATGCGGTCCAACAGATTCTCTTTTTCCGGGACGCCTTTCTTGGTTTTGATGGCATCCCGGCCCAAGCCGCCGTAGAGGCCTTTGTAGCCCGCATCGTGGAATACACCAAACATTTTGCTTTGCACACCGGCATCTTGTGCCGCGCCGGAAAGGGCCTTGAACTCCTCGGCGGTTTGCTTGCGCAGTTCCAGCCGCTCCAGGTCGGCCGCCAGATGGTCGGTCAGTTCCTGGCGGCGGGTCTGGATGGCGAAGTATTTCTGCGCCTGGGCGATTTCGGGCTTGCGCGGGTCGCCGTTCTGGGCGATGAGGTAGCAGGCGAAGCGGGAGAGGTGGTAATCCTCGACGACCTGAACAGCCCCCTTACCGCCGGTGATCGGTTTGCCGGCGCCGGCAAAGTGATGATCCGGGTTGTTTCCTGATTCTTTACAGGAGCTTATGGCACGTTCGACGGCCTGTTCGAAACGCCGCCACTGGCTGTACCCCAGCAGCGGTTGCAGGTCGCGGGCGCTCCAGTATTCCGCGCCGTGCGGGTTGATTTTCTTTAGGTCCTCGAAGGATTTCCCGCCGAGGGCGGGTAAATGTTTGTCGCTCATGTCGACCTCTCTGTAGTCGTGGTGAACCGCCCATCGTTTAAGCGTCGGCAATTCGTCCTCAATCACCCGCCATACGTAACTGAGACCGATCCCGAGGTAATTGTGCGCCGGCACGTTCCGAAAGCCAGCGATATCGCGCCATGGCAGATCGGCGTCGACCCCCTCAGGCTTCGCGCTGCACCCGAGCAACTCCGATGACAAAAACATGTATATAATATGGCTGTTTTTATATTTGTCGATATTTTTCTCAGGTTCCTACAGCGCCCCTGGTAGGTAGCCTTCTGACCGATTACCTCTTATCCCCTCCCCTCCAGTTCCTACGGCCCAGGTTTAATGGAATAATCCAGACCATTTCCAGGAGCTTTTGGAGTCATTCCTTGCGCAAGCCCAAACCGGACGAGATGATTACTCTCACACAAGCCGCCGATCTTTATGGCTTCAAGGCCGGTTATCTGCGCCAATTGTGTTATCGCGGGCGCCTAAAATGCAAAATGTTTGGCACTCAATGGACAACAACGCCGGAAGAGATGGAGAAGTTTATCAAAAGTCGCCTAGTGCGCGGCATCTATCGCAAAGACATCAAATAGTATTTGACAATAGTGCTACGTCGTACTATTGTGGTCGCACTTATTTGTCTCATTATGAAGCGTCGCCCGGCGGTGCGAGAACACCCACCGAGCGACTAACCCTCGATCTTGCCGAGACAAGACCAAGGGCTGCGAATAGTATACATGCCGTAGCGGATTGAGTTCACGGCAGGTAGCGCAAGACGCGGCCCGAAGCAATTTCGGGGCCGCTTTGGGATGAGCCTAATACGGGAATCCATCCCCCTAGGAGGCGTCGATGCGCATACCTGCGTTTGCCTTTTTCCTCATTGCCGCGCCGTCCGGCGCGCGGCCGCGCGAGAGGTAGGCATGGCACAATCCGCGCGGCAAGTGTTGGCGGCGAAGATCAAGCTCTTGCGGTTTTTGCGCCGCTGGTCGCAGGAGGATTTGGCGGCCGCGGCCGGCCTGCACCGCACCTACATCAGCGCCATCGAGCGCGCGACCTGCAATCTAAGCCTGGGTAACGTCGAAAAGCTGGCGCGCGCGTTCGGGCTCAGCGCGTGGGAGTTGCTGCATCCGGATGCCTCGCTCCTGGGCGCGGCACACGATGCCGATAATCCGCCGCCGCCTGACAGATAGCGCAAGATCGATAATGAGAGGAGCATGCTCTCCCAAAGAGATTACTCGGACCTACGGCCATCGCCCCGGGACCACCCGCTGCTTGGCGTTTCCGCCGGATAAGCTCTGGATTTTTTGAGGATGCGAACACTTATTCTTGGCTTATAGGAAAAACCGCGGATAAATCTACCATTATTCAATCGGCCTGGGGAGATGCGCAAAAATAGATACAACTGTAAGAATAGATACGCTGTTACAACAATTTATGCCAGGCAATGAACATATTGGCCATTATGGATAATTCTTGCGACGAATAATGTAGGTTGGGTTAGGCGCGAAGCGCCGTAACCCAACATATTCCAAACGTTGGGTTACGCCCTTCGGGCCTAACCCAACCTACAAAAAACATCCCTCTCTCAACAGGGATAGATTGGAGTCGGAATGATGGTGGCAGGCAAAACAGCTCCGATCAAGTCGTAGTTCCGAACCGCCGTTAGGCGGTGAGGAATCTTGATTTTTCAATAGCGCTCGGAATGACAAATACGACTTGATCAATATCGGGATTCATTTACTGAAAAGCTTTCTTTCCACACATTTGATGTCGTTCGGATCGTAATACGGCTGCCACCATTTCTTCTTCTCGCCGACCGGTTTAAGCAATAACGGTTTCGCCTGCGACGCCTGCTTCATGGCCACGCGGAAATGGTAATGATCGACCAGCCTAATGGCCTCCACCGCATAGGCGGTGGCAACGATGGGATCGGCGATGGCGAGCAGGTTGTCGCCGTTTTGCTCCTCACCGCCCGCGGCCAGGTTGGAGGAGCCGGTAAACACCACGGGATTGGCGTCGTTAAAATCGACCACGACAAACTTGTCATGGATCACCTGCCCCATGCCGCCGCTCCACTCTTCGCGAAATGGCGCCGGCACTTTATCCTTGAGGAAGGCGAAACTGGCCAATGTCCCGTTCGTTTGTCCGGGCTTAAAAATCTTTAGGCCCTTGTCGGCTTGCGTCATTCCGTAGGAAAAAATGTTCTTGCGCTCGCCAAGGTTCTTCAGTTTGTCCAACACCGGGCCGCTGCCGCCCAGTTCCATTACGGCGAATAATACCGAGCTGCCGGCCTTCTGAATGGCGTCGGCGACTTTCTTAAGCGACACCTGCGCGGTCTTGTGGGGGGAAAACGCCAGGGAAAGCGGCGGCACTCCAGTCTCGGTGATGTCGAACCACTGCTTGGCGATGGCTGACTTGACAAAACCAGCCATGTCGGAAAACGCCTGATCGAACGCCTGAGCATAAAGCTGCGCGATGTTCTCATCGCTAAACACGATGATGTTATTGGCCTGCACGTAAAGCCCGCGCACGGAGAAATTGGCGGAACCGGTCAGCACCTTCCGGGCCTTGCCGTTCTTCTTCTGGATCAGGACTTTATCGTGCGCGAAACGGCGGAAATGTCCGACTTTGACGCGCGTGCCGCCGGCGGATTGTTCGAGTAGCGCCTTTGCCGCGAGCTCGGGCGCGCCCGCCTTCGTGTGCAACGCGGCGTTATCCAGGAACAGGCGCAGGCGTGGGCCTAATTTTTTCAGGGCCCGGATCACATCCGGCTCATCCAGATCGTAGGCAAAGGCATCGACCGTGATGCTTGGATCGTTCGCACATTCATCGAGGAAATCGAACAGAAGCTTGCGTGCATGGAACCCCAGCCACTCATATTGTTTGAGATAGGGGGCGGTATCGAAATCGATGGTCTTTTGCGCCGGGCGGATCGGCGCGTTGTGGAACTGATCCGCGTAGGCTTGGGAGGAGAGATAACCGCGGGTAAGACCCATTTCGAAGTTAGGATACGCGGAGAAGGAAGTAAGCTCCATGGAAACCCGGGTGGTTGGGCCGGTTTTTAAATCCTGACCCTTGGTAAAATACATAGCGGAGATCTCATAGGTATAGGTGCCGTCTCGCACGTTCGGCGGGAAATGCACCCAGCGAAATTTCTGGAACGGGGCAAGATTTGATGGCGTCCAAACACGCTCCTCGGGCGTCGATGCCGCGTGCGGTCCGTTGATGAAATTGAGACGGTTACTGATGTAGTACGCCTCACCCTGCGGGGGGATGCAGCGGATGGCAAAACCCGCAAGATCTTGCGTGAGATGTTCGTTGAGATCCATCGCCAACAACAAAGCGCCGTCCCCACGGTAGGCTTTGACGGAGAGGCCGTCACGAAGGCTTGCGGTATGAATGGTCTGCGTGCTGGAACTTTTTTCCTCGCTCATTTACTCCTCCCTTAAGAACATGAGTAAGATAGAATAACCGGCGCCGTAATTTACCAGGGACAGAGGCGTTTAGCACGTGCTTGCTTTTAAGGCAAAGCTTACTTATTTTGCGCGACCGGCGCGATTCGTTGGGAGTGCGTCGCTCTGGCTCAAGGCACGGGAGAAAACCGGCGGCCGTATTTCAGAGTCGCTGCGCTTCAGAAATGATAGTCACGATGCTTAGGATTGAAGTCGGCGTCTGACAGCCGCGCGTGGAGATTGAGGTTCTCATACCCGTAGTTTTCAACGAGCTGGCCACGCCGGTCATAAATTCGGATCCTGACCAGGATCTTGCTCGCAATATCCTGGTTGATGACAAACCGGTAGGCATTGTAGTCCTTTATTCCGTCCTTTGGGAAAACAACCTCCAACACCCGCGTCTTCCTGCCGTACAGCGATTCTTCGCCGCGTTGAGAGAATGTGAGTTTGCCGGCCTTGATCGCCTTGCGCATGTTTAGCGCAACGGTCTTCACCAGGAAACCAATCCCTATATCGGTGACCGGGCGCAGGTTATCCGCCATGAGCACGGGGTCTCTGGGGGCAAAATTGCGCGTAATAAACCGCGATAATCCGCCGCGGTGAGCCCTCACCCGGTTTTCATTCCAGCCTTTTACATAGAGCACCTCGCCCCCCTTGTATGGCTGTTTTATCCATTTCATGTACAAGCTGAATGGCTTTTTAAACTTGAGGAACATGGTCTCTTCCGGCAGCAGCTTCCCGGCGACGCGTTGCTGTTTGTGGAAAACAGCCGTGTAACTTGTGATTCCGGCGTAGGCAGCCTCGGCCTCTTTGAGCCATTTCTCCGGGACCTTTACGGCCTCCTTGTCCTTAATCGACAGATCGATCGACCCCGGCTTGGCGTAGTGGGTCCCCTTGGTGTAACTGAAGATGCCAAAGGCCAGCCCCAGGATTCCGCCTAGAATCAGCGCGATTGCCGCAATCCGGGCCGTGTTCATATGATGTTCACCTGTTAGTTGAGTCCCTCGATACCCGCCTCGGGCGCAGCGCCAAGGGCGACGCAACCGGGACCGCGAGCGGCCGGAACCGTTCTGCCGAGCGCCTGCTGCGCGCGAAGTTAATGGGGCTCTACAAGAATAGATACAACTGTAAGAATAGATACGCTGTTACAACAATTTATGCGAGGCAATGTGTGGCATTGCGCTTTCAGCGAAAAAATGGGCGGATCGTACTGGATCAAATCCGCACTATCGATAAGGCGCGTTTAGTCAAGCGGCTGGGAAACATCGACAAGGCTACCGCCAACCGAACTTTGGCCGTACTCCAGGAGATGTTTGCGCCTTAACCCTGGAATGTCCGCCGCTCCTCATGCTTCGCGCCGCGCCCGAACCGACGCCGGATAAGCTCTGGATTTTTTAAGCGGTTCCTCCCGCGCTTGGCCCGGAAACTAACGCCTACATCAAAATCCTGTCGTCAAGCGCGCGCGCCGACTTCGTATTTGCGCAGCTTTTCCACTAACGTGGCGCGGCCGAGCTGCAGGCGTTTAGCGGCCTGCGCCACCACCCCCTGGGATTCCTGTAAAGCCTGCTTAATTAGGGAATATTCAAGATGGTTTAGGTGCCCTCTTAGATCGATCCCCTCCAGCGGCAAGCGCGGCAGAGAACCCACATCCAACGGCAAGGGGCCCGCGGTCAGAAGTAGCGAGTCCGGCGCCGCCGGCAACGGCCGGGCCGGTATTTCCGGCGGCTGGAATTGCTCCGGCAAGGCGCCCGCATCGACTATCCCGTCGGGATAGAGGATCACTAAACGTTCGATCAGGTTGATCAGCTCGCGCACATTGCCGGGCCAGGGGTATTCGGTTAAACAAGTCAAAGCGGCTTGCGTTAATTGTATCGACCGGTGTTGCTGATGCGCGATTCTAATCAAAAGTTCATTGATTAAGAGCGGGATGTCCTTGGAGCGCTCCCGCAACGGCGGTATTTCAATCGGAAACACATTCAGGCGGTAAAAGAGATCTTCACGGAACCGGCCTTGTTTAATCTCCTCTGCCAATTGCCGGTGGGTCGCGGCGATGATGCGTACATCGGCAGATAGGCTTTTATTGCTGCCCACGCGTTCGAAGGTGTGTTCCCGGAGCACCCGCAGCAGCTTGACCTGCATGAGCAAGCTCATATCGCCGATTTCGTCGAGGAACAAGGTGCCGCCTTCGGCTGTTTCAAACCGCCCCAGGCGCGCGCTGATCGCGCCGGTGAACGCGCCCTTTTCATGCCCGAACAATTCACTTTCCAAGAGTTCGCTCGGGATGGCGCCGCAATTAACCGGTACAAACGCTCGGTTGCGGCGCCTGGATTGATAATGCAGATGGCGTGCTACCACCTCTTTGCCGGTGCCCGACTCACCCAAGATTAAAACACTGACTTCTGAGTTGGCCACCTGACTAATTAGTTTACGCACCCCGACTATAGCGGGACTATTGCCCACCAGGCTGCGGAATAATTCCAGCGGGCGGACGTTCGCCTGCTGGCGCGCCTTGCGGTATACGCTCGCCTGATGCAATAAATGCGCGAGTTGCCGGTAAGTGGTGGGAAGCTCGAGATAACCAAATACGTCGGAGGACAAGTTTTGCGCCGGCGGCACCGCGCTGTGTTTATCAACGATCTGGAAAGCAGGTATATCGCCGTTCCAAGACTTCAGGGTTTGCAAAGCCTCGGCGCGCTGATTCTCCGAATCAAACCGGCCACACAAAACCGCCTCTATCGACAGGGAGTCGAGTTTGGCCGTTTCTAACACACGGTCCATAATCAACGGTCGATAATCGATAAATTCGAGTATATTTTTAAAGTATTGGCATCGTTGCGCATCCGCATCAATGACCAACACAACGGTTTCCGATGACATACAAAACTCCTTTTTTGTTCCAAATCCAGTGACCATGGACTCATGCGATGAAAATAGCCACGGGAATAAAATAACAATGCTTTAAAGTTATTAACTACTAGCAGTTTTTTGCTTTCGTTACTGCGCGCTACCGCACACAGTAGTGGCACAATAATTGCGTTTTTAGGAAAAATCCTCAGGGGATTAATCCTGAAAGTACGAGATAACCAATATTCCTACCGTTTTTGATTGCAACTTTAACTAAATCAATCATTTGTGGTGGGATTTTTTTGATGGAAGCACAAACAGGTCGTTTAATTAAAGTCCATCCAAGGCCTTTTTCAACAACCTGTTAGCCGGCGCCCGGCAGAGAAACTTTATGGTTTGGTTTACGCGGTGGCTGCGGCGTGTTTCGCCACAGGCATGCGGAAGGCGCCAGGGTTACCACCAGAACATTGTTCTTTATGCCCCGATAGCGGCGAACCGCCCCATCGTGCAGCTCTATTTATAGTCTACCGAATCCTCGTTGGGTGCCGCGGATTTGAGGGGAGACCTCAGGATCTGATCCCGGTTTTCCAGCATTTGGGCGCTTTCCGCGCGGGGTCCTGCCGAGAGGCCCTGCGCGGAATTGGCTCCTCCGCGATAACGGCGCCTGAGGGCAGGTGTTACATCTGGTAGACGCGCAGGCCCGGATGCCTGGCCAGCATGCGGTTGAATCGGTGGATGAAGTCGTGCGCGCTGGATGCCTCCAGTAACACCGGGGCATTGCGCAGCGCTTGTTCTGTGATGACAGAATCCGCTCCTCCTCGCGCGCCGCTCAGCGCTGACGCAAACGACACGAGATATTCGCCGCCGCCATGGATGATGTCCCGCTGCAGGTTGCGGTAGTTCATCAGCGCGTAGCGATAGAGGCTCTTGCTGCGCTCGAATTCAGCCGAACCGGCGCTTTTCCCCTTTTTCAGCATCTGCACGTGATATTCGTTGGGCGAGAACTTCATCAGCGATCCGGTCAGCAGGTCGATACCGCCGGACGTAGGAATGCTGGTGACATCCAATATGGCCACGTAATTGAATTCGCGCTTGAGCTGGAACTCCTGGGTCTCATATCCCGCCGCTTCGAATTTCGCCTTGAACTGCTGGCCGTTCATGAAATTGCGGGATATGGTCAGGGTCAATGGCAATTCGCCCCTGTACTCGCCATCGATAGTCAAGCGGACTCCGGGCGCGTTCGCGTTGAACTTGAGCGTGTCCGTCGTCCCAGTAAAGATCGTAGCGCAACCGTTTAGCTGCATCAGCGCCGAAACGAGCGGCAGCACCAGGAGCAGTCGGGTGAAGTTGGAGTTACTGTTGAGCATAGAACCTCCCGGATCATGAGTCGTTGCCATGGGGTGCCGTTGAGTACAGACCACGTTTTTCATTCGATACCTGACCATCCTGAAGCTGTAACGCTAACGGGCGCGGTGCTTTCGCGCGTATGGTTGATGCTGGCTAAATAGAGTGCGTTCTGAGAGGTCGATTTTTTCATTAGCGCAGCGTAATCAGCGACAGGACTTTTCTACAGCCTCAACGTTTGATATAAGCAGCAGATACCGGCTCGCCGGTGGCGGGCCTGGACGGCGCTATGAGCGGGCACTTCGCTGGCGGCCCGTCCGCAGCAGCAAAAGGTTAGGGCGCTCATAAGGCAATCAGGGGATCAGCGTGATTCCGCTATCGGGTCCAAACCTTTGGCCTTCATGACGGCGGTTGATGGGCAGCCGATGGAATCGCGGCCGCAAAAGTCGTAACACTTTGCAGGTCGCCAGGCAGTGGGCCGAGGAGTTCAACGTCCGGGACCGATATCAATTCCCCGATCTGCTGCACGGCCAACTCAGCGTCTCCGGTAGCAAGCAGGCGCGCCGTGAACCCGCCTTCGGGCGGGAATTTGGTCTTGGCCTTCATCTCTTCGGCGATGCCCAGGCGCTCGATCACCTTGCCGAAGTGAACGCCGCTCGCGCCGCCGAAAGCCGGGTTGGTATAGCTGATGGACTTGGCAGCGATGAGCGCGCGCTTTAGCGCCTCGGGTGTGGAAATGTCAGGCTTCGGCGCCCCTTTGCGCACCGCTACGCCGACGCTCGAGCGGGCAAGGTTAGTGTCGGAACCCGGTTCCAACCTGCCGGCCTTGATCAAGCCGTCGATACTGCCCCGAGGTCCTACCAGTAAGTCCGCGGCCTCGCCGTCCTGCACTCGCTTCGCCAAAGGGACGCCGAGGCCGAATGTGATGCTCACCTTGTGGCCGCTTGTCTTCTCGAATCGCGGTGCCAGGTCCTCCATCACGCTTTGCAGGGCGATCGTTGCGAGTGCTTTGATCTCCGCCGCGCTCGCGCCCGCGGGCATACCACCGAGTGCTAGAACGATGACCGCGAATACAGCTGGAGCAGTGACACTTTTCATTGCATTCCTCGCTTTCCATTCGTTGACGGATTGGGAATCACGTCTCATGCGCTCTAACTAGCAATGAACGTCAACCGGATCATCGTAAAACCATATACAGGTATATGCAAACATCTACCTGCATATGGAACTATATGCCGCTATATATGTGGACGACTGCCGTGTCGCGCGCTCATTTAATGCGCATCAGCCGGTCGCCCGCCGCGCCGATGCCGTCGAGGTACAGTTCCCACACCTGGAGGTTCTTCTCGCAGGCGGCGACGACCGCGTCCTCCATGTGGAGTTTTTTCGCGAAGCGCTCGACCGCGCGCCAGCCGGCGTCGGAATGCTCGATATCGGCTTCTTCGTGCAGCTCGAAGAATTCCAGATCCTCATCGGACAGCTTGAAGAGCTTCCCCCAGCGCTCGCGCTCCAGGCCGAACCAGCCGTGCTTTTTCATGATGCCGGTGCCGTAGCCCGGCACGTTGGCGCGCTCGGCGCAGGTGTTGGCAACGATGCCTTCGAGCCAGTGGCGGTTTCCCATAAGTCCTTCCCAAGCGGCCCACGCGAGCTGCGT
>WNFH01004567.1_pt1 | contig 11415 bp, 10 predicted proteins | sample 5400411 | NCBI WGS metagenome assembly WNFH01 (sample SAMN13153347, study PRJNA577476) | soil metagenome | isolation source: 200 cm saprolite under Douglas fir tree site 2 hole 3 | place: USA:California | collected 2015-04-18
ATCGCCACCAGCGCACGGATCTCCTCGTCAACCGTCTCGGTGGCGGCATCGGCCGACCTGGCGCGAAGCCTCGCCCACGCCTCGTGCGCACCCGTCCAGTCGCCGCCCCGGAAACGCATGTAGAACGAGGCGCGCAGCAGGTAAACGTGATCCGGAAAGCGCGCAGCCAGCCTGTCGATGAGCGTGCGGCCCTGGGTCCCGCGCAAGAGGCGCGCGTACAGGTACTGCGCGTCGGCGGAGGCTGGCTCCGCCTCTGCCCGCTTCCGGTATTCGTCGACCAGCTCGCTTCCGCCGCCCGCCTCCTCGGCGGTGACCTGGTACAGCCGGTGCGCCTCGATGTCGGTCGGTCGCGCGTCGCGCGCCTCCTTCGCGATCCGCAAGGCCTGCGCAACCGAATTGGAGAGACGCGCGTGCACGGCCGCGGTCGCGGCGTCCGGATCCCATCTCGCGATCCGCGCGGCGATCTCGAGGAACGCGGCGGCGTCGGCTTCCCGACCTTTCTGCGCGAGGTAGAAGAAGCATCGACGGGGGGCGTCCTTCGCGCCGCGCTCGTAGTCGAGATACGACTTCACCAGCCGGCTGGGGCCCTCGGGCATGCTCACCGACTTGTCCGGTGCGCGGAATGCGTAGTCGACCGATGGCAGCTGGATGAGGCGCTGGCCACAGTAGACTGCGCGCGGCGGCGGTTCCGTCTCGTCGGGAGGCCCTTTCACCCTGGAGTAGACGACGTCGAGGAGGAACACCGGCATTGCGCCGGCGACGTTCCAGACGAGCACGCCCTTCCCGCTGGTCACCTCGAGCTCGAGCGCGTCGACCTCGATTCCGTCGGCGGTCGCCGCGCGGGCCGGGTGCCTGCCCACCCTCGCGCTGACCACCAGGTCTCCCTGGGCGGGCACCGTGGCCTTCTCGCCGCCGACGGTGATCGCCATCGGAACCTCGAACGCGTTCACCACACGCACGTCCCCGTAACGAGCGGAGTGCACCGCGGCGAAGGCGCCGAACAGCACGCTCGCGAGGGCGCCGAGCGCCACCAGCCGGCTCCACAGCCACGGCACGGGGCCCATCGGCACCCGGGCGAAGATCCGCCACGAGGTCCGCAGCACTCCCGACTCCTGCTTCCGGACCAGGTAGGCTCCGAGTGGCAGGAGCGGCACCACGAAGAAGATCACCACCGCGTGCGTCGCGACGTGTGTGCCATCCGGGTCTCGCTCGGACTCCCCGAGCAGGGTCGCGCCGACGCCGTTGAGCGTCCCCGCCTTGTCCAGAAGAGCGCGCGGTAGATCTTGAAGGGGTCGCCGGCCTCGATCGCCCTGCGGATGGAAGGCTCGCCGGCCAGTGACTCCAACTCGGGAACACGGTTGAGGATCTCCGAGGGATCCTGGAGCATGCCGCCCTCCCCGCGTCGGTTCTACCAAGGACGTGGCGGCTTTCCCAAGAATGGTCCACTCCCGGGTCCGCTCTGAGGGACGCGGCGCGGTTCAGGAGTCGTTCGGCTGCTCGTCGATGGCGCGGTTCGACATCTCGTCCGCGAGCGCGATCTGCTCGCGCGGGAGTGGACGAGTCTCAGGGCCCCTTCGGGGCGGTGGGGCCGCGGCCGCCGCCGGGGCCACGCCCGCCACCGGGACCGCGGCCGCCGCCGGGTCCACGCCCGCCCCCAGGTCCCCGTCCTCCGCCAGGGCCGCCGCCAGGGCCGCCGCGGCCGCCGCCGGGGCGGCGGCCCGCGCCCGGACCGCGCTCGTTGCGGCGATCCTGCGCCAGCGACTCCATCGAGAAGGATCCTTCGAGGGTGTCGCCCTTCTGCTTGCCCCCGCCCGAAGGCCGGCGTGGGCCGCGCGGGCGGCCACCCTTCTCGTCGCGGCGGAACTCCTGCTTCATCGACTGGGGCATCAGGTCGACGACGTACTGGAAGTCGCCGATCTTCTTCGCGCCGGGTACCGGCTCGTCGGCCGGGAACACGCGCACCAGCCGGACGCGCTCGGCCTGGTTGCCGGCCGCCTTGAGCGCGTCCCGCAGGCGCTCGAGCCGCTCGCCGGTGGTGCCGGTCGCCTTCGCGACCGCCTCGTCCAGGATCTTCTTCGCCGCGTCGTTCTCCGCCTCCTCGGGATCCGCCCGGGGCGGCGGCCGCTGCTCCGCCTCCGGATCCTGGGCGGGCGGCCCGTCCTGCGCCTGGCCCTCGAGGTCCTTGCCGGCGACCTTCTCCTCCCGGCGGAACTGGACGTCGGGGTCCTCGTGCGTGTCGCGGTCGCTCGGCATCTCCGCCTCGCCTGGCCGGAACTCGTGCGGCTTGGGCTGCGCGCTCGCGGGGATGTGGCTGACCGCGTCCTTCGCCAGCTCGTCGTCCGCCGCGTCCGTTGCGCTGTCGAGCCCACCCTCGGGAGGCGCCTCGTTCCGGTTGTCGTGCGGCTCGACGTCGGGATGCGGGTCGGGGACCGGAGGCGGCACGCGCAGCGTGAACGCCTCCTTCGGCAGCTGCTTGCGCGCCTCGGCCACCGCCCTGGCGGCCATGCGGATGAGCGTGCCCGAGAATTCTGTAAGCGTCTTCATGGGGAACGGTCCTTCCGAAGGACGGGGCGCGCTGCATACCACAGTTCGATCGCCTGTGGAGCACCGGGCAGGACCTGTGCGCCGGGAGGCAAAACCACCCTGTCGGCGGGCCGTTGTGCGTCCCTTCGGACCCTCCACAACCTGTGGGCATGCCACTACTCATTGCGCATGACGCGCTGCGTGCATACAACCCCTGGTAGGATCCGTTTGACTTCCGCGGCGGCGCTGTGGCACACCTGTCCGCACGAAAGCTCACCGGTCCGGCGGGCCAAGTCCCACACCAGAGCCTGGTCGACAAGGAGGGGTACGGATGGCGAAGAGCGGGAACAAGGAGCAGACCGGCTTGCAAGCGGCGCCCGCCGCGTCTCCCGTCGCGCAGGGCAACGGCCACCATCCTTCTCCCCGGTCCGCCCGGCGCGGCAAGGGGCTGTCCATCGAGCGCCGCGTCACCCGGGACGGAGCGACCGCGCAGGAAGTGCTCGACGAGGTCGAGTGGACCCGCAGGCCCGCGAAGATCTCCGGCGCCGACGGCGAAGTGGTCTTCAAGATGGACGACGCCGAGGTGCCCTCCGACTGGTCGCAGCTCGCCACCGACGTCGCGGTCAGCAAGTACTTCCGCAAGGCCGGCGTACCCAGCGGGAGCGGGGCGGAGGAGTCGGTCCGCCAGATCGTCCGCCGCGTCGCGCACACGCTGCGCAGCGCGGGCGAGGCGCAGGGCGGCTACTTCGCCACGCCCGCCGACGCGGAGGCCTTCGAGGCGGAGCTGAGCTACTACCTCGTGCACCAGGTGGGCGCCTTCAACAGCCCGGTGTGGTTCAACTGCGGGCTCTGGCACGAGTACGAGATCAAGGGGTCGGGCGGCAACTGGGCGGTGGACCTCGCCACCGGCACCGCCTACCAGACGGGCGACGCCTACAGCCGGCCGCAGGTGTCGGCCTGCTTCATCCAGAGCTGCAACGACGACCTGGAGTCCATCTTCAACCTCGTCCACGACGAGGCGCGCGTCTTCAAGTACGGCTCCGGCAGCGGCACCAACTTCTCCAAGCTGCGCGGAAAGATGGAGCGGCTCTCGGGCGGCGGCACCTCCAGCGGCCTGATGAGCTTCCTCGAGGTGCTCGACCGCGCCGCCGGCGCCACCAAGTCGGGCGGCATCACCCGAAGGGCCGCCAAGATGGTGGTGGTCGACGCCGACCACCCGGAGATCCGCGATTTCATCCAGTGGAAGGCGCGCGAGGAGAAGAAGGTCCAGGCGCTGATCGCCTTCGGCTACCCCGCGGACTTCAACGGCGACGCCTACCGCACGGTCTCCGGGCAGAACGCGAACAACTCGGTGCGCATCAAGGACGCGTTCATGGCCGCGGTGGACAAGAACGGCCCCTGGGAGACCACCCAGCGCACCTCGGGCGAATTGGTCGAGCGCCTCGATGCGCGCGAGCTGTGGATGGAAATGGCCGAGGCGGCCTGGAAGTGCGCCGACCCGGGGCTGCAGTTCGACGACACGATCAACAAGTGGCACACCTGCAAGGCGACCGACCGGATCTACGCGTCGAACCCCTGCAGCGAGTTCGTCTTCCTCGACGACACGGCCTGCAACCTGGCCTCGCTGAACCTGCTCAAGTTTCTCGACGAGAAAACGGGAAGGTTCGACGTCGAGGCGTACAAGCACGCCTGCCGCATCTTCTTCCTCGCGCAGGAGATCGCCGTCGACCTGGCCTCGTACCCGACCAAGCGCATCGCCGAGCGCAGCCACCAGTTCCGGCCGCTGGGCCTTGGGTACGCGAACCTGGGCACGCTGCTCATGGTCGAGGGCCTGCCCTACGACTCGGGCGCCGGCCGCGCCTACGCGGGCGCGGTCACGGCCGTGATGACGGGCGAGGCCTACGCGCTGTCCGCCGAGATGGCCGCCAGCAAGGGGCCCTTCCAAGGCTTCTCGCACAACCGCGAGTCGATGCTGGAGGTCATGCGCATGCACCGCGATTCGGTGCAGAACATCGACCGCGACCTGGCGCCCGCGGAGCTCTTGGCCGCGGCGCACGAGGTGTGGAACCGCGCCGTGGCGCTGGGCGAGCAGCACGGGTACCGCAACGCGCAGGCCACCGTGCTGGCGCCCACCGGCACCATCGGGCTCCTGATGGACTGCGACACCACCGGCGTCGAGCCCGACTTCGCGCTCATCAAGTTCAAGAAGCTGGCGGGCGGAGGGTCGTTCAAGATCGTCAACCAGAGCGTCCCGCGGGCCTTGAAGAAGCTCGGGTACAAGCCCGACGAGGTGCAGGCCATCGTCGACTACGTGCGCGGCACGGCGACGCTGAAGACCACCGCCGAGTTCTCGCCCAAGGAGCTCCTCGCGCGCGGGCTCACCGAGGCGGAGATCGCCAAGGTGGAAAAGAGCCTCGAGTCGGTGTTCGACCTGCGGGCCGCGTTCGCTCCGCACGTGCTCGGCGCCGCGTGCCTGTCGCGGCTGGGCCTGTCCGCCACCGCCAAGGGCGAGGCGGTGCTGAGGAAGCTCGGCTACACCATCGAGCAGATCGACGCGGCGACCTTGGTGGTGTGCGGCCGCCAGACGGTCGAAGGAGCGCCCTTCCTCCGGCCCGAGCACTACGGGGTCTTCGACTGCGCGAACCGCTGCGGCCCGCTGGGCACGCGGTACATCGAGCCGATGGGCCACGTGCGCATGATGGCGGCGACGCAGCCGTTCCTCTCCGGGGCCATCTCCAAGACCATCAACATGCCGCACGACGCCACGGTGCCGGACGTGGAGCGGATCCACCGCGAGTCCTGGCGGCTGGGGCTCAAGGCGATCGCCATCTACCGCGACGGCTGCAAGCAGTCGCAGCCCCTGTCCGCCGGCGATGCGCAGCCGGTGAAGAAGATGCCGGCGCCGAAGGATGCGAAGGGAATGGCGGAGGCCCTGCTCACGCTCTTCCCCGACCTGACGCCCGAGAAGACGCAGCGGATGGCGGATGCCTGCTTCGCTTCGGCGGGACCCGCGCCGCAGCTGTCGGCGAGCTCCCGGCGCAGGCTGCCGGCCAAGCGGCACGGGCTCACCCAGGAAGCGAAGGTGGGCGGGAACAAGATCTTCCTGCGCACCGGCGAGTACGAGGACGGGACGCTGGGCGAGATCTTCATCGACATGCACAAGGAGGGCGCCGCCCTTCGCAGCGTGATGAACTGCTTCGCCATGTTGGTGTCCATCGCGCTCCAGTACGGGGTGCCCCTGGAGACCCTGGTCGAGCAGTTCGTCTTCACCCGATTCGAGCCGCAGGGGCCGGTGCAGGGCCACGACCGGGTGAAGTTCGCCACCAGCGTGATCGACTACGTCTTCCGCGCCGTCGGGGTCGAGTACCTGAACCGCGACGACCTGGCGCACGTGACGCCCGAGGCGGCGGCGTCCACTCCCACCTCCTCGATGGGCGCGGAGCCAGGGTCGCAGGCAGCGAGCCCGGCGGCGGCGGCCAAGGCGCTGCAGAAGCCGAACGGCGGCGACGCTCCCGGGCGGAAGGCTGCCTCGCCGCAGGACGAGCTCTTGGGCAAGCTCTCGGGCGACGCTCCTTTCTGCGACGCCTGCGGCCACATCACCGTGCGCAACGGCACCTGCTACAAGTGTCTGAACTGCGGGAATTCGATGGGCTGCAGCTGAGCCCGTCTTGAAGGACGCCGGGTCCGGACCACCCCCTTTCCGGACCGGCTCGCCGCTTCCCCCCAGAGCGGCGACCGGAGGGCGGCCAGGCAATCCTGCCCGGCCGCCCTTCGCATGTCCGCCCGCCGACCAGCCGTGCCAGCGTGCTCCTGCTGCCCGTGGCCCCCTCATGGCGTCTGGGCCGCGCGGTGCAGATGGTAGCGCGGCAGGAGGGGCGGGCATGGCGAAGGGGTGGCAGGACGAGTGCGGGATCTCCGACGAAGGCGTCGAGATCCTGGGCTGGGTCGAGGCGCTCCCGCGCGCCGCGCGACGCGAGCTGGCCGCCACGGTCGAGATGCTCTGCCGGGCGCAGGGCTACGTCTCCCTGAACGACGAGATCGTCGTGCTCGAGGAGGAACGGCGCGCCCGCCAGCCCCAGCGCGCCCGCCGAGCGCGGCGGGAGGGCCCGCTGGCGCAGATCCTCCGTCACCCCCGCTGGAGCACTCCGGACGAGTGAGCGGTGCTCGTGCTCGTCTTCGCGCTCGGGAAATCCCGGCGCCCAATTCCTCCACAGCGCCGATCGCGGAGTTGCCCAAAGGCTGTGGACCGCGGAGAAAAGCGCCCCCCGTTTCCGCGGTCCGGACGGGCGCCCGGCTGTGGACAACCTGTGGTGCTCCGGTGGGAGATTCCTTAGTGTTGACGCTGGCTTGCGTGCTCTGATAGACCGCATCCCCACTCGGGGCAGGCAGGCGCCTCTTCCCCCGGAGAGTCAGACCCCAAACGTACGATGGAGAGCTCGACGTGACGCCGCGGGAGTACATCGAGGAGATCGCCGCGGAGCTGTCGCGGCTGCGCGGGCGAGGGCTCCTCCTCTCGCCCGCCGACGCCCGGCTCGCCCTGTCGTGGCACGCGGCCGGAATCCCGCTCCCGGAAGTCCAGGCAGAGCTACGCCGTGCGCGCCGCCTCAAGCCGCCCGCCGCGCGCGGAGCCGCCGAAGTGGGCCTGTCGCTGCAGCTGCTCGAAGCGGCCATGGCTGCGAAGGTGCGCCGCCAGCCGCGCGCACACGCGCCAGCCCCCGGCCTCGCCTCCGAGCTGCTGCGGGCGGCCCACTCGCCGCGCCTGGCCGCGCGCGCCGCCTGGGAAGCCGTCGCCAGCCGGGCCGAGGAGCTGCTCGCCTCGGGCGGCGACGCGTACTGGGCCGCCGCGCTCGCCGCCTTGCGGGCGGCGCTGCGCGAGCTGCCGCGCAAGAGCGTCCTGCAGCTCGGCCAGGACCTGCGCGCCCGCATGGCGCCCCGCCCGGCAGCGATGCCTCGCGCCCGCTACCGCAAGAGCCTCCAGCTGCAGCTCCTCGCCGCCGCCAGCGAGCGGCTCGGCGTCCCCCCCCGCGCCTTCCTCCTCTAGGAGAGCCATGGACCTCGCGCGCACCGCACCGTCTCCGGAGATCTGCGCGACCTGCGGCGGCGACGGCGCCGTCTTCCGCGTCCAGGACGGCCGCGCGGTCGCCGAGCCGTGCCCGCACACGCGCGACTGCGCCTCGTGCGGCGGCACGGGCCGCGTCTTCGCCACCGACCAGCGGGGCTACTCGGTCTTGCGGGGCTGCGCGTGCGGCGCCGACCCGCGGCGGCTGGCCCTGCTCACCGGGCTCCGCCTCCCGCTCAAGTTCCGAGATCGAACGCTGGACAATTTCAAGACGTACGATGAAGCCCAGAGAAGAACCCACGCCCGGGCACGATTCTTCGTCGATCAGTTCGTCCCGCAATCGCGAGGTGCTCGCGCCTTGCTGCTGTGCGGTCCGCCAGGTGTGGGCAAGACGCACCTACTCACCGCAGTGCTCCGTGAGCTCGCGCTCCGGAAGGGTGTCCGCTGCCGTTACGAAGAGTTCTTCCTTCTCCTCTCCGACATTCGCGACGGCTTCTCACGGGGGCTGTCCAGCCGGGAGTGGCTCGAGCCGCTCCGTGAGGTGGAGGTGCTTGCGATCGACGAGATCGGCAAGGGCGGAAAGAACCGCGACTGGGAGCAGGGTGTTCTCGATGAGATCATTTCCGTTCGCTACAACGCCAACCGTCCGACGCTATTCGCGACGAATTACCCTCCGCGCAGGGACTCGACGAATGAAACGTCGACGCCCTGGCAGTTCGGTGTCGAGGGGGAGATCAAAGAGACCCTCGAGCAACGCGTCGGCCAACGCATCTACTCTCGTCTTCATGAGCTGTGTGACTTCGTAGAGATCGTGACCGCAAGCGATTTCAGGAAGGAGCAGCACGATGTCCAGAGAGCGCGCGACAGCATTCAGACAGACACCGCAGTCCCCGCGGGTGCTCATGGTCGGCCGAGACCTCCACGAGGGTGAGCGGGTCCGCCGGCTGCTCTCCTACGGGCGCGCGGCGGCGCAGGTCGCAGTGTGCAGCTCGCCGTGCGACGCGCGCCGTGCGGTGGCGGCGCACGGAGCGCCCGACGTGGTCGTGCTCGAGGACCGCGCCTGGCCGGCCGTGGACGCCGAGGCGCTGGCCGAGCTGCGCCGGCTCTGCACGCCGAAGGCGCGCGGCACCGGGCTCATCCTCTCGCGCCGGTGGGGCGAGCTGCACCGGGGCGACCGCGTGCCGGAGGGCGTGCCGGTCGTCGAGCGGCCCTACCGCCTCGACGAGCTGGTGCCGGCCCTCCAGCTCGTCCTGTTGCGGACCCGCTCGTGAGCGAGGGGCACTTCTTCCCGCGGCGCCCGGCCGAGGCGGTGGGCGGCATCCTCCAGCGCACGCTCCACCGCCACGGGCTCGCGCGCCGGCTCGACCGGCACGTGCCCGCCGCGGTGTGGGCCGAGGCGGTCGGCGCCGAGCTCGCCGCGCGCGCGCAGCCGACGGTGCTCTCGGCCGGGACGCTGCACCTGCTGGTGCAGGACCACCGCTGGCGGGACCAGCTCGATGCCGCGCGGCAGCTGATCATCGAGCGCCTCAACCGCCGCCTCGGCCGCCGCGCCGTGCGCGCGCTCCAGTTCGGGCTGGCGCACGAAGGAGCGCTGCGGCCCGCCGCGCGCCACACCGCCCCCGCACCGCCCCGGCACTCCACCGCCGCGGTGGCCGGAGCGCACGCGCTCCCCTCCGAGGTCCGCGACGCCCTCCTCCGCGCCGCGGCCTCCTCCCGCCGGGGGAAGTCCTAGGCCCGACGAATCCTCGACCCCGACCTCGACCTCGACCCGCCTCGACCTTGCGAGGGCGTGGTACCTCAACGTCGATGCGGCGGACGCGGCGGAAGAGCGCGCCACCCCGGCCGAGCGCCGCGGCGGTCGAGGCGCTGGGACCCTACGCCCGGACCCGGCTCACGGTCCGCGCGCTCGGGCTCGCCTTGCCTCTGGACGTTCCGGCCGACGTCTTCGCGACGCGCGCGATCGACGACGGCACGCTGCTCCTCTTGCGCAACCTGCCGGAGCGGGCGCCCGGCTCGCTGCTCGACCTGGGCTGCGGATACGGCGCGCTCGGACTGCCGGTAGCGGCGAGATTCCCCGACGCGCCCGCCCTGCTGGTGGATCGCGACCTGCTCGCGGTGCGCGCCGCCGCGCAGAATGCGCGCTCGCTGCGCCTTTCGAACGTCGAGGCGCGGCCCGGGCTCGGCTACCGCGATCTGTCCCCCGGCGCGCGCTTCGACCTGGTGCTTTGCAACGTGCCGGCGCGCATCGGACCGCGCGGCGTCGCCTACCTGCTGGACGCGGGACGCTCCTTGCTGACGCGCGAGGGAGAGCTGCGCGCGGTGGTCATCCGCGATCTGCGGGAGCAGGTCGAGACGGCGCAGGTGCCGGGGATGCGGCTCGCGGCGCAGGGCAGGAACCACCTGGTCTATTCCGTTCCACAGGGCCCCTCGCGGTTCGCCCTCGACGACGAGTCGGTCTACGCGCGGGACGAGACGCGCTTCGAGGCGGCGCCCGGCCGCGTCCTTTCGCTCTCGCGGCCGCACGACGCGAGCGAGGATCCGGGCCATGCCCCGGCGCTGGGCGCGCTCCTCGACGCGGTGCCGCGCGGGTCGCCGGGCGCGGTGCTCTGCTTCCGCTGCGGGTACGGCGCGCTGCCGCTCGCCGCGCGGGTGCGCTGGCCTCAGGCGCGGGTCGTCGCGCAGGACCGCGACCTGCTCGACACCGCCTTCGTCCGCCGCAACGCCTCGGCGCTGGGGCTCGCCGGCGAGTGGCTCCGCGTCGCCGAGACCCTGTTCCCCTCGGAAGCGCTGCCGGAGGGAGGCGCCGGCCTGGTCCTCGGGGAAGCGTCGGCCCCCGCCGGCGAGGCGGTGTTCGCGCGCGAATTGCTCGAGGTGAAACGCCTGCTCGCCCCTGGCGGCGAGGCGCTGGTGCTGGCCTCGGAGAAGCAGGCGCGGGAGTGGCTCCCTTCCGCTGCGGCCTCGGGCGCGTCCGTGCTGCTACGACGTCGAGGGTCCTGCATCCTGCGCATCGCCCGGCCAAAGGGGGCTTGACAGCGGCCCCGGTTCGGTGGTCGCACGAGGAGGCCGAGGCGGTCCTCCGAGGGAAAAAGGGCTTTACTCGGTCGAGCGTCCTCTGTCAGAGTGCGCTCGATTTCGGCAGCAGGGGAGAGGCCCTTTCCAGGAGGAGAAGCCCAAGATGCCCGCCAAGAAGGCAGCAAGGAAGACCGGCAAGAAGTCCGCCCGCAAGCCCAATGCCGCATTCATGAAACCGCTCCAGCCGAGCGCGGCACTCGCCAAGGTCGTCGGCGACAGGCCGCTGCCCCGGACGGAGGTGGTCAAGAAGATCTGGGCGTACGTGAAGAGGAACGGCCTGCAGGACAAGAAGGAGAGGCGCAACATCAACGCGGACGACACCCTCCGCGAGGTCTTCGGCGGCAAGAGGACCGTCTCGATGTTCGAGATGACCAAAGCTAGGCTCGAAGCGGATCGTCCGCGGAGGGCGCGCGTCCGGACAGAGGGGCGCCGCGCCCTCCGGCGCTTCGGGGTCCGCCCTTCACCCCGCCCGCGGCCGGGCGTGCCACAGCCGCGCCACCACCGCGGCGCCGGCCAGCCGCCCTCCTCCCGCCGAAGTCGGCGAAGCCGTGCCGGAGAGCATCCCGTGCGCGCCGCTTGACGCCGCGAATCCAAAATCGAGAATTCTTCTCCAATTGGGCAACCCCCGAGGAGGGCACCGATGCCGAACCTGAAGGGCACCAAGACGCACGAGAACCTCAAGGCCGCGTTCGCGGGCGAGAGCCAGGCCAACCGCCGCTACCTGTACTTCGCCAAGCAGGCCGACGTGGAAGGCCGGCCGG
>WNFH01009059.1_pt1 | contig 11415 bp, 8 predicted proteins | sample 5400411 | NCBI WGS metagenome assembly WNFH01 (sample SAMN13153347, study PRJNA577476) | soil metagenome | isolation source: 200 cm saprolite under Douglas fir tree site 2 hole 3 | place: USA:California | collected 2015-04-18
AAGGGCCGCAACCGCGACACCGCCTGGTACTCGATCATCGACCGCGAGTGGCCGGCCCTCAAAGCGGCGTTCGAGCGCTGGCTCGACCCGCGAAATTTCGATGGCGAGGGACGCCAACGGGAGAGCCTGTCGGCGCTGACGCGGGCTGCCGGTGGCGCCAGCCGCGAGCGGCGTTGATCGGGCGATCGGCCGATCGACCGCCTTCTCGACCGGCAATGCAATATCGTCCATCATGCGGAATGAGTTTCCGGGTGCCGGCTAGTCTGTCATTGTCGTCGCTCATCGCCTTGCCTCGATGCGAATTGGCTGGAAGGAATCCGGTATGAAGATCGATGGACGCTGCCACTGCGGGTACATCACCTATGCGGCCGAGGTTGACCCCGAGAAGGTTGTGATCTGCCACTGCGCGGATTGCCAAATCCTGTCGGGTTCCGCATTTCGCACGGTCGCCCTCACCCGCGAAGATACCTTCAAGCTTCTCTCGGGCGAACTGAAGATCTACGTCAAGACAGGCGAAAGCGGGACCAAACGGCAACAATCCTTCTGCCCCGAATGCGGAACGCCGATCTATTCCGGTACTGTGGGAGACGGGCCGAAAGTTCATGGGATCCGTGTGGGCACTGCTCGGCAACGTGACGAGCTGGTGCCGAAAGTGCAGTTCTGGTGTCGCTCATCGCAACGCTGGCTTGCTGATCTTGGCGCTGTTACCAAGATGGAAAAACAACACCCTTTTGACCGGAGAGGAGGGGTAGCTTGAGGGCAGCTCCCTGTGCAGAGCCGTGGAAGGGTTTAGCAAAGTTCGCCGATTTATCGTGAAAGCGGAACTGTCAATGGACCGCGCTCGGTCAACGAGGCGAACATCCAGCCCGAGTGACGGTTTTCTCCCCACACCAGCGCGCGAAAGGACTTGATTTCTGACGCCACGAAATCGGCGAACGCCCGCACCCGCAGGGCCTGCTGCATGCCGCGGTGCATGCGCAGGCCGTAAGGCGTCACCAGATCGATATTGTGCCTCAGGTCGTCCCATGCGAACATCCTCGCGTTATGCAACCTTGCGAGCTCAACTTGCAATCTTGCGACTGCCAGGGTGCGGCTGAGCAGCACAATCTCCGGCGAACGATGTGGAGGCATTGCTACGACAGATCATCTCGGTCCCCACCCGCCTGGCCCGCCGGGTCGCGAGACGAAATACGATTGCCCGGCGTTTTTTCCTCGAGAGCTGCTTGGGCGCAATGACCGGCGCAATCGCCGCGCAGAGCTCGCCCGTCCTCGCTCAGACCATTGCTGCTAGTTCAGTGAGCTTCTTTCCGGGATTCCGACGCCAGACGGTCCAGACCAGCGGCACGACGATCAATGTGCTCGTTGGCGGCGACGGTCCACCGGTTTTGCTCCTGCACGGCTACCCGCAAACGCATGTGGAGTGGCGCAAGATCGCTCCCGAGCTCGCGAAGAACCATGCGCTCGTCATTCCTGATCTCCGCGGTTACGGCGACAGCGGCAAGCCGCCAGATGGAGATAATCACATCAACTATTCAAAGCGCGCCATGGCTTTGGACCAAGTCGAAGTAATGGAGAAGCTTGGGTTTAGACAGTTCGCCATGGTCAGTCACGATCGAGGGGCGCGCGTAGGCCATCGTTTGGCGCTCGATTATCCGGATAGACTCACCAAACTCGTCATGATGGACATCTGCCCCACGCACTACATGTACAAGACGGTCGACCGACAGTTCGCCTCCGCCTACTTTCATTGGTTCTTCCTCATCCTGCCTGCCCCCTTTCCGGAGACGCTCATCGGAAACAATGTCGATGCGGTACTCAAGCTGTTCATGGGGCCGGCCATGCCCCAATCCATCGAGCCGGATGCTTACGCAGAGTATCGTCGGTGTTTCAGCGATCCGGCCACCGTTCACGCCTCATGCGAAGATTATCGAGCAGCCGCATCAATAGATCTCGTCCACGACGAATCCGACCTGGATCGAAAAATCTCGTGCCCGGTGTTGATGCTCTGGGGCGCCAATGGCTTGGTCGGCCAAAAATATGACGTCCTCGCGATCTGGCGGGATCGAGCGACGCAAGTGTCGGGCAAAGGCTTGCCATCCGGCCACTGGCTTGCGGAAGAGGCGCCGGATGAGACTTTGACGGAAATAAAGCGATTCCTTGCCGCATGACAGCTTGCCGGATTGCACCCGCTGGCGTGCGCGACGAAGGGCTGGGCCGGGGGTGGGAAGCGCGAGTCCATCATGCTGCACCCAAACCGATTGCGCGCGGACCCCCAACGTTCGGCGTAACTGATGCCGGCGGTCACTTGCCGCGAAACGCCGGCTGGCGCTTTTCCACGAAGGCCGCGACACCCTCGAGATGATCCTGGGTCGCCGCAGCGGCGGCGAAACTTTCCGCCTCGCGGTGCGAGTGCTCGTCCCAGGAATGGTCGAGCGAGGAGCGGATCAGGCGCTTGGCGAGGCCGAGCGCGACGGTGGGGCCGTCCGCGAGCCTTCTCGCGAGCTTCGCCGTCTCCTCGTCCAGGCCCGCCCGCGGCACCACCCAGTTCACGATGCCGAGCTCGAGCGCCCGCTTCGCATGGAAGCGCTCGCCGAGCAAAGCGAGCTCGAGTGCCCGCCGCTCCCCGACCACGCGCGGCAGGAAATAGGTGGCGCCGCCGTCGGCCGAGAGCCCGATGTGCCGATAGGCCAGGGTAAAAATCGCATCCTCGCTGGCGATCGCAAGATCGGCCGCAAGCACCAGGCTCAGACCGAATCCGGCGGCGGCTCCCCTGACCGAGACGAGAACCGGCTTCGGCATGCGGCGGAGTTGATAAATCAGTTGATGCGCCGCCACCACCTGCATCTCGCGCCGGCGCAAATAATTGTCGCGATCCTCGGTCAAGGATTTGTGGAAGCTCTTGACGTCGCCGCCGGCCATGAAATTGTCGCCCGCCCCGCGGATCAATACGCAGCGAATATCGTCGTCGCGCTCCGCCCGCGCCGTCGCATCGATCAACCCCTCCATCATCTGCGGGGTCAACGCATTGAGCGCAGCGGGCCGGTTGAGCGTGATGGTGGCGATCCCCTGGGCAGTTTCGCTGAGCACCTGCTGGTCCGACATCGGCCTTCTCCCTGAAATTTCGCGCGTGCGCGGCGGCGGCCGACACTCTATCGCGTTGGGCCCCACGCGGCCCGGCAGAACACGAGATTTTTCCCAGGGCACGCATTTGCAAAACAAAATTCGTGCTCTTCGGGAACAGGAAGCTGCTTTTTTTCTTTTTGTTACGCCAGTATTGCAAATTGGGGAAAGAATATTCCATGTACGCGGCCGGGCGCCGCACCGGCGGGACTTTGCTCGACACGGCCGACCGCAAGGTGATTTCGATGACTCGAATCGAGACGGATCCCGGTGGGCGTGCCATCTCCTCCTGGCGCGAGCTGTGGCGCAAGGAGGACTATTGGGCCATCTGGCTCGGTCTGGGCATCGTGCTCGTCGCCTACGCGCTGTTCGCTTCGGGGTCGAGCATCAAATGGCTCGCGGTCACGCCGGCGAAATGGTCGACGCTTTCGCAACTCGGCGCACATTTTGCCGATAACGCGCAACGTTATATCGCGCAATTCATCGTCTGGCTGGCGATCTTCAGCGTCGCGCTCACCGCGCTCGGACACAAGGCCAGGGATTTCATCCCCGCATTCGCGTTCCTGTACTTGTTCTCGGTCGCCATTTTCGCGCTCGGCCAGTGGGATCAGGCGAGCCGATACAATCTCGAGCCGCCGTTGGTCGCGCTCGTGCTCGGGCTCGTGATCTCCAACTTGATCGGGCTGCCGCGCTTTTTCGATGCCGGATTCCGCGTCGAGTTCTACATCAAGACCGGCATCGTGCTGCTCGGCGCGACGCTGCCGCTCACCCTGATGGTGTGGGCGGGGCCGGTTGCGATCCTGCAGGCCGCGATCGTATCGATCGTCACGTTCAGCGTCATCTATTGGGCCAGCGTGCGCCTGGGTCTCGATCGCAGGCTCGCCGCCACCTTGGGCGCGGGCGGCGCGGTATGCGGGGTTTCAGCGGCAATCGCCGTCGCCGGCGCGGTCGGCGCCAAACGCGAGCATGCGCCCATCGCCATCACGATCGTGGTGCTGTGGGCAATCGTCATGATCTTCGCCCTGCCGCTCGCGTCGCGGGCGCTGCAGCTCCACGCCGGCATCGCCGGCGCATGGATCGGCACCTCGGAATTCGCCGATGCGGCCGGGTTTGCCGCCGCGGAGGCGTATGGCAACTTGGCGGGCCACGAAGGCATCGCCGGCACCGCCGATCAGACGATCTGGGCCTTCACGCTGATGAAAGTGGTAGGCCGCGACGTCTGGATCGGCGTGTGGGCCTTCGTGCTCGCGATCATCGCCACCACCCGGTGGGAAACCATCGCCGGCCGCAGGGCCGATCCGGCCGAAATCTGGCGGCGGTTTCCGAAGTTCGTGATTGGGTTCCTGATCGCGTCGGTCATCGTCACCTTGGCTACGAGCGGATACAGCCTTGCCGATTTCAACAAGATCGTGAATCCGGCGCTGGTCGGGCCAATCAAGGATCTGCGGACCTGGGCTTTCATCTTCTGCTTCTTCAGCATCGGCCTGACCGCGCGCGTCAAAGACTTGGCGCAGGCCGGGACCAAGCCGTTCCTGGCGTTCAGCTCCGGCGTCGTGGTCAACGTCGTGCTCGGCTTCGTGCTGTCCGCGATCGTGTTCGCTTCGCATTGGGAGAATCTGACGCGGTGAGGCTCCCCGCTCGTTTCTACCTCCCCTTCAGGGGAGATCGCCGGACGAAGCCCGGCGGGTGGGGCAACCACCCCACCCCGGCTCGTCCTGCGGGCTCGCCGACCCTCCCGGCTGCGGGGAGGGAGAAGCGATGCGCATCCTGCGTGCATTTCCGCAACGAACCCGAATATCTCGAAGCGGCATTCGCGGGGATGACGAGCCTGAGCTCCGCCTATGGATCGGCGCGGGCCGAGGACGGACTTTGCCTGCTGCACGACCGCTATCTCGGCGCCCATTGCTCGTGCGCGGATTTTGCAGCGCGGACGGCTCCTGACAATTAACGGCGGCGGCGTTATCGGCCCGAAAAATTCGGCAGCCGGCGCTCCGCCATCGCCTTGACGCCTTCCTTGAAATCGGCGGTCCGGCGCTGCCATTCCTGCTCGACGAGCTCGCGCTCGGTCGCGGCCTCGACCGCCTCCGCCAAACCGCGGCGCAGCGTCTCGCGCGTCGACATCACCGCGAGCGGACCGGACTGGGCGATCTCGGCCGCGAGCTCGTGGGCGGCGGTGCGAACCTCGCTCTGCCCAACCAGGAGATCCGCCAGGCCGATCTTCACCGCCTCATCGCCGGGAATGCGCCGGCCGGTGTAGAACAGCAGCGCGGCGCGCTGCGGCCCGATCACTCGCGGCAGCGTCACGGTCAATCCGAAGCCCGGATGGAAAGCCATGCGGTTGAAATTGGCGGAAAACCGCGCTTCCGGGCAGGTGACGCGAAAATCGGCAACCAGCGCCAGGCCGAGCCCGCCCCCGACCGCGGCGCCGTGGACGGCGGCGACGACCGGCTTCTTGTTGCGGAACAGCCGGGTGCCTTCCTTGTAGAGATGCTTGGCCTCGCCGTTGCCGACATCGCTCGCGGCTGCGGTATCGAGACGCTTGGAGAAATCCGCGCCGGCGCAGAACGCCTTGCCCTCCGCCGCAAGCACGATGGTGCGGCACTGCGGATCGGCGTCGAGCGCATCGAAGGCCTCGGCGATCGCGCGGATGAGCGCATTGTCGAAATAATTGTGCGGCGGCCTCCGGATCTCGACCGTGGCGACGTGGCCGGAGAGGCTCACGCCGAGGTCTCGAAATTGCGCAGCAACGTTCATGGCAACCTCCCGGTTGGGACGGTCGGCAGCATCGTTTGGCCGCGGATCAAGATCAAGCGCTCCGTCGCGGCGCGGCAGGCGTACCAAGCGCGGCGTCGAGGATCTCATCATTGTGCTGCCCGATGCGCGGCGCGGGCCGCCGGATCGGCGGGCGGACATCATCGAACTTGACCGGCAGCCCGACGAATTGCTGGGCGAGCCCGGGGGCTTCCTGCAGGATTTCCACCGCGTCGGTCTGCGGTTCCTCGGCGAGCTCGGCCAGCGTGTTGATCGGCGCGCAGGGAACGCCGGCCGCTTCCAGCCGCTCGATCCACTCGGCCCGGCGCCTCGAGCGCATGGCCGCCTCGATCTGCGGCATCAGCTCCTCCTTGTTGGCGAGGCGCAGCGCGTTGGTCTTGAACCGCGGCTCGGCTTCCCACTCGGGATGTCCAATGGCATGCGCGAATTTCATGAACAGGCGGTCGTTCGCGGCCGCGACCATGACCTCGCCGTCGCTCGTCTCGAACGCCTGGAACACGATGATGCGTCCGGATCCGGTGCGATGGCGGGTCGGCAGCGTGCCCGACGCCTTGTAGGCGCCGAAGCCGAGCGTGAGCCAGCCGAGCGCCGTCTCGAACAGCGAAGTATCCACGACGCAGCCCTCGCCGGTGAGCTGTCGGCGATAGAGCGCGGCGACGCAGCCGAGCGCCGCCCACATACCGGTGCCGAGATCGAGCAGCTGCACCCCGATGCGGGTCGGCGGCGCTTCGGGCGCGCCGTTGATGCTGAACATGCCGGCGAACGCCTGCACGATCGGCTCGTACCCGGGCTTCATCTTCATCGGCCCGTTGTTGCCGAACGCCCACAGCGAGCAATAGACGAGCCCGGGGTGCGCGGTACGCAGGCTCGGCGCGTCGAGGCCGAGATCCTCCATGACGCCCGGCCGCATGTTCTGCACCAGCACGTCGCAGCGACCGATGTATTGCTTGAGCCAGGCGATCGCCGCGGGATCACGCAGATCCAGCGCAAAGCCGCGCTTGTCGTAATTCATGGCGTGAAACGCATAGGAGGCATCCGGCGTGAGCAGCGCACCCCAATAGCGCGCGTCATCGCCGCCGTCCGGCCGCTCGAGCTTGACCACGTCGGCACCCAGGTTGGCGAGGATCCGTCCCGCGAACGGGCCCGCCAGATTTTGGGCGATCTCGATCACCTTGATCCCGCTCAACGGCAACATGATTCGAATCCCCTCCGCCCGTCATTCCGGCCGAGCGCGAGGCGCGAGAGCCGGAACCCATGACTACGAACCTCGCAACATCGCATGGTCCGTGATCGTAGGTCCCCGCGTTCGCCGGGACGACGCGCCCAGATCATCACCGCCGCCCCAGCAGATTGCGGGCGATCACCCAGCGGTGCACTTCCGAGGGGCCATCGTAGATCCGCATCAAGCGCACCTTGCTCGCCATCAACTGCAGCGGGATCTCCTTGGCCATGCCCATGGCGCCGAACGTCTGCATCGCCTTGTCGATGATGTCCCAGGCCAGCTCGGTGGCGAACACCTTGATCACGGCAGGCATGGATTTGCGTGGCCGCGTCGGCGACCCACCATTGGATGGTTTGGCGATCGGCGAGCGGCGCGCCGAACGTCACGCGCTGGCGGGCATGCTCGCAGATCATGTCGACCGCTCGCTGGGCAATGCCGATGCACCAGCACGCCATCTGCACCCGCCGGGTCGAGAGGCGGATCTGCATGGGTGCGAAGCCCTGTCCCTCTGTTCCCAACAGCTTGCCGGCGGGAACGCGGCAGTCCTCGAGCGCGATCTCGTAGGTGACGTGGCCGCCGATCATCGCAATGCGGCGAAGGACGTTGAAGCCCGGCGTCCCCCTGTCGACCAGGAACGCCGACATCCCGCCGCGCGCGCCTTTGGCCTTGTCGGTCACCGCCATCAGGATGGTGAAATCGGCGTCCTGGGCGCGGCTGATCCAGATCTTGCGGCCGTTGATCACCCATTCGTCGCCGTCGCGAACCGCGCGGGTGATCATCGCAGCCGGATCGGCGCCGGCGCCGGGCTCGGAAATGCCGATCGCCGATATCGTCTCGCCGCGCGCGTAGGGCCCGAGATAGGTTTGGCGCTGCTCTTCATTGGCGGTGACCATCAGCATGCGCAAATTGGGCGAGTCCGGCGGAAACGTGTAGGGCGTCACCGTCTTGCCCAGCTCCTCGTGGACCCCGACCATGGCCTCCACCGGCAGGTCCGAGCCGCCGAACTCGCTCGGCGCATCGAGCCCCCACAGTCCGAGCTCACGGGCCTTGGCATCGATGGGCTTGCGCTCCGATTCCGTCAGTCCGGCTCCCTCGCCGCGGCTTTCGCGCTCGAGTACCTTCGGCTCGAGCGGCATGAGCGCGTCGGCGACGAAGCGCGCCACCAGCTCCTTGAGCATCCGATGCTCTTCGCCGAGCTCGAAATCCATGAACCCTCCCTCGGCTGGCGTCCGCCGCAGTTTACGTGGGTTTCGCGCGCAATGGCCAGCGCGAGCCCGAGCGCACCAGGCCGACGGCATGAGAGCTGCCCGACGTCCGCCGGCAGTGCCCGAGGATTGCCGCCCCGCTCCGGCGCGAGGGCGTGCCGCCGGCCCGGCGAGGCGGCGCAACGCGCGCTCCCGGGGCCGCTAACTAAAATTTTAGGCAATAGCCGATCCAATTTCTTAAGGCGCATCATCTAGATTCTCGACGCGAGCCGCGATCGCGATCCCAATGCACTCGGCCGCTCCACGGTGCGCCCGACCCAACTCGTCCGAACGGAACCTGTCGAAGAAAGCCGCGCCATGCCGCTCATCGTGATCCTCGACGATCGCGCCACCAATCGTCAGATCTTCTCGAGGCTTGCCGCTTCGATCGAGGATGGCGCCACGGTACGCGCCTTCGCGGATCCGCAAGCCGCGTTGGTGTGGCTCGAGGCCAACACCCCCGATCTCGTCGTCACCGATTTCAAGATGCCCAACATGGACGGCGCGGAGTTCACCCGCCGGTTCCGCGCGCAGCCGAACCTTTCCGAAGTGCCCGTCATCGTCATCACCGTCTACGAGGAGCGCGAGTTCCGCCTGCGGGCGCTGGAGGCCGGCGCCACCGATTTCCTGAGCAGCCCGGTCGATCACCACGAGTTCCAGACGCGTGCGCGCAATTTGCTCAAGCTGCGCAAGCAGCAACTGCTGCTCGCCAAGCGCGCCAACAATCTCGAGCAGAAGCTCGAATACAGCGAGCGGTCCCGCGAAGAGGCGCTGCGCGACTCGAGCGAGCGCCTCGCCCAGGTGATCGACACGGTGCCGGCCATGATCAGCGCCTCCGATCGCGACGGCAAATTCCTGTTCGTGAACGCCTTCCAGACCGCGCTGGCGGGCATCGACCATTCCGCGGCGCTCGGCAAGGACATCGGCATGCTGTTCGGCGCGGAGCACGGATCGCGCAGCCGGGCGCTGGACCGCAAGGTCTTCAGCAACGGCGCGGCGCTGCCGACCTATGAAGAAGACATCGTCGATGCCAACGGCGTCAAACGCGTGTTCCTGACGACGAAATCGCCGCTGCGAGACCGCGCCAACGCGGTCGTCGCGGTGCTGACCAGCTCGATCGACATCACCGACAGAAAGCGCGCCGAGGACCATTTGCTGCACACCGCCCACCACGATGCGCTGACGGGCCTGCCGAATCGCGCCCTGCTCGCGGACCGGCTGCGCCGCGAGATCGCCCGGGCCCGGCGCGGCGACCGCCCGTTCGCGCTGCACCTCGTCGATCTCGACGGCTTCAAGAACATCAACGACGTGCTCGGTCACATCCTCGGCGACAAGTTCCTCAAGGTGGTGGCACAACGGCTGCAGTCGCTGGCCCGCGAAGGCGACACCGTGGCGCGCCTCGGCGGCGACGAGTTCGCGATCCTGCAGAGTCGTCTCACGCGCAGCGAGGAAGCGGGGGAACTGGCGGCACGCATCGTCGCTGCGGTTTGCGAGCCCTATCAGTTCGCCGGCGAGCGCATCACCACCAATGCCAGCGTGGGAACCACCTTGCATCCGGCGGACGGAGCCGACGCCGAGGCGTTGCTCAAGCACGCCGATCTCGCGATGCACCGCGCCAAGGCCGATGGCGGCAACGTGGTGCGGTTCTACGCCGCCGACATGCACAGCCGCGCGCAGGAGGCGAGACATCTCGATTCCGAGCTGCGGCAGGCGATTCAGGACAGCCAATTCGTGGTGTATTATCAGCCGCAGGTGGACCTGAAGACCGGGCACATCGTCGGAGCGGAGGCGCTGCTGCGCTGGCGGCGGCCGGGGGGCGGCATCGTCGGTCCCGGCGTGTTCCTGGCACGAGCGGAACAGAATGGGCTGATCGTCCCCATCAACGAATGGGTGCTGCGGCAGGCCTGCCGGGATGCGAAATCATGGCAGCGCGCCGGGTTCCCGCCGCTGCGCGTCGGCGTCAACCTCTCGGCCGTGCAGTTTCGCAAGCAGAGCGTGCCTCTGCTGGTGGCCAAGACGCTGGCGGAAACCGGGCTCGACCCCCGCCGGCTCGACCTCGAGCTCACGGAAAGCATCGTGATGGCCGACACCGAAGCGGTCGCGGCAGATCTGCATCGGCTTCACGAGCTCGGCGTGAGCATCTCGATCGACGATTTCGGCACCGGGTATTCGTCGCTGACCTATGTCAAGAACTTTCCGGTGGACCGGCTGAAGATCGATCAGTGCTTCATCCGGGACCTGGCGACGGATCCGAGCGACGCCGCCATCGTCCGTGCCATCGTCAGCCTCGGCCACAGCCTCGAGCTCGACATCGTCGCAGAAGGCGTCGAAACCGCGGATCAGCTGGAGCGGTTGCGCGCCGAGGGTTGCGACGAAGTGCAGGGTTATTATTTCGGCCGGCCGCTGCCCGTGGGCGAGTTCTTGGCGCTTGCATTCGAGGCGCCGCCGCTCGTGCGCAGTGCATGAGCAACCCATGAAAGCCGCGGACGACTGCGGCACCGGCTCGCGCTCGCAAAGCGCGTTCCAGCGCGTCCCCGTGCTCGGTTGGATCGCCGCGCGGCTCCGCGACCGCCCGGATTGCGAGCATGAGCTGGCACTTTATCGGCTGGCGGCGGGCGGGCTCGCGGCTTGTTATCTCTTGACCGCCGGCTCGCTCGAGGCGCGCGGCGACCACGATTTGCTGCGATCGATCGTCTGGCTGTTCGCTGCCTTCGAACTGGCGTCACTGGGCATCTTCTGTCATCTGCTGTTGCGGCCAGGCGCGAGCGCGGCTCGCCGCCTCGCCGGCATCTTCGTCGATCTCGGCGCATTGTCCTACTGCATGCACATCGGCGGCGAGACCGCGCTACCGCTCTATCCGTTGTATTTGCTGGCCGTATCGGCCAACGGGTTTCGGTTCGGGACACGTTACTTGCTCGCGGCCGCGGATACCGCCGTCGCGAGCTTTGCGCTGGTGACGCTCGCGACCGAGTTCTTTGCGGCGCACCCGGGACTGAGCCTCGGTCTCCTGGGCGGCCTGGTCGTACCCCCGCTCCAGCTGTGTGCGCTGATGCGGGG
>WNFH01003302.1_pt1 | contig 11408 bp, 8 predicted proteins | sample 5400411 | NCBI WGS metagenome assembly WNFH01 (sample SAMN13153347, study PRJNA577476) | soil metagenome | isolation source: 200 cm saprolite under Douglas fir tree site 2 hole 3 | place: USA:California | collected 2015-04-18
CGGTCTTAAATGCAGGCGCCTTGCCTTTTTACTTATACAATTGGCATACGCAATCCTGGGATGCCATCTCATTCAACCAAAGCACCTACACCTTTGCAACGAACAATGTTAGTGCATACATTGGTGCAGATGGACGTATCTTGTTGCAGCTTGCTAATAAGAACAGTTCACTTAGTACATTCGCATTCGGCAAGCCTTCGCTCAACCTGCGAGGCTATGTTTTAGGCAACATGCCATGAAGCGGATAACGTAATCCAGGGAGTGCGTACAGCAAAGTTATGATCAAAATCCAGCATGTCTATAAACATTATCGCTCTGTTCATGCATTAGAGGATCTCAGTCTGGAGATCCCGCAAGGAGCAATCTTTGGTCTGATTGGCCCGAACGGCGCAGGCAAAACCACACTGCTGCGCATTCTGGGAGCATTGATCTCACCGACTGCAGGCCAGATCTGGTTTGACAACGAAGAGGTGACCCAATCGCCTGCAACGATACAGCGCAAAGTCGGATACATGCCAGACTTCTTTGGCGTCTACCCCGACCTGACTACGGCGGAATACCTTGAATTCTACGCCGGTATTCACGGTGTGAAACGCCGCAAACGCGCCAGTACCGTTACAGATCTACTCGAACTACTTGATCTCACCTCGAAACGGGATGCTCCCGTTGAGACTCTATCCCGCGGTATGAAGCAGCGCTTGTGCCTTGCACGTGCTCTGATCCACGATCCTGATGTACTTCTACTTGATGAACCAGCCTCGGGACTTGATCCAAGAGCCAGGGTGGAGTTTCGCGAACTACTGAGGACGTTGCAAGGCATGGGCAAAACCATCGTCATCAGTTCGCATATCCTTCTCGAGCTAGCCGAGATGTGCAGCGACATTGCCATTATTCGAGCGGGGCAACTGGTCACGGCGGGAAATGTTGAGCATATCACTCAAAGTCTGGGCGGAGGATTCCACATCGAAGTGCGTGTTTTGGAGCGTGCTGCAGACGCCAGGCAATTGCTCAAGGAGATGCCAGAAATCAGCAGCGTGATGGATGAGAATGGTGAAAGTGAGGTTATCCATGCTGAATTTAGCGGCGATGATCAAGCGCTACGTCGCATCCTTGCTGGACTCATAACACACGACATACCCGTTGTTTCCTTCGCACCGCGTAAAGTTGCTGAACGTCTAGAAGAAGTTTACATGAGCATTACGGAAGGAGTTAGCTCCATATGACATTTGCAGCACTGCTCTCCAAAGAACTGCGCTCGCGCCTGCGCCGTGAGCGCTCCGTCTGGGTGATCATCATCTATTTGGTGGTAATGGGGTTGCTGGGCTTTGGCTTCCTCCAGCGAGAAAACGCATTCAGCGGTGGCTACCAGGGTTACTTGCTCAGCCAGATTGGAGCACAACTTTTCGCCTTGCTCTCATTCGTACAACTCTTCTTGATTGCGTTTATTGCTCCCGCCTTCACATCTACCGCCATTAATGGTGAGAAGGAGCGGCAGACCTTTGACCTGCTCCTGTGCTCTAAGCTCTCTGCATTCTCACTGCTTGCGGGAAAACTTATTGCGGGGTTAGTCAACATAATCTTGCTAATTGCGGCATCTATTCCGCTGTTCAGCCTGGTTTTCTTCTTCGGAGGGGTTGCTCCAACGCAGGTCCTCAGCACGCTGGTTATTTTTGTTATGACGACTATTGCAGCAGGGACATTTAGTCTGTTCTGCTCGACGCTCTTTCATCGCCCTACCGTTTCAACGGCGGTAGCCTATACATTCATTGTCTTATGGATGTTCTCATACTGGATAGTGTACTTTCTAACTTTGGGTAACTCATCATTCAATAGCAACCCCCGTTGGAAGATTTGGATCCAGTGGTTGAATGCTTCAAATCCACTCACTGTTCTCAATAGTATCGTGAGTGGCAGTGGCAGCACCATTTCGTTATTCCGTCTACACCTCTCTCCCTGGGGAGCCTATACTCTGATTTGTCTCGCGGTAACAGTCGTCTTGTTCATTCTCAGTACCGTGTTAGTCAAGCCAAACCAGCTTGGCCGCTTTCTGTCCTGGATTCGGCTCTTAGGTAAGAAACTTAAACCAGCGACGGTTATGAAAGGCTAGGAATTTATGGCAACCATTGCACCTTCACGTTATGGAGCAATCACCCAACGTGTCACTGACGGTAAAAGGCTCACCGAAGCCCTTCACCCATGGCGCAGACGGCTATGGGCACAGCAGATGCTACGCTGGACGGAAAACGGCTTAATTACGGGTATTATACTGGCTTGCCTCCTTTTACTCATCTCGCGCTTGATTCCGTGGGCAGGCGTTTTCTACTGGGCCATTGGAATCGCCACAGCTTCCCTGCTCTTCGCATTGGGAATTGCATTATGGTATCGTCCTTCCTTCGCCCGTAGCGCTCGCCTGATTGATGCGCGCCTGGCATTACATGACCGCTTGAGTACAGCATGGGAACTTCACAACGATATAGCACCTCTTTCTATACTACAACGACGAGATGCACTCAAGCAATTGAGCAAACATACACCTCCCTCGGCAATTTCCCTGTTGCCAAAGCGCACTCGTCTGATTATATTTGGCATTGTCGTAATCGCTCTCGCGTTACTCATATTGCTACCCAACCCTATGAATACTGTGCTCCAGCAGCAGGCTGCCTTTCAGAACAGTATTGCAAAGCAGGTAGCGGCCATCAACCAGGTACGAACGTCGATCAATAACCAAAATGCGATTTCAGAGCAGGAACGCGCGCTGATCGATAAAATCTTGAGCGAGACCATGACCCAACTTCAACAGTCAAAAAATGAGGCGCAAGCGCAGCAGGTCCTTGCCCAGGCACAGGCGAAGCTCGATCAACTGCGCGACCCACAGGCAACCATCAAAGCAGAGGCGCGTGCAGCTCTCAGCTCATCTCTACGAAACAGTTCCAACACTAATTTGAACGCAGCAGGCAAGGCACTCGCCACGGGAGACAGCAAGGGCCTGAATAACGCCTTACAGAAGCTCGCATCGCAAATCAGCAGCATGACCACCGCACAACGTGCGCAACTGGCACAACAGATTGAGCAGGCGGCTAATCAAGCAATTGGTAATCCCCAGCTCAGTTCTGCTTTACATCAGCTTGCCAAGGCTGTTGCCGGCGGAAGCCCTAGCGAGGTTTCAGATGCAGTTAAGGCCTTCGAGACGGCTGCTGCACATGATAGTGCTAACCAGGCAGCTGCCAACAGTATCGATAAGGCAGATCAAACTCTACAAAATGTGGCCGATACTCTCGCATCAAATACAGACAACAGCAACATTAAAACCGCTGGCCAGGGCCAGTCCTCCAGCCAGGGGCAGAATCAAGGGGCTCCTGGACAGGGGCAGGGGCAAGGGAAGAATGGCACCGGCGGGCAGAATAATACGGGGAACAAACAGGGCAAGAACGAACAAGTATTTGTTCCAGGACAGGTGGGATCAGGCACCAGTACCAGTACCAATGGCGGTAACGGCACTCCACAGCAAGGTAGCTCTGTTGCCTACTCACAAGTGATTGCGCAGTATGCGCAGATGGCTCACGACGCCATCGACAACAGTAACATACCACCAGATTTGAAAGATCTTATTCGAGGCTATTACAACTCGTTAGAAGGGCATCAATAACAGCATGGCAAAAAAAAGTGAGAGTTCATCCCAGACCGGTTTAGAGCCAGCAATCGAAACGCAGCTTGAAGATCTCGGTGTGCAAGTTGGAAATGAGGCTGCGATCCCTGGTGTTGATTCGGAAGGGGAGGGACCTGGCGAGGCTGATATCGAGACATTCACGGATATCGCCAAGCAGTTGGAAAGTGAACTCTGTTCAATCGTCGTCGGGCAGGAGCGGGTTATCCGAGAACTCCTCCTGGCTTTACTTGCGGGCGGCCATGTGTTGCTGGAAGGGGTACCTGGCCTTGGCAAAACGCTGCTTGTGCGCACACTATCAGATGCACTTGCCCTGAAATTTGCACGTATCCAATTTACACCAGATCTGATGCCAGCCGATATTGTAGGCACAACTATCGTCACTGAGCAATCAGACAACAACTCCGCAGGGAGTCACCGTACCTTCAGTTTTCAACCGGGTCCCATCTTCGCCAATATCGTACTGGCTGACGAGGTAAACCGTGCAACGCCCAAAACACAATCTGCATTACTCGAGGGCATGCAGGAACGCACTGTCAGCGTGGGGGATACCACGCGTCCCTTGCCCAAGCCATTCTTTGTACTGGCAACGCAGAACCCGCTGGAGATGGAGGGCACCTATCCTTTGCCGGAAGCCCAGCTTGATCGCTTTCTGTTCAAAGTTCTCGTTCGTTTCCCGCAAGCCAAAGATCTTATGCGCATTATCGATACTACCGTGGGCACTCAGACACTACGTGCCAAACAGGTTGCTACTGGCGAACAATTGATGCATTTAATAGAGACAGCTCGCGCTGTTCCCGTGGCAACGCACGTCAAAGAGTACGCGGTGCGTTTGCTGCTGGCTACACATCCTGACCAGGAGGATGCACCCGAAGCAGTACACAAATTCGTTCGCTACGGTGCCAGTCCTCGTGGCCTGCAGGCGATCATCACGGCAGCCAAGGTCCTTGCACTACTCGAAGGCCGCTACAATGTTTCTGTGGAGGATCTGCAGACCGTTGTTTACCCTGCGCTCCGCCACCGCCTCATCCTCAACTTCGATGGCTTAGCCGACGGGGTTACGCCGGAGGATTTGATCGAGTCGATCATTGAAGAGACCTCAACGTCATAGTGCAGGAGGAATAGATAAAGATGGTCAACGAGAGCAATGTAGCACGCTTCCCGCTTGACGCCGATGTTCTGCAACGCCTGGATAACCTGACGCTCATAACGCGTAAAGCAATGGCTACTGGACGACCTGGCCGGCGTCGCTCTCCGCTCGCAGGCTCATCAATGGAGTTTGCAGATTATCGTCGCTACGCACCAGGAGACGATTTCCGACGTATCGATTGGCGAGCATATGCTCGGCTGGAGCGCCTCTTCCTGCGTGTCTTCGAAGCCGAGGAAAACCTGACGGTTACGATATTGATTGACTGTTCCGATTCCATGCAGCACGGGGGACCATCGAAAGCCTCTCTAGCGACCACCCTTGCTGCTGCGTTATCATACGTAGCGCTCAAATGTGAAGATAACGTCATCGTCGGTGCCCTCACCGATCGGCTAGCGGCACATCGCCGCACAGGCAGCGGCAAGCATGCTATATGGACAGTCGGTGAATTTCTACGTCGCTTGCCACATAGTGGCGCAACCGATATAAATCGCGCACTGTATGATCTCGGCAGAGTAGTGAAGGGCCCAGGACTTACCATCGTGATCTCAGACTTCCTGGCACCCGGTGGCTACCAGGCCGGACTTCGCGGAGTCCGCCAGTTACGTCAAGAAGTGGCACTTTTGCAAATCCTCTCACCGGACGAAATCGAGCCAGAGCTACAGGGTGACTGGCGCCTCCGCGATAGCGAAGGAAGTAGCAGTGTCGAGGTAAGCAGTACACCTGCTGTAATACAGGCATACCGGCAGCGACTTCTCACATATATGCAGGAATTGGCCTCATTTGCTCATGCTCATGCCATGACTTATGCGATGATCCCCAGCGATACCGCTCTGATTGACGTCGTACAAAGGCTACTTAGACAGGTTGAGATAGTCAAATGAGTCTACTTATACCGGCGGCACTGGCCTTTAGCATCATCATACCCATTATCCTTCTGCTCTATTTCATGCGGCCCAAAAGACAAGAGCGAGTGGTGAGTAGCACTCTGCTCTGGCAGCAAGCCTTGCAGGATCTGCAAGCAAGCCGCCCCTGGCAGCGACTGCGTTTCACACCACTTCTCCTCTTGCAGATACTGGCAGCAATAGCGATCGTGCTTGTGCTCACACGGCCAGCAACCTTTATACGTAGCCCCATCGGTGGCGACACCATCATTATTTTACAGGTATCAGCCAGTATGCAAGCTACGGATGTCCCCCCCAGCAGATTTGAGGAGGCGAAAAATCGCATTTCGGATTTGATCGATGGACTTGGCCCTGATGACCATCTTTCAATCATTGCCATGGCGCGCACACCGCAGGTAGTAATTGCCTCTTCTTCAGATAAAAGCCAGCTTACTGCCGCGCTCCAACGTGCTAAAGTCACAAACCAGGATGCTGATCTCGAACAGGCTCTCTCCCTGGCGACCTCACTTGCTACAGGCCATACAGATACAAAAATATTGATCATCGGAGATGGACATGTCCTGTCGTTGGACCAAACACTCGTGGTTCCTTTCCCCGTGTATTACTTGCAGATCGGCACCGATGCTCCAAATGCTGCCTTTCTGGCACTCGCCTCGCAGACTATCCAGGGCCAACTCGTCGCCCTGGCCCAAATCGCCAATTATAGTCACCAGCAGCGATCAATACCTGTCGAGTTGTACGCTGATGGTAAACTGGTGGGTGTACAAACCGCCACCCTGGCAGCCGGAGCCAGTGGAGCGATCCAATGGGGGCCACTGCCCCCAACGACCCGTTTCCTGCACGCACTACTCATGTCTCAGGATGCTATGCAGGTTGATCACGAAGCATGGGCTATGGTTGGTGGATCGATGCATGGTCGAATATTGCTGGTGACCAGGAGCAATAGCTTTCTCGAAACAGCTCTACGTGTGCAGCCGAATATCGACCTTTATGAGACAACCCCCGATAAATATGCAAACATTGGCAATTTTGACTTGACGGTGTTCGATGGCTTTGTACCCTCGAACTTACCAAGTGGCGATATATTCTTCATCAACCCGCCGGCAGGCTCTTACATGTTCGGCAAGTCAGGTCCAGAAATAAATATCAGCCATATCAACGCGGGCAGCGACAATCAGGGACTGCTGAATGAGGTCGATCTCAGCAGCATCCATGTGCTTCGTGTGAGTCATCAACTCATTGCTGCATCGTGGATGCAACCAGTCATTGTTGCGGCTGAGACCCCACTGTTAGTTGCTGGTGAGGAACATAACAGGCGGATAGCGGTACTCAGCTTTGACCTGCATGACTCCGATCTGCCTCTACAACCAAGTTTCCCCATCCTTACCTATAACCTGGTCAACTGGTTTCTGCCATCTCCTGTTCCAGGCGATGGGCAGGTCGCACCCGATACACCTGTCACTATTCACGCATGGCCTGGTGCAGTACGCGTAACCATTAGCGGGCCTGGTCAGCAACCTATCACTGTGGCTCCACCATTTCCAGTGACGGCATTTAATCAAACGGACAGGACCGGTATATACGATGTGACGCAATATACGCAGGATCAGGAACTCCATGGTGCCTTCGCTATTAACCTGTTCGATCCGTTGCAATCGCGCCTGCTACCAGCAGCCCAGCTTCCCATTGCTCATAGCGCACCTTTTGACTTGGGAGGCCCAGCCGTGCCTCGAGTGCTGCATGAGATCTGGCCCTGGATTGCTGCACTTCTACTGCTTGTACTTTGCGCAGAATGGTGGCTCTTTAGCCGCAGTTATACACTGCGCGGCATTTCAACCCAGGAACGTCCAGCTTCGTCATCCCGTGCACCTATTGGTGGTCGCTCTCAACAACTTCAGCAACTTGGGGCAATTGCCACTTTACAGAACCAGGTGGTGACACAGTATAAAGCCGTAAGGAAGCGCGTCACAAAGGTAACAAAACGTTTGAAGGGCAAGCAAAAGGCGAAAGGAAAGAGAAATGCTAACATTTGAGCAGCCATTACTGCTATTGCTCTTAATCCCCATCGGCATCCTGGTATTCCTCACCTGGCGACGGATGTCCCTGCCTTTTCCAAGACCCCAGCGCAACATGATGTTAGCCAGCCGGCTGGCGCTCTTCATGCTGGTCATCTCGGCCCTGGCTGGTGCAGCATTATCACTACCCATCTCGCGGCAGGCAGTTGTTTTTGTCGGTGATATCTCTGCCAGCACAGCGGCACAACAAGGATTTATAGAAAAATGGATCAATAACGCTATCCAGCATAAGCGACCCGATGACCAGGTAGGCATTGTAGCCATAGGACGTAATGCGCTGGTCGAGCAATCGGTCAGGACACAGATTGACTTCTCCCAGTTTGAGTCCACCCCCGATACAAATTATACCGACCTCGCTGCCGGATTGCGGCTCGCAGCAGCCATCCTGCCGCAAGACAGCGAGCGGCGCATCGTGCTTTTGAGCGATGGGCATCAGAATCTGGAGGACGCACTACCGGAAGCGCAACTCTTGCAACAGGAAGGGATCCGGTTGGACATTGTCCCGCTCCTTTCATCTAGCGGTCCAGAGGCACGCGTTGACAACCTCAATGCCCCAACCACATTGCATACAAACGAGCATTTTCTACTACACGCTCGACTATTCAGCAACGTGGCTCAGCGTGTCACACTCCGCCTGTACCTCGACCAAACGCTCTTATTACAGCAATCTCTTCAATTGAACGTTGGTGAGCAAGAGGTCACTTTCAACCTGCAAGCCCCACCAGCAGGTTTCCATACCTTCCGCCTCACAATGGATGCCCCGCTGGACACGATCAGTCAAAATAACGAGGCCGCTGCTTTTGTCAGTGTACAGGGGCCCCCAAATGTGCTCATCATTGAGGGGAGACCCGACGCGGGGCACAACATTGCTGCGGCGCTTCAAGCCACAAAGATCAATGTCACAATCGGTACCCCTTCTGACGTGCCAATCACGCTGCAAGGGTTGGTAAACTACGACTCAGTCGTGTTGGCAGATGTGCCCGCAGCAGACCTGGGCCCTACGCGCATGCAGGTCCTCCAATCATTTGTGCGCGATCTGGGGCGAGGTCTGGTCGTGAGTGGAGGTGAGAACAGCTATGGCCTTGGCGGCTACGCCAACACTCCGCTGGAAGAAACGTTACCGGTGAGTATGGAGATACCACAGCATAAAGATACCCCCACCATCGCAGTCGTGCTCGTCATCGAGAGTTTAGAGGAAGATACTGCAATAAATATCTCTAAAGAGGCGGGCAAGGCGGTTGTTAATCTTTTAACCCCACGCGATTATATAGCTGTTTCAGCAGCCTTCGGTAGCCTGGTTATTCCAATGCAGCATGTCTCAAATAAAGCAGCAATCAACCAGGCTATCAATGCAATGACACCTAACGATCCTCAAAGTTATTTGCCAGACCTGGCCGCTGCAGAAAATGCATTACTGCATACGGATGCAAAAATCAAGCATGTGATCTTATTGGGAGATGGTGATGCCACGGATAGTTACGCAACCCAGGTGCTCAAAATGGCAAGGGAACATATCACCGTAACAGTGGTTGGCACGAACATAAGTTCGTACCAGGATTTAACGATGATGCAACAGATCGCCAGTTGGGGTAAGGGACGTTTCTACCGGGCCGACAATCCTAACTCCATCCCGCAGATTTTGTTTGATGAGACCCGACAGGCAGCCAGGCGAGCGGTCATTGAAGAACCCTTTGTTCCAGCAATTGTCGGATCTCATCCTATCTTAACGGGCTTAGGTCCACTTCCAGAACTCGATGGCTACGTCGCAACCACACTCAAACCAGTGGCACAACTGGTGCTTATAAGTCGCCTGGATGATCCTGTTCTCGCTGTCTGGCAGTACGGCCTTGGCCGTGTCGCTGCCTGGACAAGCGATGCGCAGGGTCTCTGGACGGCTAACTGGCTAAACTGGAGCAATGCAGCACGTTGGTGGGCTAACCTGATTACCTGGACACTGCCTTCACCCGATAGTCAGCTCATCGTGAACGGGGAAATAGCAGGTGGAAATGGGCACATCATAGTTGATCTTCCTCCCGAAGTCTCACTCGCGACCGGGTCGGTAAGTCAGCAGCAAGTACAGGTCAAGATTGTTGCTCCTGATCTGTCGCAGCAAACGGTGACGTTGCAACCTTCCGCACCTGGCCGCTGGGAAGGGAATTTCCCCACTACACAAGTTGGGTCATACTTGTTACATGTCACCTGGCAGGCACGAAGCAGCACTAAGACAGGCTTTCCCAGCCAGTTGACCACAACCAGCGGGCTGGTCGTGCCCTACTCACCTGAATTCCAGACTTCTGGAACAGACCTGCACTTTCTTAACCTTCTCGCCCACGCCGGCGGTGGAATCATGCTTGGTCCAAACGCTTATGCCTCCGCCTTTACTCAAAACCTGCCTTCTGTGTATGCAGCAATTCCGATTACATTCTGGCTATTCGCACTAGCGGCACTCTTACTGCCCATAGATATTGCGCTACGTCGCCTTTCAAGCCTGGAGTTCCTCGCTGTCGGCTACCAGTGGATGGCCTCTCGTATTGGATTGCGCGGCTTTGCGCAAAGGAAAGGTAGTACAGATAACCCGGTACTTGGGACCATACGCGCTTATCGTGAGGAACGTAAGAGCCGCGCGAAAAGCTTCAAGCCGAAGGCTTCCCCTATGGAGCCCGGATCAACTAACGGCCAGACCCAACTTAACAAACGGGAAACACCGGCTATGAACGAACAGAATAAGTCTGCACAGAATCAGCAGGAGGTCTCGATGGCAGGGAAGCTACTGGAGGCGAAACGCAAGCGAACGAGCACGAATGAAAAAGGGGAGTAGATAGCAAGAACCGGGGGCATTTCCAATGAGATTTGTTGCACTTGTATCACTTGTATGGTGGGTAATCGCAATTTTGCAAAGGCAACTATTGATACGCCTGGTAAGATTGCTGAAAAAAGCAAGTGTGTTTCTGTTCATAGGTTATTTTCCTATTGTTATCATGATAAGATCAACTATTCCCAATATACCCCCGCTTGTTAATGCCCCTATTAAGGTCATTGCTATGAGCTTCCACTTGTCCGTATCTACTTTTGCGACCGCTATACGCAATTCCTTTGAGTTCCTTTGAATATCCGTCTTAATTCCATCAAGGGTATTACTTATCTTGAGAGCATTTCTTAACTCAGAATTCTGCCAAAAATAAGCTAAAACGCGCTACCTCGTCTTGAGGTCAGTTTACTCGATTTTTAAGAGTTAGGAAATGCCCTCTTGTTCTTCATGTGATAGATACATCATGCATCCAAAATATCACAACCTTTCCTCTCTGGGTACTTTATTTTAGCAAGCAATCTATGAAAGAAGCAATCGTGCTGGGGTCACTTGACAAAGCAAAAGATATAGCTTATACTTTTTGAAGTAAATAAAACGATGGCGAGTTGTTAATAAACACATAATCATCTTGAATTGTTTTCTTCAATAGTATGGTCAGCACCATCTCTTGTGCTCAGTTGCCCAAGCCTGTCTCGACAGGAGTAACAGATTCAGATTGAGATCAGCCAACGTATTTGGCAATGGTATCTGCAATGGAACAACATATACGTAGAGGGCTGTAAGCAATTCCTGTACAGATTGAGTATAT
>WNFH01003307.1_pt1 | contig 11403 bp, 12 predicted proteins | sample 5400411 | NCBI WGS metagenome assembly WNFH01 (sample SAMN13153347, study PRJNA577476) | soil metagenome | isolation source: 200 cm saprolite under Douglas fir tree site 2 hole 3 | place: USA:California | collected 2015-04-18
GAGCACGCTTCAGCAGTGCATCCAGGTGTGTCGTCTTTTGGGTAAAAGTATAAAACAATATTTTTGCCGCGTAATGCGCTTAACTGAACCTGGCCGTTTTTTACCACATCATCGCTTCCTATGGCAGGAAGTGTGAAATCAGGAGCAGGTTGTAACTCCTTAACCTCTGTGTTACTCATATAACTACCTCACTTCAAAGCAGTTTCCTTAAAAACGATCAACCAATCCGAACTTAGATTAGTGTACCACAAGAAAAAGCCTGACAGCGTGTCGTGATTTCTGTTAGCCGTTTCAGGGAGTGAGTGTTTAAGAAAAAGCGGCTGGGTGTCGTCTTTCTTAGTGGAAGGCGACAATAAGTATGTGGGGATGGGGAAAGAAGCTTAGGACTGATTACAGCAGCGGCGCTTATTCCTTCAGACCACCGATCTCGTGATCCCGAAAGAAGGAACGCCAGGGACCACAGCCGAGCATGAAGGGTTGCATGATCGCTCGTTCGGCTTGGACGGTGTGGTTCAAATCGTGAGCGGTCCAGGTATGCAGCATCTCTGCCAGAGTGACTGTGCCCAGTTTCGGATGCTGTTTGGTCCGTCCCAGATCGTCATCATTCAGGTGCTCGAGCAGGACCAGGCTTTCTTGACGAGAGCGGGCGAACGCCGCCGCAAGCTGCTCAGGAGTCGGTAAATCGGGGTCTGCATGTTGCTGGTTTGGGTCGAAATCGACAAAATCCTGTTCTGTCAAAAAAGCGTGGAGTCGAACAGGAAAGACCTGGCGTTCCGCGTCCAATAAATGCTGTAAGCAATGGAGCGCTGACCACTCTCCTTCGGCTGGCGGACGTGTCAGCAGGTCAATGGGAAGAGTGCTGACCAGTCGCTGCCAGCGTTCTGGGGTAGTGGAGAGGACCGCGTGTACGTGCTCTACCAAGCTCTTCAATGGACACCTCCTTGTGTCTGTTCCCAAGTCCAAAGAGGACAGGAACAGATATCTGTTCTAACAATGCTTTCTGATTCTCCGGCAGTTGCCTATTCCATTGCTCCATACCCCAGTGTCCAGAAGTCGGTGAAGACCTTCGGCGGTTCCGGCGAATCCATCATGCGCTGCGTGAAGAGGATGCCGATCATTCCCTCGGCAGGATCGGTGTAGGCCGTTGTGCCGAAGCCGCCGGTCCAACCGAATCGGCCTGGAGTGTGGAAGATGTCCTTGCGCCGAATGTCCACCGCCATTCCAAAGCCCCAACTGGAATGCGTACCGAAAAAGATTTCGGAGCCTGCGCGTTGCTCAGGCGTGAGTTGATCTGAGGTCATCAGCTCCACGGTGGCGCGGGAAAGAATTTGCTCTCGACCGTGCCGGCCTTTGTTCAGCATCATGCGGCTGAAGGCAAAGTAGTCATCGATCGTCGAGACGAGCCCGCCCCCGCCCGACTCGAACGGCGGCTCAGACCGCCATGCGCTGTTCGCCAAGTCGTCAAACAAGTCCAGCGTGTTCGTCTGACGATTGAAGAAGTAGAACCCAGGCAAGCGGTCGATTTTCTCGGGAGGCACGTGGAAAGCGGTGTCTTTCATTCCGAGCGGATCGAAGATGCGCTGGTGCATGAACGTGCCGAGGGATTGTCCTGACACGCGCGCGATCAAGGCCCCAAGCACATCGCCGCTCACCTGATACATCCACCGCTCACCTGGCTGCGCTAACAACGGCAGCGAGCCGAGCTTCTGTAGCCATTCGTCCATGTTAGGCGCTTGCGAGGGCAGCATTGGGCCGTCGCCGCCAATGCGATAGTCACGGATCAACTTCTGGATTGGATACGTATCCGGCATGGCCATCACACTGCCGAAGCCCATGCAGTACGTCAGCAGATCGCGAAGGGTGATCGCGCGCTGCGCAGGCACCGTGTCATCGAGATCCGAGGAGATGGATGTGAGCACACGACGATTTGCCAGTTCCGGCAGCCACGGCTCGACCGAATCGTCGAGCCGTAACCTACATTCCTCGACCAGAATCATTGCCGCGACTGCCGTGATGGGCTTCGTGATCGAAGCGATGCGAAAGATCGTGTCGCGATTCATTGGAGCCGGATCGCCGAACGCCAGGGTGCCGAAAGCTTCCACATGAACGTCATCATGATGACTGACGAGGGCAACGAGCCCGGGCATCTCTTGACGTTCGACGTATCCCGACAACACGTGATGCATTCGCGGCAGCCGCGACTTCGAAAGACCTGCCATGCTCATGTTCAACTCCTCGGATAAAACGCTTCACCCGATCAGTATAGCATGCTGAAAAGAAAAAACTTCTCATATCTTGCTCTTCTCTTGGAGCATACGTGAGTGTCAATAGTCGCTTACTATTACCCTCACAGTACGCGTGCCTGTTCCGCTTCTGCGAGCAGCCACAGGCAGTCCGGATGACGTCGAATGTACGACGGACACGCGTCCCCCTATACAAAGTCACCACCGCTATCGTAAAATAGAAAGGCTGTATAGTCGTTTTCTCTCAAGCGTTATCAGGAGCAGAAAGGAGACATTTAAAGTGGAAGCTATCCAGTTCAACGATGCAACGCGCATGCACCGCTATGCCTGTCAAGGTATTAGTGTCAATCCCAATCCGCCGCGCGTCGGAGAAGTCACGACACTTGCTCTAGCCCTCAAGAACACAGGGCCGGAGGCCATTACAATCAACTGCATTCAGTTCATGGTAGCAGCAGGATTCGGCATGGGTCTGGGCTGGGAGCAACTGCCTCCCATTGAGCAGCTTATTCTCCCCGCGGACCCCCAGCATGTAGAAGATGTGGCGGTGCAATGGACGCCCACCAAGGGGGGTCATCGCTGTGTCCGTGTAACCATCGAGGCAGACGTACTGCCCCAGCCGCTGAGCATGGGGTGCAACCTGGAGGTGATCGAGTCAACAGCGGATAGGAGGACCTGGCAAGTGCCTTTCCGCCTCGGCAACCCCGAAAACGAGCGCATGCCTGTGACACTCGAACTTGGCGGAGACAATGCCGATGGAGTTGACGCAGTGGTCCTCATCAACGGTCGCCCGGTAGGCGCGGGGCGACCTGTCTGGTTGAATGCAAGGGAAGAGGTAGAGGCTCGCCTGGTCCTGCACGCGCGTACAGAGGAGGCCGTCAGCGCCTTGAAGACGGTAGAAGCGCACATCCAGGGCCGCTTCATCGATGGCATCCAGGTAGAAGTGTACCGGCCAGCCTATACCAGCAGGCATCCTATGATGGAGCCGGAGACAGAAATGAGATCAGCGGCTGAGAGCATCAATGAGCCTGCCGTCATGCTGGCACACTAACAATTCCGGGCGCCAGTGATCATCTAAACCGTGAGTTCCTGAAGCGAGCAGCGAGTGATGCGTTACGTTGGCTCAAGCCGCAGGGTCGTTGGCAAGATCTCCTCGAGCACCATGCTGTTCGCGGAAGGATCGTCACGGTATTTGCGTAGATAGTCGTTGCTCACACGGGCAATGAGCGCTTCATCGGTAACTGGCATAGCGTGAACTGCAAGACGTCGTCCATCTATGTGAATCGCAGCATCAGGCTTAGCCGTAATATTCTGGTACCAGCGACCATTGCCGCCATGTACTGAGCGTACATACACATCATTGTCATCGACAATCACCCAGATGGTGGTACGACGTGTTCGCCCTGTAGGCGAACGAGTTTCAACTTCAATTTCTTCAGTATTGGTAAGCTGTTTCAGCATGTTTGCGTCAAAGTGCTTCGGCATAGCGTCCTCCTAAGGGAATATGTCATCTCGCCGGGCCACAATTCTCAGCAGAAAAGTGTGGCATTCTTCTCCTCTCATTTTAGTATAATTGCATAATGCAAAGTCAACAGACTTGATTAGACTAATTTGGCTCAAAGATGCTATCACAACGCCAGCATACGCTGCAGGGCAACCCGCGCCCAGTGGGCCGTTTCCTCGTCCACTTTCACCTGGTTGATGACCTTGCCGTCGAGCAGGCCTTCGAGCACCCAGGCGAGGTAGGCGGGGTGGATGCGGTACATGGTCGAGCAGGGGCAGATTACCGGGTCGAGGCAGAAAATCAATTGCTCGGGATGTTCCTGCGCAAGGCGATGCACGAGATTAATCTCAGTAGCTACAGCCCACTGGCTGCCCGCCGGGGCACGTTCGATCTGCTGGATAATGTACTCGGTCGAGCCGTAGAGGTCAGCCGCTTCGACCACCTCGCGGCGGCACTCTGGATGTACCAGTATCTTGATATCTGGATACTCGGCACGCGCTTTGGCGATCTGCTGCACGTTGAAGCGCATGTGCGTCGTGCAGTAACCTTTCCAGAGGATAATGCGGGAACGCTCTATCTCCTCATCGGCATTATCCGAGGCCATGGGGTCCTTGGGGTCCCAGACGACCATCTGCTCCTCCGGTATGCCGTATTTGAGCGCGGTGTTCCGGCCCAGGTGTTCGTCGGGGAAGAAGAGTACACGCCTGCCACGGCTGAAGGCCCATTTAATCACGGCTGGAGCGTTCGAGGAGGTGCACACAATGCCACCGTTGCGCCCGCAAAAGGCTTTGAGGTTAGCCGCAGAGTTCATGTAGGTAACGGGGATAATGCTGGCGTCATCACCCAGGGTATCGAGGAGCAGCTCCCAGCATTCCTCTACCTCGGCGATATTCGCCATTTCGGCCATCGAGCAGCCGGCGGCAGGATTGGGCAGGATGACTTGCTGGTGGGGCGCACTGAGGATATCGGCGCTCTCGGCCATAAAATGCACACCGCAAAAAACGATATAATCGGCCTGGGGACGCGCGGCTGCTAACTGGGCGAGTTTGAACGAATCACCGCGAAAATCCGCGTACTTGATGATCTCGTCACGCTGGTAGTGATGTCCCAGGATGACCAGTCTCTCACCAAGCGCGGCCCTGGCAGCGGCGATGCGCCGATCTAACTCCTCGCCGGCCATCTCCGCGTAGTACTGTGGAATGCTATCAATTCTGTTTGTGTGATTATGTCGAGCGCGCGAGGTTGCGCTTAGGAGCGGCAAAATACGCTCTTCTTTGCTTGCTGCGCATGCTGATTGTAGTGCCATGTTTTTCCTCCATTAAAATCAAGCAAACTCTAACGACACATCAAAATTGGGAGCCGAATGCGTTATCGCTCCAAGCGAAATGAAATCCGCGCCGGTGGCTGCAACTGCGGCTAATTTTGTAGCGTTAGTGCCAATGCTGCCGGATGCCTCGATCAGCACCTTTGGGGCAACATGGCGCACTAACTCTACCGCGCTGCGCATGGCCTCTACGGGCATGTTGTCCAGCAGGATTACATCCGCTCTCGCTTCCAATGCCTCCTGCACTTCTGCCAGCGTTTCACACTCTACCTCGATTTTGAGCAGGTGGGGAGCCAGGTGACGCGCAAGGGTGACAGCCTGGACAATGCCTCCTGCTGCCTTAATATGGTTATCCTTGATAAGCACACCATCGCTCAGATTGAAGCGATGATTTCGACCTCCACCCAGGCGCACGGCTTCTTTTTCCAGGCTGCGCAGGCCGGGTGTTGTCTTGCGTGTATCAAGTATACGGGCTTTTGTTCCCTCGAGGGCCTGTACACAGCGAGCGGTTACGGTCGCTATGCCGGAGAGATGGCCCAGGAAATTCAGCGCGACACGTTCGGCGCTCAATAGTGAGCGAGCCGGTCCGCTGATATGTGCTACGACCTGGCCTGCCTGGACTGCTGCGCCATCTTCAACCAGCAATTCAACGGAAACCTGGGGGTCGAGTTCGCGAAAGGTCGCAGCAGCGATATGCAGCCCTGCGATCACCCCCGCCTGGCGAGCAATGATGCTGGCCCCGGCTGTCTGTTCTGCCGGGACTGTGCACAAGGTCGTGATGTCGGCCTGCGCCCCATCTTCCTGGAGGGCATGGCGAATCAGGTCGCGTGGGAGGTCAGGCATGGGAAGGCACCTCCTCGAGACCATCTTCCGCTAACCAGGCACCGGGGCTATGCAAGCATCCCCTCTCCACATCCTCACCACTCCCGCTCCTACGCAGAGATTGGGCGTATTGCATGGGTTGAAAGACATAGTGGCGGCCTGCCAGGGTTTCGTCGGGAGTGTTGTAGTCGAGGCGCCAGTGGCTGCCGCGACTCTCACGGCGTTGGAGGGCGGCGGCTATGACGAGTTCGGCTACTTTGAGCATGTTTATGGTTTCGAGCCACGCTATGGTAAATTGTTGTTCGTTTTGCGTTGCTGTGGCTTTTGCCAGGATGGTGCTACGCAGTTCATGTAGCTGACTCCTGGCTTCGAGCAGGCCTTGCCGGTCGCGGCGAAGAGAGACGTGTTGCCACATGACCTGGCGCAGGTCACGCCTGGTTTGCAGTATGCTTTCCTGGTCGAGTTCGACATGCAATAACACTTCATCCCGCGACTGGTCGTCATAAACAGGAATGGCGATGGGCCATCTCGCCGAAGGGACATCTTGCTCAGCGAGCACGCCTGCAAGCCCACCGGCAAGGCGCAGGCCAAAGACCAGGCCCTCTAAGAGCGAGTTGCTCGCCAGGCGATTAGCTCCATGCACGCCCGTGCAGGCTACTTCGCCAACCGCGTACAGGCCAGCCCGGGTCGTGCGACCAAGAGTATCCGTCATCACACCGCCCATGCAATAATGGGCGGCTGGCGCTACCGGGACCAGGTCGCCTGCCAGGTCAAGTCCATACTTGCGGCAAATGGCAGAAATGGTGGGGAAACGCGCATACACGCGGTCAGGGGGAAGATGGCGCAGGTCGAGATACTGGCAATCGGTGCCCTCGGACAACATCTCGCTGAGAATGGAACGGGCAACGACATCGCGCGGTGCAAGCTCGGCCAGTTGATGATACCTGGGCATGAAACGCTCTCCCGCGTGATTACGCAGGTAGGCTCCCTCGCCGCGTACAGCCTCTGAAACCAGGTGAGAACCGCCATCGACTGCCAGCACTGTCGGGTGAAATTGCATAAATTCGAGATCTGTCAGCGCGGCTCCGGCACGCCACGCCAGTGCCAGGCCATCGGCTGTCGCTCCTGCCGGATTGGAGGTGTGCAACCAGAGGCCGCCCGCGCCTCCATTGGCTAAGACCGTCGCCCGCGCATCAACGGTGAAAGTACGACCATCTCGATCAATAGCTTCCAGGCCTGTACAAATCTCGTTTTCTACTCGTAGACTACGTACATACGTCTCTTCAAACAAGTCTAGCGAGGAACGATTACGCAAGGCGAACATGAGCGCTCGCTCTATCTCAGCGCCGGTGGCATCACCACCTGCATGCAAGACACGCCAGCGGCTATGCGCTGCTTCACGGCCAAGCAGTAAGCCATCTGCGGTGGCATGCGCATCAATACCGGGCTGCGCTCGATCAAACTGCACGCCCATCGCTATGAGCCAGCGCACGGCTGCGGGCGCCTCTTCCGCCAGGATACGCACGGCTGCCTCGTCACACAAACCGGCCCCGGCGGCGATGGTGTCCTGGAAGTGCAGTTCTGGGCTATCATCGGCGCCCAACGCCACGGTGAGGCCACCCTGGGCATAGCGTGTATTGCTTTCCCCAAGCTGCCCCTTGGTGAAGAGGGCCACGCGCAGGTGCGCGGGCAGGCGCAGTGCAACCGAGAGACCCGCGATGCCACCTCCTATGATGGCGACATCGTATGATTGGCTGTAAGCCATCACGTTTTCTCCTTATCAGTAAGTGTATTTTATACACTTACTGAAGTGTTAAAAAAACACTTTGTCCGAAGACAAAAATGAAAAGGTGTTTTTTGTACACTAACTGGTAACTGAAAGTATACCAAAGAAATCCGGCAAAAACAAGGGCAGTTTTCACACATGGCTATCTACGAACTATAGCAATTAAACCCACAATACTAACCACATAGCGACCCCTTGACTCTGACACTGATGTCATAGTTTATACTGAGGGTAGCATTCTGGAAAGGAGAGGGACTTATGCGTATTAGTGAAGTATCCCGCCGCACAGGAGTGAGTATACGCTCCTTGCGCTATTATGAACAGAAACGGCTGCTCTGCGCTCATCGACTGGAGAATGGCTATCGTGACCTCGATGAGGAGGCCGTCGAACGCGTGCAAACGATCCAGATGTACCTGGGTCTTGGCCTCACTACCGAGCAGATCGAGGAGATCCTCGCTTGCACCGAAACCTTCCCTTTCCCACACCCGTTGCCGGTTTGTGAAGAGGAGTTGCTCTCGCTTTATCAAGACAAACTCCGAGATGTCGAACACCAGCTGGTGGTGCTGACTGTGCTCCACTCTCGTCTCACCGAACGCATCGCCTCTCTCCAGAGACAACTGCGGACGGAATGAGCTAGAGTAGGAAGACACTCATGCCGCCGGCATTGTTCAATCGTTGAAAGGCCAGGGCGCAGCCATATGCGCCAAAGGAGCAATGCCATGTTTGTTCAGATGCAAGCAGTCGGCAAGGTAGAAGGTGACCCGGAGCTAGTAGCAACAAAAGATGGCACGCCGTTTACTGAATTCCCGCTTGCCGTCAACACGAAGCGCTGCGTGGAAGACATCACCATCTGGCTCACCTGTCAAGCCTGGGGCGACCAGGCTGAAACCATTAAGCGGTCTGTTACCAAAGGAGCAATGCTTTTCGTGCAAGGCCATTTCACCCCGCACCAGTACACGACGAAAGGCGGCGAACAGGGAGTGAGCCTTGAAGTCACTATCGCAAAGTTCTCTTTTGCCGATGAGAGTAAATCAGAGCAGCAAGATAGTTCATCCTTTAAGGCATAAAATCGTCTTTGAAGCTTTCGCCCGCCCTGTATACCGTGGGCTGGCCATTGCGGTAGATCGTCACCGCCCCCTGCCCGTAGACGCGCCAGCCCGTCTTGCTGCCTCCATCGCCGTCATCGAGCATGCCTGTCTGTTCATCGATGCCGAGCAGCACTGCATTGGGCAGGTTTGCCGCCATCTGCTTTGCCCAGCCTTTGCCGAAGGTATTGTGATGGGGCAAGACGCATGTATTGGGCACCAGCCAGAGCCCTTCGACGACCTGGGACTTGCCAGGATCGTAGTAATACTGGCACAGAACCATTGCTCCGGCACTGCTGCCGGCTATCACCGCTCCGCTGGCGTAGGCTTCGAGCATGGCCTGCCAGCTTGCGCTATGCTTCAGCGTCTCGCCCAGGTAGCCCGTGAAGCCACCCAGCATGTAGATCAAACGCGACTGCCTGATTTTGCCGGCTATTTGAGGATCGTTGGCCGAGGTCTTGTCGATGAGTGGTAGCGATTCAACCTGCCTGGCACCAAGACTCTTGAACCAGTTGACGCCATTGCTGCCTGCACGCTGATGGTTATTATCAGGGGCTGCGGCAGTCGGGATGATGCTGATGGGCGCGTCTGGCCCGCCAGCAAGTTGTATAGCACGCAGGTCCGGCTCGGACATCAACCCGCCAAATTCTGCGCCACCTTCTAATAAAATGTATCCTGCCATGGGTTTGCTACTCCCCTATTACTTTGACGATGACACGCTTGGTACGCTGCCCATCAAACTCGCAGTAGAAGATACGCTGCCAGGGACCAGCATCGAATTTGCCATTGGTAATGGGAATGACGACCTGGTGATGGAGCAAGAGGTTTTTGAGATGGGCATCACCATTATCTTCGCCCGTCTGGTGATGGTGATAGTTTGGATTTTCGGGCGCCAATTTCTCCACCCACTCCATGATATCGCGGTAGAGGCCGGATTCCTCGTCGTTGACGATGACCGCGGCAGTGATGTGCATGGCGGAGACAAGGGCGAGACCATCCCTGACGCCACTCTCGCGGATGATGCGCTCTACATCATTGGTGATAGGAATGATTTCTTTGCGTTTTTTGGTGTGAAAGGTCAGGTAGACGGTGTGGGATTTCATATGTATACACCTCCTCGTAAAACACTAGAAACAGACTGGACGACAGGTAACGTTAGGAGTATTTCTTAGTAGGTAAGTGCTCGCCTATATATCCAATAAATATTTGCTGGTTCTCCCCAATTGAAAAATAGTATACACGCCAATTTCTTGTAACTCGAGATGCTTCACCGAGGAGGTTTTATGGCGGGGAGTGGCAGAGAAAATATTTTTAGTGTTACGTCTGCCTGTATATGTCATCGATCTTCCAATCACTATTGCTGTCCTTAGTGAGCGTGACAATATCATTATTAATGCCTTTAGAAGCGTGAACGAGCTTCAGGTCGTTTGTGACGCTGTTGGCAGAGTCGCCAGTCGTACCATGAGTACATGCAGTAACTTTGTCTTGAGAGAGGGCGGCAGCAAACGCTGCTTCCGAAACCGTATGCTGCAATTTTGCAGAGAACTGGTCGTAGGCGGATTGGTAGTCTGCCTGCTGCAAGGCGTTACAGAAGGCATCAAGGGTTTTATCAGGTGTGGAGCGGCTGACATATCTAATAACGAAGAAGGAGGCAACAGCAGCGATGAGCAATACGGCGAGGATGCTTATCGTGATCCAACGTCCTTGCCGGCTCCTCTTCTGCACAGAGGAGCCACCCGAGACAATAGACACCTGCGGTGGTGATGAGAGGACGGGTGGGACAGGGGGAAGAGCGTTTGCTTCACCCGAACCGGTGTATGACGGAACGCCAGGAAGCTGCGGGGATGACGCATAGGGCACATAGGGAATGGGCTTTGGTGACCCATATCCTTGTGATAACTCATCTCCTTGTAGTTCTTCTGGCATATCGACTCTTCCGCATTGATCTCTGTACAACACTAACATCGCGCTCTAATGCATAGTGTAGCATAAAACAGAAGCGCGTGGCGTCTATCCTGTACAGGACAGACGCCAAATGGCCTATCGCCCGATCACAGGGACGACACCTCTGATCCCTTGCCTGCTCTCCCCAAATACAGTATGATGTGTTTAAAAAATAGGTACAATCCAGCTCAATCGCTATCCTTCAGGCATACGTAGCGAGTGTAATAATGAAGTGTACCGACCAAAGTCGGTAATGTCATCCTGAGCGGAGCGAAGGATCTCTTTGCCCGTCGAGAGAGACCCTTCGCGGAGTTTACCCTGAGTGAAGCGAATGGGCTCAGGGTGACAACACATTACCGATCTTGGTTGGTAAAAATCATCATTACATCCCTATACCAACCTGGCTGATGAGTAAAAGGAGAGGTTTGCATGATCTCTATCAACAAACCCTGCCGTGTGATCCTGCTACACATACCGCTTGTCATGCTATTTTTTTTGTCAGGGTGTAATGAGGCGATTTTGGGAACTTCTGCATCGATCTATCTAAAAATTCCCACCCAACCTGTGATTCACAAGCTTGACCTCTCTGCTCAGCAGGGACTCAGAGATCTCACTGGCGATTTTTCCGTTCGCGAACCCGGAGCTGATAGTGGTATTACTCTCCTGCCGAGCGAAAAGGTCGAAATTTTTGCTTCTG
>WNFH01003313.1_pt1 | contig 11399 bp, 7 predicted proteins | sample 5400411 | NCBI WGS metagenome assembly WNFH01 (sample SAMN13153347, study PRJNA577476) | soil metagenome | isolation source: 200 cm saprolite under Douglas fir tree site 2 hole 3 | place: USA:California | collected 2015-04-18
TGCCAGTCTCGTGCAGGCTGTACCCCGGCGTGTGCGGCCGCTCGGAAGGAGCGCCGTATTGATAAATGTCGCCGCTCGAAGACTTCTCTCCGGGCGACGCCGGCTGGTGAACCGATTTCCAGAGTTCGCCCCCCGCCGCCTTCAAGACCTCCGCGCAGACTTCCTTCGAGTGATCCCACATCAAGAGTTCGTTCGGCCCCCACTGGAAATGGATTCGCGCGACCGGGATGCCAAAGATGTCTCGCACCCCCGGGTCAATCTCCACGTAGTTTTGCTCGGAAGGCAGAGAGGGCGCCTGGATGGTAAAACTGACGGGGGTTGGGTAGTAGCGCTTGATCTTGCGCTTGAAGTCGGACCCAAACCCCTCGAGCATAGCGTGGTACCAGGGAAACCCTCCGCAGCCGCCGCCGGGATAGACGGAGTACCCGCGAATGAATTTTTCCTCCCGCGGGTTCTTCAAGTTCTGCCAACGCGGCATCCAGACAATCGTGCTGTCCGAGACGTTGTCCGGAAAGCTGGGCTGGCCGAGGAGCTGCGGCAGGAAGCCTGACGCGGAGGTCCCGTAGAGGTGGTCGCAGAGGTTGCGGCCAAGCTGGCCGCTCGAGTTCGCAATTCCTGTCGGCCAATGGCGCGACTTTGAATTGAGCATGATTCTCGCCGTCTCAACGCAGGAAGCCGCCAGGACCACGACCTTGGCGCACGCTTCGACCTCCTGCTTCGTCGCCCGGTCAATGTAGGCAACGCCCCTGGCGAAGCCGTTCTCGTCCACCAGGACGTTTTTGGCCACGGCGTTGGTGCGGAGCTCCAGCTTCCCGGTCTTTTCCGCCGCCGGAAGGAGGAACCACGGCGTCGAGAAAAACGAGCCCGTGTCGCAACCCTCCGTGCAGTTCCCGCAGAAATGGCAGGCCGGATGTTCGTGCAAGGGGACGGTCAACTGCGCGATACGGTCTTCGAGCAGCGGGACGCCCAGTCTTTTTGCGCCGTATTGAAGGATGACGTCGATGCAACGCAACTTCATCGGGGGCAAGTATTCGCCGTCCGGGTTACTCGGCCGGTTCTGGACGGTGCTGGCGACTCCGATCATCCGCTCGACCCGGCTGTAATAAGGCGCGATTTCTTCGTAAGTGATCGGCCAGTCCACTCCCGCACCGTCCCGGCTCGCGGCCTTGAAATCAATTTCGCCGAACCGGGCCGAGGAGCGTCCCCAGAAATTCGTTTTCCCGCCGACGGCATGGCAGCGCGGCCATTCCCACACGGTCCCCGGAGCCGTGGTGTAAGTTATCCCGTGTTCCCACAGCCCCTCCGTGTATTCGTTCTCGACCGTGTAATAGTGGTCCCGGGTCTTCGGGTCGCCAAAGCCCCGGTACTTCATGTCGTATCTCTGCCTGTGGTTGCGGAAATCTTTGGCGGGGTCGAGCCGCCGGCCGGAGTTGAGGGCAAGCACGCTCAGGCCGGCCTCACACAGCGTCTTGATCGCCATGCCGCCGCCCGCTCCTGTGCCGACCACGATCACGTCATAAATTTTCTGAGCCATGAAAATCCTCTCTTTCGTCAGAGCGCCGCAAATGCCGCTGAAACCTCCGGCCGGTTCAAGTCAAGACTTCGCCGGCGGCAGGTTGCGATGCTCGGGATCGTCCGGGTGCGGGCATCCCGGGGACTCCGAGTAAAATTTGAGCCCCGGATCGTCGAGCGCTTCCAGTCCCACCCGCGACGAGTAAAATCCCATCACCGTGTACCGGCGGACGAGCATGAAAAACTCCCGCCCTTCTTCGTCGCCTTCGCGGAAGCGGTCCGTGTACGCGAGCCGCTTCAGGGTTTCCGTTTGCCGGGCTTCCGCGAGGTCGAGGAACGGCCGGCCATCGACACGCCGGGCGTGAGCATCGAGCCACGCCAGGCCGTATCGAAACCGGAACTGAACGCCCGGGTCGCTGGCCACCATGAAGTCAATGAACTCACTCACGCCCGCCTCGCGCGCTCCGGGGGAGCCGTCGCTCGGGATGATGAGTTCCGCCAGGCGCGCGACCATTGCGTATTCGCCCGCCTCGAAGAATTGGGGAACATAAGGGCCAGTCGTGAGCGCCGCGACTTCGCCGGCGACTTTCGCGTGATCATGCGCGAAGACCCAGCGCCTGAACCCGGGGAACTGGCTCGCCGCCGCCGCGAGCGCCATCGCGCGCAGGATTTCTCTTCGTTCGATTCCCTGGCCTGCCATACTCGCCTCCCTTTCCGCCCAGTGCCGTTCCAACTATTTGGAGCTATTTCCGTGAGCAGCGCTTTCGAGCATTCTCGAAAGGCCTCGGCTTAAGCATTTCGGCCCATTAAGTTGGAACGGCACCCGCCTGAAATGCGGGCAGCCGCGGTCTGCTGCCTATGAAGGGGCGCTCCTCGCAGCCGTTCGGGGCGCCGCCAGCTCCGTCTTTGTCGGCCTGGTTAATTTGCTTTACTACCCTCCAGGGTGGGTGTATAGTACGCCGCGCTGGGAACCCCACAGTAATGAGTTCGACAAATCAATTCGTGCCAACTGGTGCGTAAAACTGGAGGATGACATGAGGAAAGTTGCGGTAATGGCGTTGGCCGCCGTCTTTACTCTGCTGGGAATCGCCGCGCAGGCGACGATGGCCCAGGAGAAAAAAGAAAAGAAAGCCATGGCGGCTCAGACTAAAGAAGCCCGCTGGAGCGGGATGATCGTCAGGAGCGACAAAGACGGGTCCACGATCACGGTCCGCAAAAGGGGTGCGAGCACCGAAAAGATCATCCACTATGACAGTTCGACAAAGTGGACGAAGGGGGCGGCTGCCATCGACGCGAGCCAGGTCAAGGACAACGACCGCGTCATTTGCCTCGGGAAATATGATGAGAAAGGGAACTTCCAAGCCACTCGAATCGACTTGAGAACGCCGTAAAGCCAGTTCTTGGGTTCAAGTTCAAATCGGTTGCGCGGCCGGTTGGTGTTTATCCACCGCCGGCCGCAAGCCGCACAAGGGCCTTCAGGACGCCGCGAGTGACGTTGAAGTCTTCGGCCATAACGTCGTAGAAGTCCTGCTGGTCAATCCTCAGGGCGTGGACCGCGCGGGTAGCCTTGGCCGATTCGGTGTGCGAGTCGCCTGCCAGGACGGCCAGGACGCCAACAGCCTCGTTCGGGCCCAGCCGCCTTGTTTCCTTCCCGTCTCGCAGCAGGGCCACCTCCCCATCGAGCAGAACAAACAGGGTATCCGCAGCGTCGTTGGCGCGGAAAAGCAGTTGCTGCGCATCCCAACTGACTTCCTGAGCCACCGCCGCAACGCGCGCCAGGCTTTCGGTGTGGACCCCCTGAAAAACCGGGGCCTTTTGCAACAGATTTACTTTCTCCAGGAGAGTGAGCATCCCGACTCCTAGCTGGCTGCTTCACCGGCCAGGCGGCTGACCGCCCAGCTCCAAGTCTCCTCGAGCAGCGGGTTTTCCCGGCGGGGTATGCGGCGCATTTCGTCGCATAACTCGCTCAGACGCTGCTCGCCAATCGCGTGCAAGGCGCAGGCGCAAAGCCAGCAGTCCTCCGAGTGCAGCAAAATGCGCAGGGCTTCGGCTTTCGAGGCGACGCTCGTGTGACACAGGCGCTCGGCAAACCGCAGTCTTTCCAGAATACTGATCTCGGGGTCGAGCGCGTAAACCAGCATCCGGTGGTGCTCGGGCCTGAGGAGGTGCTCAAGCAGTTCGACGGAGTTGGCTCGGAGCTGCGGCCTGCTCCCCGTCAGCCCGACGTAAGCGTTGTAAACGTCGCGCGGCGGATAGAGCAACGCCAGCAGGCGGAAGATGCGCTCGAATTCGTGCTCCATGCGCTCGCGCAGCGCTCGCGTTAACAGAGACTCCTCGTTCCCTGGAGGCGTTGCGCCGCCCACCGAGGCGCCGGCGGGCGGGTCGGTGGCCGCCAAAATCTGGAGCGAGCGATAGTAACCCATGAGCTCGGCATTCAGCATGTCAGCGACATCAACACTCGCGGGGAGCAGCGAGGGATCGCGCCGCCGGAGTTTGTTCAGCGCCTTCAACACGTCGAACCGGAGCCCCGGATCACTCTGGATAAGGCTGCTGGCCAGCACCCCGGCCGAGTCGGGTGTACCAACCTGGGCCAGGACGCCGGGGATCTTCTTGCGGACAGGGAGCGGCACCGACACGTCATTCAGGTAGTCCTGCAGGGTGCCCACGGCGCGTTCGCCATATTGCGAAAGCGCGGTCTTCGCCGCCCCCACAAGACGCGGCCGGCCCAGATTCTCGATGATAAACGGAAGGAAGTCGCGGCTCCGGATCTTGCCCGCGCTCAGGATGGCCTGCTCCTGGACTTCCGGGTCTTCATTCTGCAATAGCTTCAACAATTCGGAGTGCAGTTGGGGCGACGCCGGAATCACGCCCAGGACGCGCGCAGCCTCGGCGCGCGAGCGCGCTCCGTCTCCGTCCGTCCGCGAGATCATGTCGCGCAGGATGATCTGCGCCGCCTGCGTGTTCTCCAGCGAGCCGGTGCGAGCGAGGTAAGCCGCCACCGAAGCCTGGACTGAATAGTCCGGGAAGTCGCTCTCGAGGTTTAAGAGACTGAGCGGGTCGCGGTCTGCGTGGACCACCAGATAATGCACCGCCTCGCTTCGCACCTCCGGGGACTCGTCCCCAAGCATTTTTTCAACCTGCGGGAGTATCCCCCGGTCACCCGCGTCACTGAGCAGGCGCAACACCCTTTGCCGGACGGCGGGCGATGGATATTCGAGCAGGCCGCGCAGCACGGGGTGCCACCCCGGCTCGCGACCCATTTCAAACAGGCTCAGCCCGTACAGGACTTGCTGTTCCCCGCCGCGCTCGAGGGCTCGCGCAAGCACTTCCGTGGTGGTCGAGTCGAGTACGCCGAGCACTCCCGCCGTTGTCCGCTGGGGGTCGAGCGTTCTTCGCTCGATCGCCTGGCGAAGGACGTTCAGGTATTCGCCGCGGACTCCATAGGCGATGGCGACCCAGCCCAGCAGCAGGCCGAAATTCACGAGACTGACCCGGCCGGGGCTGAACTTTAACATCGTGACGAAGAGCAATAGCAGAAGCCCCGCAACCCCGTCCCCCATGCGCCAGACCAGGGTGTCGATGCACGACTTGACCTGGTTCTTGATTTCGGGGGCAACGGGAAGATAGAGCAATTCGGTGGAGGACTTATCGAGCGAGTAGCGCAAGAGAGAGTGTGTGCCCCTCAGGATCGTCCCGGCCACCAGGGTCGGGACCAGAAGGACGCCGAGACTCGGGGCCATCAGCGCCACCGGAAGGACGAAGAGCGTGACCCGGATCCCAAAGGCGCGGAGGAGCGGCCCGGCCAGAGCAAAATTGAAGACAAACGTGGCCAGCCCCATGTATCCATAAAACCGCGCGAAATACGCGGTCAGCCCTATCGTGTTCGAGCCGTACCAGGCTTTGGCGATGAGCTTGAACTGGTAGTCGAGAATGCTGGTGGCGATGCAGCCGATGCCGATCAGCAAAGTGAGCATCCCCAAATACCGGGAGTTCTCGATCAGCTTCAGGCTCTGGCGAAGGTTTTTGGGCGAGACCTGATTCGAAGCCGAACCCGGACTGATTCCCGCCAACCGCTGCCTCGCGCTCTTGAATAGCAGCTTGACGAGCAACGTGCAGACTCCCAGAAGAAGGGCAACGACCAGCAGCAGGGTTTGCGGCTTTGCGTGACCGTGACGCATGACGTCAGCAGTTATGAATCCGACGAATGGCACACCGATGATTGCGCCGGCCTGGATAAATCCGAATAGCCGTCGGGCCTCGCGCGTGGTCAGGACGTAGTTGGCGAGCGTCCACCCCATCGTCGGCCCCATCGCCGCAACCGTGTACACCCAGATGTAAATCAGCATGTACACCCACTTGAACTGGAAGCGCGTCAGCCACCAGAAAAGCGAGAACGAAAAGGCAAAGAAAAGGAGCGTGCCGATCACCAGCGGCTGGAGGCGCAGCCGGTGTGAAAGCCGGATGTAGGATGAAACAAACCCGCCGATCAGCAGGGCTGTGCCGATCATCGCGTAGGGCAGGTGCCGGGGATACACGTCCAAAAACATTGAATCGCCGACGGACTTCCCCATCATGTAAGCGCCCATGATCAGGAACAGATAGAAGAAGAGCAGGGTAGCCGGGGCGACTTCGTTCCTGCGCATGCTGAAAACTCTCCCGACGTGGGCAATCATGGCTTCCGCTCTCCGTCAACTTGGCCCGCCGCTGCGGCCGGTTGGGCGACTGGCTCCGCGGCAAACAGAGGGCGCGGTTTCTCCTCGTCGGCGTAGAAAGCCGCGAAGCGGCCGTCCCGGACTTCCAGCGCGGAGGCGCGTCCTCCGTAGTAGGGTTTCAGCATCCCCGTGTCAATCAGGAAAACGTGGTTGTCGAAGCGCGCCATGATGTCGTACTTGGGCCTGACCGTGTGGGCCGCCACGATATACCTTGCCTTGAGGCGGACCAGCATCTTGTCGAGGTCGTGTTTCAGTTTCTCCTCCGGCTCCAGGGCGAGCCCTCGGTACCAGAGCGGGCTGTCCTGCGAAATCAGGAGCCAGCTCTGCATGCTGAGGAACTTCTGCATGTCCTCGGCGCCGCTGGGCGCTCCCGCCTGGCCGGCCGATTGAATCGCTGCCCACTCGTCCTGCACCTCGCGGATGGCCTCATCCAGGGTCATGTAGCGCCAGATGAGCTTTCTGTTCGCGAGTCCTTGCCAGAGAGAATCGAAGTTGGCCATCTCGGAACGGATCCGATCATTCAGTTCTCGGATGTTGCGGAAGTGAAGCTTCGGGTTCAGGCCGCCGTGCATGTAGAGCACATCGCCCACCTGGGCCACGGCGTCGTGTCCGCGAAGCCAGCGGCCGTAGAGGCCCTGTGGGCTGAAGGCGTCGTACCGCTCGAAGTATCCCAGCGGGTGGTCCGCCAGCCACTTCTGGCGCGCGCCTTCGTCGCCCGCGAGGAGAGGATGATTGCGCTTTCCGCGCGCTTGAAGAAATTTCCTGTATTCCTCGAGCGCCTGCTCGCGGACTTTTTCGGATCGATCGGTCGCGAAGGATTGGTAGTCTTCCACGGAGACGTAGCGCAGGTCGGCCATGACGGCCATGGCTTCGTGGTTGCCTAGTAGAGGAAGGACCTTCCCACTCTGTTTCTCAGCCTGGCGCTCGAGTTCCATCAGCAGGTCCAGGCTATGTCGCGTGGCGGGACCGCGGTCGGGAACGTCGCCGGTCTGCACGAACACGGCGGAGCCGCCCGTCCAGTTACGGCTCGCGTCAATCAATCCGGTCCGTTGCAGGATGGCGACGAATTCCGGGAAGGCCCCGTGCACGTCGCCGACGGCGACAACTCGGGTCTGCGCAGGGGCAGTCACCCCCGTGGCCAGCAGCAGGATCAATAGACCGCTGACCTTGCGGAGTAGGGAGCCAGCCATTTTTTTATCCAGTTATACCCGCCGGGGCTTGCAGGCATAATCTAATCTCCCAGGCTGGCGATTGCAAGAGATTCGAACCGCTGAGACTGCCACTCGCGCACTCCCAACCTGATTCGGCTCAAGCGCGCGCGGCTCCCCTTCACGCGGTTGCAGGGACACAAGATTCCGATTAAATCTTGCTTTCGGATACCGGCAAGGGTACAGTTGTGCCGTTTACGGTCGCCCATCCAAAAACACTCAAGGAGTTTCGAATGCGTCATCGCCGCATATTGGTCTTTGCCCTCGGAGTCTGCCTGTGGGCCGCAGGCTCGCTGCTCTCAAGCGCCCAGCCCGGCCCCAGCTACGACCCGAACCTGACTGAGGAGCAGAAGAGGGATTTTTTGCTCAACGCCAAGGTCATCGCCAGCAAGCGGACCAGCAAAGGCATCACCAGTCCCTGGCACTTGACGCTGAGCGACGGCAAGATCACTCACGACGCGGCCTTTCAGAGCGTTGATGAACGCAAGACTTCGGAGACCATGAGCGACGGCCGCACCGAACTCAACTTCCGCGATTCCTACCACTACAATATCGCCGCTTATGAACTGGCCAAGCTGCTCGGTATGAGCGACATGTTGCCCGTGACCTTGGAACGCAAGTGGAACGGCGAGCGAGGCGCCATAGCCTGGTGGATCCCCTGGAAGTGGGACGAGGGGATGCGCCTGAAACAGAACCTCAAAGCGCCCGACCCGGACGGCTGGAACAAACAGATGTACAAGGTCCGCGTCTTCGACGAGCTCGTTTACGATACCGACCCCAACCTCACCAACGTGCTCATCACGGAAGATTGGAAGATCTGGCGCGTGGACTTCAGCCGCGCTTTCCGTCTCTATCACGATCTGAAGGATCCCAAGGACCTGGTAATGTGCGACCGGCAACTGCTCGAAAAGCTGCGCAAACTGGACGAAGACGAGCTGCGGGAGAAGACCGCGCCCCACCTCTCGAAGGGCGAGGTCAAGGCGGTGATGGCACGGCGGGACAAGATCGTCGCCTACTTCGAAAAGCTCGTCGCCCAAAAAGGCGAGGGCGCAGTGCTGTACTAGCCTTGGCTCGCGGGAGAAAGCCTCCGGGACGCGCGGCGGTTTTGCCGCTCCCCAATGGCCCGAGATGGGAAAGTCCGGAACGAGGCAACTGACGGGCTCCCTCTCCCTCTCGGGAGGATAGCCGCAAACGGCGCGAGGGCAGGCGCTGCGCCGCGACGACTCACCCCGGGCGCGACTCGACGTCGCCCATCCCCTGACGGCGCAAGGCCGTCGTTAGCCGCGACCAATTTAAAAAGCTGGAGCGCTGGAACGCCAAGGCCGCCCCACCTGCTGTTCACTACTTCGCTCGCCGACCTTCAATGCTGGGCGCCGGGACACGATTGCGGACACTTCGCATGCTGGTCCCCATGGGCCATTCGAAGACTTGCTTCCACGCGCCCACCTGAGTTAGGTTTGACCCGGGCACAGGCACGAGGATTCCGTATCAAGAAAGGGGACCCGCATGGCGATGGACTTTTCACGCAGGAAGTTTCTGGAACGGCTTGGTCTTGGCACGGCCGCAGGGACAGCGTTCCCGCTCTTGAAGAACATGGCGGAAGGAGCGGCTCTTGCCCTCCCCCACCGGACTCTCGGGCGCACCGGAGCCAGCGTCTCGATCCTGGCTTTCGGCTGCGGGAGCCGTTTCCTGATGTACGAGGACGAGGAGAAAGCGCTGGCCGCCCTCAATCGCGCGCTCGACCTCGGCATTACGTACCTCGACACGGCCTACGCCTACGGCGAAGGGAAAAGCGAGACGCGCGTCGGCAAGTTGATGGCCGCGCGCCGGAAAGAAGTCTTTCTCGCCACCAAAATCCCCGACCGCAAGCGCGACGACTTCCTGCGGCGCCTGGAAGGCAGTTTGAAGCGCCTGCAAGTGGACCAGGTGGACCTGGTCCACATTCACAGCCTCCGCCGGGAAGACGACCTCGCCAAGCTCGAGGCGCCCGACGGCGCCCTCAAAGGGCTGCTCGAGGCGCGCGAGCAAAAACTGACCCGCTTCATCGGCATGACCAGTCACACCGACGGGGAGGTGATGGCACGCGCCATTGAAAGGCACGACCTTAACTGCGTGCAGATGGCGCTCAACGGTTCGCGCAACGGGAAATTCGAGGAGGTGGCGTTGCCCGCCGCCAATCGCAAGAACCTGGGCGTTATCGCGATGAAGGTGACAGGCCAGGAATTTCTGCTTGGCGAAGGACCCGGCAAATCTGACGTCCCATCATTGCTGCGTTATTCATTGAGCTTGCCCGTGACCACCGCGGTGATAGGCATGCCCCGGGTCGAGTTCATCGAACGCAATTCCGAAGTTGCGCGAAGCTTTTCTCCCTTGAGCGAGGCCGAAAAGGAAAACCTGCGGCGCTCCCTGGCTCCGTCGCGCGAGCCGCTCGAACACAGGCTCTCCGGCCACCTCGATGGGCAGGAATCATCGCGCGAGATCTCCTGGGTGTGATTGCAATACCCGGGACGGCCCCCGCAACCCCGTCAAGGCCTGGCGCGCTCAAGTTCGATCCGCGCTTGCCAAAGAGAAGGGTCGATCTCGAGCGCCCGCCGGAACTCCTCCCGCGCCGCGTCTTCATGATTTTCCGCGCGGTCTGCGAGCCCGGCCACATAGAGTGCGGAGGCGCTGGGGTTCGGGCCTGAAGCTTTCTCGAGCAATTCAGTCAGGATCTTTTCAGCCTCGCGAGCCTGGCCCAGCCGTATGAGCGCAAGCGCACCGTAGAGCCGGGAAGTCCCCTCCGGCCCCTTCCCATCTTCGGCGGCCTGCTGCCAGGCCGCGTGCGCCTCTTCGGTTTTTCCCTCTTCCTGCAAAGCTCGGCCGAGCCAGTAGAGCGCCTCTCCGTCGCGCGGCTTGTCGGGTCTTCCGATGCCGAGGTTGCGAGGGTAATCGAGAGCCTTTCGGAAAGCCGCTTCAGCCGCTCGGAAGTCCCGAGTGTCGAGGTGCCCTTGCCCCGCCCCGACGCAGGCGAGCACGTACACCTGCCGGATGATTTCCCCGCCCTCCCACGGCCTGAAATAGTGGCGTTCGAAAAGTGCGAGGGCCTCATCGAAGTGCCGCTGTTGCGCGTATAACAGCGCGCGGCGGACTCGGAGGGTGTCCCGGTCGAGCACCGCGGCCGGCGCTTTGCCAAAGAGCTGCGCGCGCCGCGAAGCGTCGCCCACCAGGAAGTAGATTTCATCCAGGTCTCTGTAAAGCCGGTGGTCGTTCGGGGCAAGCTGGATGGCTTTTTCGTAATAGCCCGCCGCCGCCTTCAAATCCTTCTTCACCTTCCAGGCGTAAACGCCGAGGTTCCGCTCGAGGACCGGATGATCGAATCCTGCGCCTAGAGCCTGGAACCAGAGCTTGGCCGCGTCGCCATACCGGCCGCAGGCAAAAAGAAAATTCCCGAGCAGGTAGAGCGCATGAGCGTCGAGGGGATTGCGCTCGACCGCTTCGGCCAGCACCTCGGCGTCCGCGAGACGGCTTGGGAAAATGTTATCGACCGGCGCTTTGGCGGCCTGAGCCAAAAAATAATCCGCCCGCTCGACCTGGCCCGAGCGTTTCGCTATGAACGCACGGTAATAATCAACGAGGGAAGTCCCGGCCCCTGAGGCCGCCTCGTCGCGAGCGGCGCCGAGAACCGTGCTTGCCGAGGGAAGGTCATCAAGGCCGAGGTACCACGCCGCGACGTCAAGGTACGTCCGGACATCCCGCTTCATTAAGAGCGGCCGCTTGGCTTCGGACAGGGGAGAGTTTTTGCCCTGGCGGGCCTGCTCGACCCTGCGCTGTTCGGCCAGGGCGAAAGGCAGCAGAGGCATTTTTTGCAGCGCAGCATGTACGGCCTTTGCGGCGTCGCCCACATTGCCCTCGAGGCGCAAGGCCGCGGCGAGGTCGGCGAGCGCCTGGGAGTCATCGCGGTTGTAGCTCAAGGACTGCCGGAGTAATC
>WNFH01003316.1_pt1 | contig 11395 bp, 9 predicted proteins | sample 5400411 | NCBI WGS metagenome assembly WNFH01 (sample SAMN13153347, study PRJNA577476) | soil metagenome | isolation source: 200 cm saprolite under Douglas fir tree site 2 hole 3 | place: USA:California | collected 2015-04-18
TCGAGAGGAGGGGCCTCTCGAATCAGGAAGCGTCACAGCTCATAGACGAATTCAAGTCCAGGGGGAGGTCGGTTCTGGTTGGAGTGCAAGGAGGAAGGTTCTCGGAAGGCGAGGACTTCAAGGGAGACCTTATGGACGCGTCCGTGATAGTCGGTCTCTCCCTCCCGCCCCCCTCCCCAGCGCTTTACGCCGAGTACAGTTATCTGAAGAGGAGCGGCCCCAACGATTCGTACGTTACGATCTCACTTCTCCCCGCGCTAAGGAAGGCGTTTCAGGCGGCTGGGAGGCACCTGCGGAACCCGGGGAAGAGGGGCATGGTATTCTTGCTAGATTCCAGGTTCGCGAGCCGGGCAGTACTGGAGTTGACGCCCTCCTGGCTGACGCAGGACATGGTAACCGGCGACTATAGCGACGAAGAGATCGAGAAGATGACGAGAGAATTCTTCAGGTAGTCATGTAACCCTGTACGGCGTGCCCTTCCGGAAGGCTATCCTCGCCGCCGCACTCTGGTCTTTGGGGAGGCTCCCGAACCTGACGTTCCTGGATGAGGTTCCCTCTTCGTTCACGATTTCTATGGTCACGCCGCTCAGGGTTCGCCCAATGTCCGAAGCGAGCTTGCTCGCTAGTTCACGCGACCCGTTCCCTATCTTCACAATGCAACGACTGTTTGGTACCCTGCGGAAGAGACCAAAGACTGTCTTGTAGAGGCTCGCTCTTGAGTTGAACGTATGGAAACCAAGTCCCGCACCCGCGTAGAAGACGGCCAAACCGATCCTTGACCCTGGGTCGATACCAATCACAAGCTCACGACCTGCCCCATCCACTCTTGCCAGAACCTGGGCCTTCATGACCAACGGGTTCTCGTCCAGGTCTTCTATCGCAATCGCGTCTTCATCAGCGAATCTTCCCACCTCCTGTCTCGTCGTCAGAACCAAGTCGCAGTCTTCAATACCCGCTTCGCCGGGGACGACACTGCGGAAATTCATGCGTGCCCTCCGAAGTCTAGAGGTTATCAGGTAGTACGCCCGGCTACTGTCAGTCGCAACGCAGAGCTGTCCCATTCCACAGTCCTTATCTTCTTTTTCTGCCGACCCGACCGACGACAGCTACTAATGAGTCTTCCCACCCAGAGAGAGGCGGAGGCCTTCCTGACTCCTCTCAAGGCGAAGTCCACCGTCTTTCTCTTGGACAACAGAGCGACCGACCTACTATTTTCGCGCTTCCTCCTGAGCTGCCTCGTGAGAACAAGGGGTGAGGTTCTGGTCGCGGACATCAACGCATTCTACAGTTCCAACGCACAGAGAATCGCACCGGGATCCGACGCACCCAATATCAGCCTCTCCTTGCCGCCGCCGGGTTTCGCCGTCGAGCCCTGGCTCATCGATTTCTTGATTGGCGCCGCCGATGCGGCTGTCGTAGTCTTGGACGACCTCAACACGCTGTATCATCTACTATCCTTCGACGGGTCGAAACGGGTGGGAAACAGGATCAGCTTTCTGATGGCCCTCACCTCCTTTCTCGCTCGGACGAGGCTGCAGACCATTATCTCGAAGGTCTATGCGCGTAACAGACCAATCCAGAATAGCAGGCGTGGAGCAAGGTCCCTCGACAGACTGGGGGACCTCGGGGTAGCGGTCGAATACGAAGCCAGCCACCTTACTTTCGCCTGTAAGAATGGGAGCGGATGGAGGGGCGACGGCACCTTCTCGGTGAGGGTCACCCCTGAGAATTGTAGACGTAGATCCCTATGTACATCCCGGTTGCTATCAGCATCAAAGCCAGAATCAAGTAAAAGTTCGCCATTCGGGGTTTCGTTGTCTGCCTACCACTCATGTACGCCACGTAGATTCCCGATGCGCCAAGCAAGACTGCGAATGCGTTTATCACCGTCTCAGAAATTGACTGGAAACCCTTCTGGGGAAATATTACGTAGCGCTGGTCGACAGGCTGGACAGCTGCATTAACGAGACCCGCGGAGAAGGCGATTATCCCGAGAAGATAGAGAACCTGTATCCACCTCCCCTTCGCCTGCCACAGGAAACCCAGTCCACGGGTGAGGCTCCTTCTGACGACACCGGATACCCTGTTGTAGCTGGATTCGAGAGCCTTCTTGATCATTCATCTATGCCCCCATCTACCACGTCTTTCACCCATTGGCCCGCTTCGGCGCGGCCTTTAATCCTATTCACGCTCTCTCTTCCAGCCATAACGAGACTCATCGTAGAAAGGCGGGCGCGTCACTTCGGCCAGTGCGGTGGAGTCCCTCACCTTGACCTCGACTGGAGTTCTAGGCTCAGAGTAATCTATTGCGAGGTAACAGAGCGCTATCCCCCGCCTGATCAGGGGTGAGAATGTCCCGCTTGTCACCCTCCCCACCACCCGCTCTCCGCTTCCGTTGAGGATCTCGAATCCGGGTCGGGGTACCTTTTCGCTCAGCACGACTCCCCGTCTTATCCTGCTCTCCTTCTGGCGGCCGATTTCTTCTAGGGCGCTTCTACCGACGAACTCTGGCTTGTCCATCGCAACCACCCAGGAGAGGTCTGCCTCGAACGGGTTGGTGTTTTCGTCTAACTCTTGTCCGTAAAGAGGATAGCCCGCCTCTATCCTCAGAGAATCTCTGGCTCCGAGCCCGCAGGGCGTAGCTCTCCCAGCCAGATCGTTCCAGATCTTGAGGGCGAAATGGGGCTTCTCCACCCCTGAGTCGAGGATGATCATCTCGAACCCATCCTCCCCCGTGTACCCCGTCCTCGAGATCAGGCAGCGGTGATTTGACGCGGTGTAAGGGAGGAATCGGAAACGTTTCAGCTCCTCGAGGTTGACGGGAACCACCTCTTCGAGCGTCCTCTTCGCCTCGGGGCCCTGTATCGCTATCATCGTCGACTGCGAAGTTATTTCTGATACCCCAACCCGGGACCCCTCGGCTCGTTTCGTGACGTGCTCGAGGTCCTTCGAGGTGTTCACGGCGTTGACGACGAGAAGGTAATCGTTGGCAGCGTTCTTGAGAACGATCAGGTCGTCCTCAATCCCCCCTTTATCGTTGAGAAGAAGGGTGTAGAACGATTTCCCGGGTGGTTGGAGCGCTGCTCGGGTAGGAATCAGATGGTCGAGGAACTCGTCTGAGTCTGGGCCTTTGAGCAGAATCCGTCCCATATGAGAGACATCGAAGATGCCGACCCTGTTCCGCACCGCGAGGTGCTCTTCAGAGATGCTCGTGTACCACAGGGGCATCTCGAAACCGGCGAATTCCGTGATCCTGCTCTTCTCTCTGTGATACCGGTAGAGCGGGGTCTCTTTCAAGTGAGTGGTCTTCGGTGGGCCGAGTACTCTTTATTTAAGCGGGGAGCGTTTTGAACCCTGCTTGATCTCGCTCGCTCCGGTGCGAACGCCAAGGATGGATTCTGAGTTCGACCTGCCGGCCCTGACCGACAGACTCGTCGGAGACGACCTTAGAGATGGTGACGTCCTCGTCGTATCGAGCAAGTTCGTGGCGATCTCCGAAGGGAGGATCGTTTCGCTCTCCTCAGTCCTGCCAAGGGCTGAGGCGAGGGAGGTTGCGGCGAAGTATGGTTTCTCCCCCCAGTTGTGCGAACTCATTCTTCGGGAGTCGGACGAGGTAATCGGGGGTGTCCCGGGCTTCGTCCTCGCTGTAAAAAGCGGTCTGCTTGCTCCGAATGCGGGGATCGACAAGTCGAATATAGAGCATGGAAGGGTCGTCCTCTATCCGCGAAGCCCCCATCAATCGGCAGAATTCTTACGCGAGGCGCTGAGGTTCAGACGCGGCACCACCCTGGGGGTCGTGATCTCGGACAGCAGGTTGATGCCGATGAGAAGGGGCACGGTCGGCGTGGCGCTGGCGTGCTCCGGTCTCGAAGGGATACTCGACCTGCGCGGGAAGGGCGACCTCTTCGGGAACATACTGCGGGTGACATCTCAGGCAATCGCGGACGACCTGAGTTCGGCCGCGCAGCTTCTGATGGGGGAGTCGGACGAGAGGACCCCGATTATCCTGGTGCGGGGGGTTAGCGAGACGCTGCTTCGTGGCCGCGAATACGAGTCCCGTGACTTCTCCATCTCCAGCGAGGAGTGCGTCTACATGAGAAGCTTGGGGTACAGGGCTAAGAGAAGGAACCGTCAATTTTCCTGACTTCGACCCTGAATTTCTCAGGCGCGAGCTTTGCGCCGCACTTCTTGCACTTGTAGGCGAAGAGCTTCAAGACATCGTTGGGCGACCTCAGGTCGAAGCCTGAATAGAGGGTATTGCCGCATTTCGAGCATGCTACCTCATAAGTCAAGGGCAGGCAGGCATGGATTCCGCTCCTCTTAAAAGCGTACCAACGTCGATTGAGACGACAGGCCAGCTTGTCGAGACGGAGTGAGTTTGGCGAGGGATACACTCTGGTCGTCTGTGAGAAACCCGATGCGGCGAGGAGGATCTCTGAGTCCCTGGCGGAGACGCGGGTTGAGAGGCTGCGAGTTGAGGGGACGGAGGTCTTTCGATTCAAGCGAGGCGGCGAGGAGTTTATGGTTGGCGCTGCCCTCGGGCACATCTACGGTGTTTCAGACCCGTTCGACGAGAGGGGCGTCTATCCGGTCTTCGACGTCGAGTGGTACCCGAGTAATGTGTTGGAGGAGCGGCTTTCATTCGCGAAGAGGAGAATCGAGGCCTTCAGGAGGCTGAGCCTCGGCGCGGTCAGATTCATCAACGCCTGCGACTACGACGCCGAAGGCGAGACGATAGGTTTCAACGTACTGCGCTACGCCTGCGGTGGGAAGGAGGGAGAGGCATTGAGGGCGAAGTTTTCCGCGCTGACCAAGGAGGACCTCCTGCAGGCTTTCCAGAACGCAAAGTCTCCTTCAAGCAACGGTCTTGCCGTCGCCGGAAGGACTCGCCACGCGATAGATTTCATCTGGGGAGTCAACCTCTCGAGGGCACTCATAGAGGCTGCGCAGAGAGTCGGCGGCGCGTACAAGACCCTGAGCATCGGGCGGGTGCAGGGACCCACCCTCTCATACGTCATCGACCGCGAATTCGAGATACGGAAGTTCGTCCCCGAGCCGTTCTGGGCGGTCCGCGGAGTCTTTCGGGTCGGGGGCATTGAGTTCGAGGCGAGGTACGTCGTCGAGAGGATACCGAGGAAGGCAGACGCCGAGAGGGTCGAGGAGGGGTGCCGCCGCCACAAAAGAGGCGTCGTCTCGAACGCTTCCACGGGTCTATTCGAGGAGACTCCACCGACTCCATTCAACACAGGAGACCTGCAGAGGGAGGCGTATCGCGCCTTCGGCTACGCTCCCACAAAGACGCTCCAGATTGCCGAGCGGCTCTACCTCGATGCCCTCGTCTCTTATCCAAGGACGAGCAGCCAGAAGCTCCCCCCCTCGATAGGCTATGCTAAGATCTTCGAGGGGCTCGGGAGGATGGAGCAATACTCCAGGGATGCTGCCGAACTAAGGAGGGGGGCTCTGCGCCCGAAGGAGGGGTCGAAGTACGATACCGCCCACCCAGCAGTCTACCCGACCGGCGAAAGGCCGAGGAGGGCGTTGTCCTCTTGGGAGGCTAGACTCTTTGACTTGGTGGTCAGGAGGTTCATGGCGACCTTCGCCCCGAACGCCGTGCGCGAGCGAACGAGCGTAGTCGTCATGGTTGGCGAATACGAATTCAGGGCGAATGGGATAAGGACGGTGAAGGAAGGCTGGTTAAGATACTACGGGAAGTACTCTGGGAGAGAGGAGAAACCTCTCCCTACCTTGAAGAAGGGAGACGAGGTCGAAGTCGTCTCGATCGAGTCCACGGAAGAATTCACGAGCCCGCCACCCCGGTACAATCAGAGTAGCCTCCTTGAGAGGATGGAGAGGGAAAACTTGGGCACGAAGGCAACAAGGGCAGAAATCATATCGACCCTCGTGAGCAGAGGGTACGTCGTCGTCTTAGGTGAGCAGGGGCTAATGGCTACAGACCTGGGGTTCGCAGTGATGAAGACGATTAAGGCGTTCAGCCCCGCGGTAGCCTCTACCAAGCTGACGCGAGAGATAGAGGAGAAGCTGGGGGAGATAGAGAGCGGCGGAGGGGACGCGAGGGTTCTTCTTGGACAGACGATCAGGGTCCTGTCAGATAACCTGCTCTCGATCGCCTCGAACGAGGAGTCGATCGGGCTTGAGATGAGTGAGGCCATCTCATCGGCGATTGCCGCCCGGTATATCCTTGGCCCATGCCCTGTCTGCAAGACGGGAAAGTTGAAGGTCGTACGGTCGAGAAAGACGCGAAAGAGGTTCGTAGGCTGCACGAATTACCCGAGTGCGTGTAACGCCTCGGCGCCGTTGCCTCAGAGGGGGGCAATCAGGACAACAACGAGGGCTTGTGAAAAGTGCGATTGGCCGATAGTCTTCGTGAAGCTGCGCAGATTTCCGTGGAAGCTATGCGTCAATCCACGCTGTCCCGGCAAGGTGGGGAGAAAGGAGCATGAAGTGCAAGCTGTGCAGCAGAGCTGAGATAGAGCCGGTTCTCTGTGTCTTCCACGCGAGGGCGCGGGAGGCGCTGCGGGAGGGTTAAGCACCATCAACCGATAAGTTAACAGAACCGTCTTATCGAAACCCCTTTCGCGACGTATGAAATTCACAGAGTACAACCTCCCCGAAGACCTCCTCTACACCAAAGAACACGAGTGGGCTCGCATGTCAGGCAGAAGGGTGAAGGTGGGAATCACAGACTATGCGGCCAAGACGCTCAACGACGTAGTCTACGTGTCTCTACCGAAGAGCGGCCAGAAACTAAGACAAATGGAGGTCCTAGGGACCGTCGAGTCAATCAAGGCCGTCTCCGAGCTGTATTCACCACTCTCTGGAACGGTCACCGGCGTGAACGATGACCTGGCCATGAAGCCCGAGCTCGTAAACCAGTCGCCCTACGAGCAGGGATGGCTCATCGAGGTCGAGCCCTCGAATTACGAGTCTGAAAAGAGGAATCTCTTGGACGCCAAGGCCTACTCGCTTCACCTGGAAATCACGATCAAGAAACAATCTCAACACGCTTAATACACCCTGATGAATCGGCGTCGCAAGAAAGCGAGCGAGCAAGCAAGTTGGTTTCTCCCCTCAACCTAGTTAGGAAGCTGGTGAAGCGCCCCACGGTACCCAGGCGGGGAATCATGATCGCACTCGTCCTGGTCTGTGTCTTTTCGGTCGCGATCATCATCAGAGCCTTCCCCGCCAAGTACGGTTTCTTCCTTAACGAGTTCGACCCGTATTACGACTACAAGGCGGCCAACTTCATCGTCACCTCGTTCGACAACAGCTGGAAGTCCGGAGGGGGCGGGTTCCCGGGTCTCCTGAACTACTTCTCCTGGACAGACACGACGACGTGGTTCCCTGAAGGGAGGCAGGTCGCCCAGACCTCTCAGGATGGGCTGCAGTTCGCTGGTGCGCTGCTCTACATCTTCTTCAGGAACATCTTCGGGCTTCAGATGACGCTCTACGACTTCCTAGTCTTGCTCCCAGTCTTCCTGGGAGCCTTCGCTGCGATCGTCTTCTTCTTCCTGGTCAGAAGAATCGCGGGCGAGGCAGCGGGGCTCTTTGCCTCTCTTATCATCGCAGTCTCGCCTCCCCTAATCGAGAGAGGGAACCTCGGGTGGTTCAAATCCGAGCCGTTGGCAATACTCCTCTTCGCCTCGGCGAGTTACGTATTTCTCACGTTGTTCGACAAAGAAATGAGACCCGGAAGCCGGACGCTCAGGGCCATCCTGGCCGGCTTCTTGGTGGGATACGCGAACACGAGCTGGGGAGGCGCCCTCTACTTCAGCGTGGCCTTCGGCCTAGTCTTCTTGATTCTTCCTTTCCTAGGGGTGGACCTCTCTTACCTCGCACCGACGATCCTGATCTTCACGGCCTCCGCCCTCTTCGGAAGCGCCATCTTCCCAAGGCCCGGTGTGGGGATCGTCACCAACCCCGCTGGGCTCGCCTTGATCGGTGGAACCCTCTTCGTCCTCGTCGCGCAGTGGTCGAAGTCGTGGGTGAAGCCGAGCGAGTACGTACAGACGCTCGTGAAGCTCCTCTTCGGCTTCGTCCTGGCCGGCCTGACCGCCCTCAGCTTCGGCTTCGTCGGCGGCCTCAGCGCGAGGTACCTGGCGGCACTTTTCCCATGGGTGAGAACGGGTAACCCACTCGTGGCGTCGGTGGCGGAGCACTTCGTCCCGGCCGGGAGCGACTACTTCTCCTCTTACCTCATAATTCTCTTCTTCGGCGTCTTCGGGGCGATCGTCGCCCTCAGGAGGAAGAACAGCATTCCCATGACCTACGCTCTTGTGATCGGTCTGACCGGCCTCTACGTCTCAGCGGCCTTCTCGCGTCTGCTGGTATACTCCTCCATCGCCCTCGCCCTCCTCGCCGGAATCGGGTTCGCAGAACTGGCCTTCGCCATCGTCAAACCGGGCGCCGTTCCTCTCGTGAAGAAAAAACCCGTCTCCGCCACGAAGAGTGAGATGCGCGTGGTATACTCGGTAGCACTCGTGGCGCTGATAGCCTTCCCGGCGAGCATCTACTGGATACCTAACCCCGCCCAGTGCACCTCGACGAACGCCTACCTCTGCGACCAGAGCCCCGCCGACTCTGGCGTGAGCCTCTCGAACGGGGGGACAGTCTTCTCGAGGTCCCAGTTAAGCGACTGGGTCCAGGCACTCCAGTGGATCAGGGACAACACGCCCAAGAACGCAGTCATCATCTCCTGGTGGGACTACGGATACTGGGACAACGTGATGGGAAACAGGACGACGGTCGCGGACAACGCCACCCTGAACGGGACTCGCATAGCCCAGATAGGGCGCATGTTCATGTCGAACACGACAGTCGCGGCGACTACGGCCAAAGGCCTGGCACACGGACGCCCCGCGTATGTCCTCCTCTTTCTGGTGGGGAGTCTAATCAGCATTAGCGGGCAGGCGTTCTACGTACTTCAGGTTCCCGCCGGCGGTGGTCTCACCCCTGGCGGGGGAGACGAGAGTAAGAAGCAATGGTTCATCAGGATAGGATTTCACCAATTGAACGTGAGCGAATCGGTTTACCTCTTACCCGACGGTTTCAACCTCACCCCCCTCACTCTCCAGGACACAATATTCGGGCAGATGCTTCCCTTCCAGTTCGCGGGCTACATCAACAGTGCTGGCACGCTCACACAGACGTACCAGCTTGACAACAAGACAGGAGCACCCCCGATCCAAGCTTTTGGCTACCCCTACAAATTTCACTTTTCCGCGAACGACCCCGGCCCCTTCAGAATCGCGTACTACTCGCCGAGCCTCACAGCCCCCACGACCGGATCGTGTCAGGCAACGAGCACCGGCCTCGGCTATTGTGGCAGCTTCTACACTGTAATGATCTACCAGGTCGTTTAGCTGCTTTCCTGGTAGGCGCCAGGATTCTTGTGCCTGGCGTACTTGTCGTCCGGCGAATACCTGGCAGGATGGACCGTCACGGTATCCCCCTTACAGTTGGGACACTTTGGAGCGAGGGTGTAACGGCCGCAGCTGAGGCACTTCAAGAGGAGGCTCTTCAATTCAAGAGGCACCGCCGTACTTTCTGGAGATTTCACGCTTGAAATTGAAGGCCCCGTGCTTCCCGAGGCCATCCTTGATCTTATCGAGGACCAAAGCCATTACCTTCTCGGCTTGCTTGTAATCGTCGGCCGTTATCCTGATTCTGTACCTCGGTGCGCCTGCGTAGGTTATCTTGATTTCAGCCGAGCCGGGTGAAGACGCAGCCGCGAGCAGTGTCTTCTTGATCTGCTGAACCCCGTCGGGCGCCCTGGAGGAGACTTCGACTATCGCCCCGATCTCGTACTTCGGCGGTATAATCTTCTCGGTCGCGGTCTCTACTACAGCCGTCACCAACTCCTGCGGCAGCTCGAGTCCGGCAAACGCCTTCTCCCCCCTCTTCGCGGCCATCTCGAGCGCTGCGTAGAGTGACCCGTACTGCTCAACCATCTTTGTGACGTATTCGTTCAGCCGCTTCTCCTCCAGACTAACCTTCTTCCTGACGGCATTCATTATCGCCTCGGCTCTCTCCGCTCTCTTCCATTGAATGACTTTCGCTCTCCTCTCCTCATTCGTAACCTGTCTCAGGGAGAGGTCTATCTCCTTCCTCGTCCTGTCTGCTCGTATGACCTTGAGGATGAGCCTCTGCTGCGGCCTGGCGACCCTTTCGATGTTCCTCACCCAACCAGTCGATATCTCCGAGACGTGCAGGAAGCCATTCATCCCGCCATACTGGTCGAGATTGACGTAGATGCCGTGCGAGGTGAGCTCTCTCACAGTACAAACGACTATTTCGCCCGGTTCGGGCATACTACCCTGCTCTGAGGTCATCATGTTCTGTTAACCCTGCTCTGAGGTCATCAGGTTCTGTTAAGGTTGTCGGTTGACTACACAACCCAACTTCCATCCATCTGCTCCGGGGATTGGAGCCGTCGTCGCCTCGTTCCCCTTCACGGCTTCCTCTGGACGGCCGACCCTGCGGAACCGCGCAGGCCATTATGTTTCTGGAGGCTATCACATCCCTATCCCCTATCTGCTTGCATGAAGGGCACACGAGCCTGCGCCCTTCGAGTTCGAACAGAGGGGAGCCACAGTCAGGGCAGTTTCGGGATGTACCTCTCGGATTAACATAAGTTACCGGAACGCCTTCCCACCGCGCCTTGTATTCAATCTGGCGTTGGATTTCTCGGAACGTCCAAGAGTTCATCCGTCCGCGGTAAAGAGTTCCCTGTCCGTTCCCTCTCCTGTAGAGCCGGCGGATGCCCTTCAGCTTCTCCATGACGATGCCGAATCTCTTGGCGCTGGCTTCGGCGACTATCGCCCTGGTTACTACATGAAGTCTCTGGGTAGTCCGATTCCTCTCCCTCCGCCCATACTTGGCGTAGAGCTTCTGGCCGATCCGATTGTCCCGTCTCGTCTTCCCACCTATCTTCGCCCTGATCACCCTGTATCGCTCCTTGATCTCAGCGACCTCGGAGGTGTCGAATACCTTCGTTGCTCCAGATGTTTCGGAGGTTGTGACGTTTCTCTCGTTCACATCGATTCCAACGCTACCCAGAGGTTCCACGGCGGCGCTCTCTTTCGAGAATGCGATTACGACTGAGCGGTCATTGATTGTCACGGAACCTCTCTTGAGCCTCTTGTCGTCGATGAAGGAGACGTGGTAGTCCGAGCCATGAAGCGTGAGGTAGATGAAGTGTCTAGGGGTAGCAGGGATTCTAAGCAAGAGATGATTCAGAGTGTATGTCTGGTTGTCAAGCTTCAGGAAAGCCTTCTTGACGTACGGGTTGCTCCTCCGTTTCCTGTTTCGACAGACCGAGTATGCGACCTCGCACGCAGATTGGATGTAGTGGGTGTGAAGACCATACTCCTTCAGG
>WNFH01003319.1_pt1 | contig 11392 bp, 12 predicted proteins | sample 5400411 | NCBI WGS metagenome assembly WNFH01 (sample SAMN13153347, study PRJNA577476) | soil metagenome | isolation source: 200 cm saprolite under Douglas fir tree site 2 hole 3 | place: USA:California | collected 2015-04-18
GTCCCCTTCCTTGCCGCAGCCCGCGGCGGCCACCGCCGCGCCCGAGGTGGCGACGATCTTGAAGAATGCTCGTCGGTCCATTCCGTTCTTGGCGGGCCCGCTCATGCCGCTGTCCGCCCCGCGATCATTACGAAGTTGCATCGGGCGCCGCGTGCTCGGAGGCCGAAACAACGGAACGAGAAATCCCGGACTCTCGAAGCGAAAGCCGTGGAAGTTCGAGCCGAGACGCTGCCGACGAGCCGCAGGCGAGGAGAGCGGCGAGGCGAGGACCGAGTAAAACAGCGGCGAGGTGAGGGCCGGGAAGACACAGCGGGCTCACCCACCATTGACGCTCATGCGCTCCTTGCGGCTCATCCGATGCCGCGCGTGTGATGCGCTCCGGGATGGCCGGTGGACGAACCTCTCCGGGCTACGGCCTTGTGAACCGTATCACGCAGAAAAAGCATGGTCAATAGTCATCTTGCTGATTTCCGAGAGAGCGCCGGTCAGCGGAGCGTGGCGAAGGCTTCGCGGGCGGCCCGCGCCGCCGTTTCCAGATCCTGGTCGGTGTGGGCGAGCGAGACGAAGGCCGCCTCGAGCTGCGAGGCGGCGAGGAAGACGCCTCGTTCGAGCATGGCGTGGAAGAAGCGCGCGTAGCGCTCGGTGTCCGCGCGCTTGGCGGAAGCGTAGTCCGTGACGGGACGGTCGGTGAAGAAGGCGGTCAGCATGGAGCCGACGCGGTTCACCGTGAGGGGGATGCCCGCGGCGCGCGCGCCGTCCACGAGCCCGGCTTCGAGCGTGGCGCCGGCGCGCTCGAGCCGCGAGTAGACAGCGGAATCGGTGAGAGCCCGGAGCGTGGTCAGGCCTGCCGCCACGGCCAGCGGATTGCCCGAGAGCGTGCCCGCCTGGTAGACGCCGCCCAGGGGTGAGATCCGCTCCATGAGGGCGCGAGGGCCGCCATACGCACCCACGGGCAGGCCGCCGCCGATGATCTTGCCGAGGCAGGTCAGGTCCGGACGCACCCCGTAGCGGGCCTGGGCGCCGCCGTAGCCCAGGCGGAAGCCGGTGATGACTTCGTCGAAGAGCAGCAGGGCGCCGTGACGATCGCACAGCTGCCGGAGCCCTTCGAGGAAGCCGGGGGCGGGCGGCACCACGCCCATGTTGCCGGCCACGGGCTCGACGATGATCACCGCGACCTCGGCGCCGCGCGCGGACATCAGCCGCCCGACGGCTCCGAGATCATTGAAGGGGGCGGTCAGTGTCATCTGGGCCAGCGCCAACGGCACGCCCAGACTATCCGGCACGCCGAAGGTCGCTCCGCCCGAGCCCGCCTTGACGAGGAGGCTATCGGCGTGGCCGTGGTAGCAGCCTTCGAACTTGATGATGAGATCGCGACCCGTGGCGCCGCGCGCGAGACGGATGGCGCTCATGGCCGCCTCGGTACCCGAGGAGACCAGGCGCACCATCTCCATGGACGGCACGGCGGCGACGATGACATCCGCCAGCTCGACCTCGCCTTGAGTCGGCGCGCCATAGCTCGTGCCGCGCGCGAGCGCCTCGCCCACCGCCTCGATCACGGCGGGGGCGGCGTGGCCCAGGATGAGCGGGCCCCAGGAGCCGAGGAAATCGATGTAGGAGCGGCCGTCGACATCCGTGATGCGGCAGCCCTCGGCGCTCCGGACGAAGAAGGGCGTGCCACCCACGCCGCGAAAGGCGCGGACGGGGCTATTGACGCCGCCGGGGATCACCCGCTGGGCCTGGCCGAAGAGCGATTCCGAGCGAGAGGCGGTCATGGGAGCGATCAGGACTGCGGGCGCTTCCAGTCGAAGGCGACGAAATCTCCGGCGCCGGGGTCCCAACGAAAGGCGCCTGCCTCGACCACGCGCCCCTCCCCCACCGAGAGCACGACGTAGGTCGCGTCCGGATAGGCGGGCTCGCCGTTGACCAGGGCATTGCGTTTGTCTGTCGGGGAGAAGTAGGCGCCGGTGTCGATGTGGGAATGATAGATGGTGACGACGCGGAAGCCCTGGGCCTCTCGTCGGCCGATGGCGATCAAATTGGTGGGGTCGATGTAGTAGGCGGTCCGCGCGTCGCGCGGATGGCGCACCGGATCCTTGGCGTGAAGCTCGTCCTGCATGTTCCGGCAGGGCATCAAGACTCGCTCGGGGGGCGGCCCTGGCCGATCCAGGACCACGCCACAGCACTCCGACGGGTACTCGGCCACGGCCTGCGCTTCGACCCGCGCGTACTCCTCGGGAGTGAGAATCATCGCTCGATGAGGGCCCCCCCGGCGAGGGCTGGAATAATCGAGACCTCGTCTCCGTCCTTCAGCGCGGTGCCGAGCCCTTGCAGCGACTCGATCGCCTCGCTGTTGACGTAGACATTGACGTGATCGTGGACCTCCCCGGCCTCATTGCGCACGAGGCCCTTGAGGGCGCTGAACCTGTCCTCCAGCTCGTCGAGCAGCCCGCGCACGTCGTGCGCCTCCACGGAAACCTTGTCCTTGTTGTTGGTCGCCCGACGGAAGGGCGTGGGAATATAGACGTCCACGGTCATCTGGGTCTCCTGTGTGTCGGCGGCGGGGGCTCGAGATCGCCCCGCCCTCCCCACGTATCAGAACTGCACGCTGAGATAGCGCTCACCAGTATCGCATAGCACCGTCACCACGACCCGGTCGGCGGGCAACGACTCGGCGACTCGGCAGGCCGCCCACACATTGGCCCCGGCCGAGATCCCCACCAGCAGCCCTTCCTCGCGCGCCAGTCGCCGCGCGGTCGTGGTGGCGTCCTCGTCGCGCACGAGGATGACCTCGTCGAGCACGTCGCGATTCAATACCCCGGGCACGAAGGACGCGCCGATGCCCTGGATGCCGTGAGGACGGGCTCGCCCCCCCGACAGCACGGGCGAGCGCGCGGGCTCGACGCCGATCACGCGCACGCCGGGCACCCGGTCCTTGAGGACTTCCCCCACGCCCGTGACCGTGCCCCCCGTGCCCACGCCCGCCACGAAGGCGTGGATGCGCTCCTCGGTCGCCTCCAGGATCTCCAGCGCGGTCGTCCGTCGGTGCGCCTCGGGATTCGCGGGATTCTCGAACTGCTGCGGCATGAAATAGTCCGGGTGCTCGCGCAGGAGCTCCTGCGCCGCGAAGACGGACCCTGACATCCCCTCGATGGCCGGGGTCAGGTGGATCTCCGCCCCGTAGCGAGCCAGGAGGCGCTGGCGCTCGACGCTCATGTCATCCGGCATGGTCAGGATGAGCCGGTAGCCGCGTACCGCGCACACCATGGCGAGGCCGATCCCCGTATTGCCGCTCGTGGGCTCGACCACCGTCGCCCCCGGCTTGAGCGCGCCGCGCCGCTCGGCGTCTTCGATCATGGCCACGGCGATCCGATCCTTGACGCTGCCCCCCGGATTCAGCGACTCCATCTTGGCCAGGACGGCGGCGCCGTCGCTCTTGGGAAGCCGGTTGAGCTTCACGAGCGGCGTCCCGCCGACGACGTCGAGCACCGAAGCCGCGATCTTCGGTCGCCCCGTGGCTGCTGGTCTTCGCTGAGTCATGGCCCCCAATCCTATCGGGAACGTCAGTTCCCCGCCAAAAAAAGGGTCAGATGTGATACATGGGCTTCGCGAGGGCCCGGCGTTCGAGAGCCTGACGCCTGAGATCCTCGAGGGTGGTGCCGTCGACGACGGAGTCGACGGCCTCCGAAACCGCGCGCCACAGGGCCACGAGATCGCCCGCGGCGTCTCCCGGCATGCCGCGGCTGGCCCGTCCGGCGCCGCCCACTCCCGACGGCCCCTCCACGGCGCGCAGGACAGCGCCCACCGTGATCTGCGCGGGCGGCTTGGCCAACCGATAACCGCCGGCCGAGCCGCGCCGCGAGTGGAGAAACCCCACTCGCTTGAGGCCCAGGAGCACCTGTTCGAGGTAACGCTGGGGAATGCTCTGGCGCTTCGCGATGTCCTGGATGGGCTCGAGGGTGTCGGGATCGCGAAGGGCGAGGTCGAGCATGGCCTTGATGGCGTACTCGCCCTTGGCGGATATCTTCACGGCCGGCGCCGCTCCAGCACGCGCGCCGCCTCCTTGGCGAAGTACGTGATGATGATGTCGGCGCCGGCCCGCCGGATGCACGTCAGCGCCTCCATCATGGCGGCTTCTTCGTCGAGCCAGCCGAGCTGGCCCGCGGCGCGAATCATCGCGTACTCGCCGGAGACGGAATACGCCGCCACGGGCAGCCCGAACTCCGCCTTGACCCGCGAGAGCACGTCCAGGTACGGGAGGGCGGGCTTGACCATCACGATGTCCGCGCCCTCGTCCACGTCGAGGGCGACCTCGCGCATGGCCTCGATGGCATTGGCGGGATCCATCTGATACGCGCGCCGGTCGCCGAACTGCGGCGTGGAGTCCGCCGCCTCGCGGAAAGGCCCGTAGAAGGCCGAGGCGTACTTGGCCGAGTACGCCATGATGGGCGTCTCCTGGTAGCCGCTCTCGTCGAGGACTTCGCGAATGGCGGCCACGCGGCCGTCCATCATGTCGGAGGGAGCCACCAGATCCGCTCCCGCCTCCACGTGTGACAGCGCGGTGCGCGCGAGGAGCTCGAGGGTGGGATCGTTCTTGACGCGACCCTCCTCGACGACGCCGCAGTGCCCATGGCTCGTGTACTCGCAGAGGCACACATCGGTGATGACGAGGAGGTCCGGGATGGTGTCCTTCACCGCGCGCACGGCCTGCTGGATGATGCCATCGTCCGCGTAGGCCTCGCTGCCGCGCGGATCCTTCTCGGCGGGCAGGCCGAAGAGCAGGACGGCGGGGATGCCCATGGACGCCGCGTCCTTGCATTCCTTCAGCAGCTCGTCCACGGAGAGACGGCTCTGCCCGGGCATGGACCCTATGGGCTCGCGCACCCCGCGACCATGGACGACGAAAAGCGGGTAGACGAAATCGTCGGTATTGAGCTGGGTCTCGCGGACCATCTTGCGCAGAAGCGGTCGCTCGCGAAGACGGCGCGGTCGGTACAGTGGCGACGGCATGGTTACTCTCCTTGTCGATTCATGGCGAGAGCGCCCTCGATCGGTAGTGCTTCTCCAGGGCTCGGGCGAGACCGGCGATCGTGTAGTCCTCGGCGGTGACCGAGGGTTCGAGCCCTGCCTGGATGGCCGTGGCCCGGGTGATGGGCCCGATGCAGGCCACGGTGACGCCGCCCATGAGACGCGAGAGCTCGCCGGGGCCGAAGAGCGACGCGAAGTGGCGCACCGTCGAGGAGCTGGTGAAGGTGACGGCGTCGACCTCTCGAGCTCCCAGCGCCTTCTTGAGCTCGGTCATGTCCTGCCACGCGGGCTCCGTCCGGTAGGCGGGCACCTCGTCGACCCGCGCGCCCAGGTGCTTGAGCTCCCGCACGAGCAGGTCACGCGTCTCCGCGGCCCGCGCGAGCAGGACCTGCTGGCCAGGTCGCACCAGAGCGGCAAGCGCGCGCGCGAGCTCTTCGGCCACGTACTCGTCCGGCACGACCACCGCCTTCAGGCCCAGGGCCGAGAGCGCTTCGGCGGTGGCGGGGCCGATCGCCGCTATCCGGCAATGGCCGAGGGCCCCGGCCTCGAGACCGAGCGCGGACAGACGCGCCTTGACCATGGCCACGCCATTGACGCTCGTGAAGACGGCCCAGTCATACTCGCGGGCGCGCCGGAGGGCGTCGTCGAGCGGGGCCCAGGACGGAGGTGGCGCGATGACGATGGTGGGCGCCACAAGCACCCGCGCCCCCGCGGCTTCCAGCAGCGTGGCGAAGCTCGCCGCCTGCGCCTTGGGGCGCGTGATGACGATGAGCTTGCCCGCCAGAGGCCGCGCGATCTCCACGGCGGCCATCACGCCGGCCCTCTCGAGCTGGCGTCCAGCAGCTCGGCGGCGCCGCGCGAGAGCAAGTCCTCGGCCAGGGCCCGCCCGAGCGCCTCGGCCCGGGAAGAGGCACCGAGGGTGCGGCCCCGGACCATGGTCTTGCCGTCCGGGCTCGCCACGAGGCCATCCAGATGAAGGGTGGCGCCGTCGAGCCGGGCGTAGCCCGCCACCGGGGTGTGGCATCCGGCCCCGAGTCTTTCGAGAAATGCCCGCTCCGCCAGCGCCGCCATTCTCGTCTCAGTGTCGTCCACGGCCCCGAGAACTTCAAGCATCTGGCCGTCGGCCGCCCGTGCCTCGATGCCCAGAATCCCCTGCCCCACCGCGGGAAGAAATTCCTCGGGAGGAAGCATCCGGACATGGCTCGGTCGCGCGCCGAGTCGATCGAGGCCCGCCTGCGCCAGGATGATGGCCTCGTACTGGCCATCATCGAGCTTGCGGAGCCGCGTGTCGACATTGCCGCGGATGGGCTCGGCGCGGAGATCTGGACGCCGGTGAAGCAGGAGGGCGCGCCGCCGGAGGCTCGAGGTGCCCACGCGCGCGCCGGGGGGCAGATCGTCCAGCCCCGCCCCGTCGCGGGTCACGAGAACGTCGCCGGGATTCGCGCGCGGCGCATAGGCGGCGAGCACGAGCCCGGCGGGCAGCAGCGCGGGCATGTCCTTGAGGCTGTGAACGGCCGCGTCCACCCGTCCCGCGAGGAGCGCCTCCTCGATCTCCTTCACGAAGAGGGCCTTGCCGCCGAAGTCCGCCAGAGCGACATCGGCCAGCTTGTCGCCCGAAGTGGTGATGAGCGAGAGCTCGATCTCGACGCCGCGGGCCCGCAGCCGGGCGGCCACCAGCTCCGTCTGGGCCAGGGCCAGGCGGCTGCCGCGGCTCGCCAGCTTGAGCCTCACGGCTCGCGTCCGGCGCCGCCTCTCGGGTGGAGGCCGAACAGCTCCGAGATGAACTCGATCCAGCGGCGATGGTGGCCCGCGCGAGACGAATCGCGGAGCTTCACGGTGGGGCCGTGCAGGACCTTGTTGACGAGGCCCTGGGAGAGCGCCTCGAGCGCCTCGCGCGTGGCGGGGTCGGCCTCGGGGAGCCGGGCGAGAGCCCGGGCGAGCTCGACGCGACGGATCTCCTCGAGCTTTTCGCGCAGCGAGACGATGGTGGGGACGACTTCGAGATCGCGCATCCGCGCGGCGAACTTCGTCACCTCGCGCTCGACGAGGGCCTCCGCGCGCTGCGCCTGTCGGTGCCGCTCGCGCAGGTTGGCCTCGATTACCGAGCGCAGGTCGTCCACATCGTAGACGAAGACGCCGTCGAGCTCGTTGACGGCGGGCTCGACGTTCCGCGGCACCGCGATGTCGATGAAGAAGAGCGGCCGTCCGCGGCGGGTGGGGAGGACGCGCTCGACTTCGGCGGCCCGGATGATGGGCTCGAGGGCCGCCGTGGAGGCGATGACGATGTCGACTTGCGCGAGCACGGGAAAGAGCTCCTGGAAAGGCACGGCGGTGCCCGCCAGGTCCCGCGCCAGCTCCTCGGCACGGCTCCAGGTGCGGTTGGCGACGTACACGGGCAGCGTCCCCTGCTCCACGAGGTGCCGCGCGGCCAGCTCGCCCATCTCACCCGCCCCCACCAGGAGCACGGAGCGCCCGTCCAGCCCGCCGAAGATCTTGCGCGCCAGCTCCACGGCGGCGAAGGACACGGAGACGGCGTGGCGGCCCACTTCGGTATCCGTCCGCACTCGCTTGGCCACCGCGAAAGCCTGGCTCATGAGGGAGTGGAGCACGGGGCCCACGGTCCGGCAGGCCTGGGCGAGGGCGAAGGCATCCTTGACCTGGCCGAGGATCTGCGGCTCGCCCAGCACCATGGAATCGAGGCTGGAGGCGACCCGGAAGGCGTGCCGCACGGCTTCGGCGCCGGACCGCATGTAGAGCAGCGGCTCGAGCGACGGCAGACCGATGCCCCGCTGGGCGCCCATCTGGCGGAACGCCGCGCTGCGCGCCTCCCCCGGCACGTCGGCCACCCCGTACACCTCGACGCGGTTGCAGGTCGAGAGGATCATGATCTCCGCGCAGGTGCCGCGGGCCGCGAGATCGCTCAGGATCTCGCGCAGCTTGTCCTCCTCGAGGGCGAGCTGCTCGCGCACCGCGATGGGCGCCGTGTGATGCGAGAGCCCGGCCACGAAGAGTCGCTCCATCACGAGCCGTGCCGTCCCTGGAAGAGCACGCCCGCCCCCAGGGTGGCCAGAAGCACGCAGAAGCCCACGATGGCGAAGTAGGCGGCCCGCCGCCCACCCCAGCGGCCGACGATACGTCCGGAAAGCGTCGCCGCGTAGACGAGCCACATCACGATGGAGAAGAGCGAGAGAGGATCGAGCACGAGGTCCCGACCCCCGGCGCGCCCCGCCTTGATGACGCCCAGGCCCAGGCCCACGGTCAGGAAGGGAAAAGCCACGGTCAGGGTCACGAGGGTCAGGCGGTCCAGGGCCTGCAGGGAGGGCATTCGATAATAGAAGACGCCGGGCCGCCTGCCTTTGAGCTGGCGCTCCTGGAGCACGTACATGAGCGCGCTGCCGAAGTTGAGGACGAGCGCCCCCAATCCCACGAGCACGAGGGCGACGTGGACGAGGATCCATGCGCTCGAGGCCGGCGGCTCGAGAGCCAGGTCTCTCAATCCGGTGGGCAGACCCAGGCCGAGGGCGAGGACCACGGGGAGCACGAAGGCGCCGAAGGCCGTGATGCCATAGCGCCGCTCGACCACAAGATCGAGGAGGACGGCGACCCAGATCACCACGGAGACGACCTCGGCGAGAGTCAAGACGGGCGGGCGCCCGAGCTCGACGCCCCGGAGCGCCACGGCCGCGGTATGGCAGACCCAGCCCGCCAGCGTCAGCACGCGCGCCACCCGAGCGAGATCGTCCCGGCGCCAGATGAGCGCGGAAAGCGCCGCGGCGGCCGCCAGGATATACGCGGTCAGCGCCACGTCGAAGACGACGGCGTTCATGCCGAGGGTCCTCGTCCTAAGCGCCTTCGTCCCCAGGGTCGGGGGCGGCCAGTTGCACCAGGCTCGGAGTTCCCCGCCAGTAGCCGCGGCGACGGGCGATCAGATCCAGATGCGGCGTACCCCAGTCCTCGATGAGCGGCGAGGCCGCGTTCCACCGAAGCCGACGGTCCACGCCCTTGAGGTAGCCGCGGCACAGGTCGCAGGCCTCGACCACGTACCCCTCCTCGGCCCCTTCCGCCGACAGCCGCGTGAGGGTCCTAGCGTCCCGATTGTCGCAAAACGGGCAGCGCAGGCGCCCGATGGTCCACCGGCCGCCGCACAGCGCGCAGGAAAGCCAGCGCTTGCCGTCGTCTGCGATGTCACCGAAGGCGGGCGGAGCGGCGCAGAAGGGGCAGTGGCCGGCATCCCAGAAGTCCGCCGAGAAGTACGGGCGCACCTGGGCGAAATAGGCCTCGAGCGGGGGACGAAGCCCGAGGTAGCCCACGAAGCCGAGCAGGTCGCCCGAGATCCCGAGCGCCGCCGGAACGTTCTCTCCGCCCTTCTGGAGGCCCGGAAGCAGGGCCGGCGCTCCCAGCCGGCCCTCGTCCCACGCCTCGGCGAAGCGGCGCATGGCATCGGCCTCCACTTCCCCGATCCCGGCCACCGCTTCGATCACGGGTCCGAGGATGGGCTCGAGGGCCTCCGGGTCGAAGGCCGGAGGTGCCTCGGCGATGAGGGCCGCTCCGCGCTCCCAGCGCTCACGGCACTCCTCCGGGCTCCAGCAGAGCACGCGGACTGCCGAGGGGCTCCACATACCCCACGCCTCCAGCACCACCTCGTAGAGGCAGAGCGAGTCGCGGAAGTCGGGCCGGCGGGCGAGGAGGTCCTCCCACTCGGCGCTGAGGGAACTGGGCTCGAACATCAGCCGAGGTCGAGCGCGTCGCCCGCGTAGAGGTTGAGGCTGTCCTGGCGGAGGTAGCCCACCACGGTGATGCCGAGCTGCTCGGCCAGGCCCACAGCCATCTCGGTCGGCGACGTCCGGGAGGCGACCAGCGGCACGCCCATCCGCGCCGCCTTGAGCAGCATCTCGGAGGAGACCCGCCCAGTGGAGAGGAGTATCCGGTCGGCGGTCGGGATGCCGCGCAGCAGGGCTTCCCCCTTCACCTTGTCCACGGCGTTGTGGCGGCCCACGTCTTCGGCGACCACCAGCAGCGTCTCCCCGTCGGTGAGCGCGGCGCCGTGGATGCCACGGGAGGCGCGATAGTGCACCGCCTCGGCGAAGAGGTCCCTGAGTCGCGCGCTGAGCTGGGCCGGCTTCACTCTGAGGCAAGAGTGAAGCCGGCTGAACAGCCGCGGGTCGATCCGGAACGTGATGCCCCCGCCGCAGCCGGAGGTGAGGACGCGCTCCGTGGGCAGCTCTACGGGGCGGGTCAGAGTCACGTCAGCCCGCCCGTCCACCTCGGAAACGTGCAGGGACACGATCTCCTCGAGACCACCGATGACCTTCTCCATCCAGAGATAGCCGACCACCAGGGCCTCGAGCTTGAACGGCGAGCAGAGCAGAGCCAGGAAGCGGTCGCCGTTGACGTAGACCGTGAGCGGCTGCTCGCGGACGACCTGGGCCTTGACCTCCTCGACCCGGCCGCCCCTGACCTGGAGAAAAGTCCGCATGGAGCCTCCTGTCCCCACCATTCTAAAGCCAAGAGGCCCCTTGACGGGGTCTCTTTGCAACCACTCGAGCCACGCGGCGCTTACGAGGGCACCACCTGCCCCGCGCCGATGATCACCCACTTGGCCAGGAAGCCGCCGAGCAGCACGAGCACCGAGATGAGCGCGACCATCCGCCAAAGCGGAAGGCTGATTGCTGACGGCTGATTGCTGAATGCACATTCACGAAAAGCGCGCGGATTCTATGCGCGCCAGGCTTTCCTGTTTGTGCAGCCGCTCATCGTAGCCGATCTGTCGGAAGAGGTCAGCCAGGGAAGCAAAACTTCCGTAATCCTGTGCGAACCCGCTCACAAACGGCTCGGCTTCCAAGGCCGGGTTCTCGGCGACAAACTCCATGTACTCGTGCTCGGCGTGATCTTCGAAATGGGCGTTCATCATATAGCTGGATGACGGCCTGATCACGTACAGGAGCCAGGAGACGTGATAGTAGAAGAAGGCGATGAACTGAGGGATGAGGCGATACCGAATGAAGCCCTCGCGGACCTCCTTCCGAGCGACCAGCTCTTCCAGGAGGAAGAGATGCCACTGCTCGTTATCCGGCTGGATTCGGCTCTCCTTCACACGATCAAAGACGCGGCGGGCGAAATCAGGGGACGCATGGGTATGAGTGATCGCGATATACGCCACGTGCTCCCAGGACTGGTAAGGGACGCGGGCGATCACCTCCAGCACCTTGAACTTGCTGAGCGTCCTCTTCCGGCCGTAGAGGAGATCCATTGCCGTGAATAAGAGGCGAGCCAGGAGCCCGTAGGTCATGCGGGGTGTTGACAAGGTCTTCTGTTGTTCCAGCCGAAGCTGCTGTTCGTTCAGTCGCTCCATGACAGTCCCCCCGGC
>WNFH01003321.1_pt1 | contig 11390 bp, 8 predicted proteins | sample 5400411 | NCBI WGS metagenome assembly WNFH01 (sample SAMN13153347, study PRJNA577476) | soil metagenome | isolation source: 200 cm saprolite under Douglas fir tree site 2 hole 3 | place: USA:California | collected 2015-04-18
CCGTTCGCCCCCGAGCCGACGATCCATTCGATTTTCTGAGTGTCCCTGAAGACTTCTTTCCCATCTGGGCCTGTCTGGAACTCGCTTTGGTAGAGGTCGGCTCCCTGGAGATAGACCTGGAAATGGCGGTCAAGGGCCTTCTCGAAGAACCTCCCCGAGGTGGGGATTCTTTCTAACAGCGACAGCGTCACCTGAGACATGGAGCGGCCCATGTCGGTCTTGACATATTCGGTATAGATATCTCGGTGGCACCCGGCGCAGACTTGCCCACCCACGTAACCCACGCCCGCAGCAGCGTTCCGGTAAGAGACTCCCGGCTGGTCTAATTTGGCGGACACCGGTTTCGAATGGCCGGCAAGACCGTATTGCGGTCGAAAGATACATCCCAGCAGCGCCAAAATCACCCACGCGCGAAATTGGAAATTTGAGGATTGAAAATTGAAGTTCGAAAATCGAAGCTCGAACTGTGCCGAGTTTCTATTTTCCGATTTTGAGTTTCGACACATATTGTCAGGTGGAAGGACGAGCCATCCTTATTACTTTCGGACTTCCATTTTTGTTCCCCAAGCCACGAGTTTCTTGTCCACCCATTGCGCATCTTCATTTGAATGGCAAAGCAGGCAGGCGTTGGGGCTCTCCTCCTGCCCGAATCGCAGGGTCATGTCCGCGCTCGGAATATCATCGATACGATGTGTTCTTGCCCGAAACAGCAGGGCTTCCATGATTCGCGGCATGTGGCAAGAGACGCAGCGGCTACCGTCAGATTCATACAGATGACGGGTGTGTTGTTGAAGGGGAGACTTGTCCTTAAACTGAACGTGACACTGCAAGCACATCTGATCAGGTTGGTCGCGGAACTTCAACGAGGCGGGGTTCGAGGAGGCATCCGCGGGGTGCGGGTCATGACAGTGCCCGCAAGTCACCTGCCCCTTTTTGAAACACGCTGACCGGGTCAGCGACTCCACGATAAAAGTGGTTTGCCGAAATCGGCCGTCCTTATAAAAACCCTTCAGTGAGAACTCCCCGTACGGGCGGCTCTTGCTCCGCTGAAAGAAGATTCCGTTTTCTCGCGAGTAGTTGAGCTCACCGTGGGCGCCCGGCTTTCGTACGGCCGACTGCAAATGACACTGGGCACAGATCGAATTGAAATCCTGGGAACCTATCTTGCTGAATTCAACGGGCGGGTCAAGGGGCGGCTTGACGTAGAGCTCGCCTTTCATGATGGTCGCCACGTGCCGAGCGGAAGGGCCATGGCACATTTCGCAGTCGATCCCGCCTTCACGGAATTCAAGGCCGTCGAGTTCAAAGCCACCGCCTTTTGTATTTCTCAACTGACTGGTGTGGCAAACAGCGCAATTGAGCTGGTAACTGGTCGACGCGTCCAAGCTGTCCCAAGAGCGCAGATCGGCTCTCGGGCTTCCGGGGGTGTCGATGATTTTCCAGAAATTGACCCACTTCTTGTGCAGCGCAGTGTACTGGATCGGGAAGACGTGGATTCGGCCGTTCGGCAATCGCGTTGCGTAGGCCTGCTGCCATTTGGAACCGATCGTGTAATCAACGGGGTAGGAGTGCCACTCCCCATCCGACTGCCGGATTTCAAAGTAATGGCGCCCCCGGCGGAGGACCATGCGCGCAAAGAGCAATCTGTCTTTGCCCGGCAGGACCTCCAGTTTGTCGCCCTCGAACGTCACCGCGTCGCCTTCGTAGAATTCATTTTGGCTCTCGAAATCGCCAATCACGTTTTCCGGCCGGTAAGGACGAAACATCCGGGCCATGCCGGTCTGGGACCAGGCGCGATAGATGTCGACGTGGCACAGCCGGCAGGCTTCCGAGCCCGCATACTCGGAAAGGGGCTTCGCGGGAGCAGTGCTCTCTGGTCGTTGAGGCGGGAAAGACGGTCCGCTCCCTGCTTTTAGCCTTTCCACAAAAGCCTCGAAACTAATCCTGGGATTCGGCCGTGACATCTCGTAGATTTTCTGCAATTGGGCGCGCGCCTTGGATTCGATGGCGCCATCTTCCCGCCCGGTTGCGGCGGCGAAGTTGCCTGCAGCCGCGTCCGCTTGTCCCAAGGCTAAATTCGTGAGGCCCAGGAGATAGGCAATTTCTGGATCGGCTGAGTCCAAGGCCCTCGCCCGGACGAGGAATTCTTGAGCTTGTTCCAATGGACTTAGTCGGCTCTGACCCGGAGGAATTTGGAGAGCCTCCATGAGAGTCGCGCGGCCCAACGCGAAGTTGCTGGAGGCTTTCAGGTGGCGCTCGAGGTCCGGCCATTCCCGCGCAGGAATTGAGCTCGGAGCTTCGAATCGCTCCAAGTACTCGAGCGCATCGCGTGCGCTCTCTTTAGCCATGGCGGTCAGGCCCTGACGCGCTTTGACGTTAGCAATAGGGACCAGCAGCAGCGGATTTTCAGGAAGCAGCGCGAGCGAGGCCTTGGCGTACTGCAAGGCGCGTTCGTAATCTTCCAGGTCAATCGAGCCCTTGGCTGCGATTTCATAAACCTGGGCCAGAAAGGCTGACCGCGGGTAAGCGGCCAAGAAGGCTTCCGCGAGTCTTACCCTCTCGCGGGCGTCGCGTTGCTTATGAAGGGCTAGAAAAGCCTTGCGCTCGCCAGGGTCCAGGATCTGGTCGGCGACCGTAAACGCACTCCTGCTGTGAGCAGTAATGACCGTGTCGAATTCCTGGCACGCGGTCGGATTTGGAAGCGCCAAGAACGCGAGACACGCAAGCAAAACCGCGAGGAATCGATATACCACACCCATTATTACAAACCAGCACCAGGTTTTTCTACCCGGCACGACTTTAGCATTCATGCGTTGGCCCCATCAAGCAGCCAATCTTTAATAGAAACTGCTCCACATCATCCTTGCGTTCCTCAGAGAAGCAGGTATATAACTCTCCGCTCGTTCGTTGCGAGACTCTTCTCGAACCCATCGGGAGCGTGCCGCATGAATCGACGACAATTTTCCAGACTTACCACCCTGGGATTGGCCGCCGCGGCCCTGCCGCCCGCCGGTGTGCCGGTCTCCGCCCTACCCCCGGCCTCCGCGTTAACGAGTGAGAAAACCAATCCACAGCGTGGCGCGTGGTTTAAGGAGGCTCGGTTTGGCATGTTCATTCACTTCGGCCTCTACGCCTTGCTAGGGCGAAGCGAGTGGGCAATGTTCCTGGAAGAGATCCCGGTCGGCGAATACGAGAGGCTTAAGGATCGCTTCAACCCCACGGAGTTTAATGCCGAAGAGTGGGTCCGAATTGCCGAGGATGCCGGCCAGCGCTATATCACCATCACTTCCAAGCATCATGAAGGCTTCTCAATGTTCAACACGAAGCTATCTAATTACTCCATCATGCACACTCCGTTCGGCCGTGATTTGTGCGGAGAACTGGCAGAGGAGTGCCATCGGCGCGGCATGATCATCAGCTTCTACTTCTCGCTCATGGACTGGCATCACCCCGCTTACCAGCAGAGCCTTAAGCCTCGCACACCGGTGTCGCCGGAGTTCATTGAATTCATGCATGGACAGGTACGGGAGCTATGCACTAATTACGGTAAGCTGGGAGCAATATGGTTCGACGGGGGCTGGGACCATACCCCTGAACAGTGGCAGGCTGAAAAATTGATGGCGATGATCGCCAAACTGCAACCTGACACGCTGATTAACAACCGCACCGGGCTCCCGGGTGATTTCTCCACGCCTGAGGAAGCTTTGGGCGAACCGAATAAACCGGGCCGGCTCTGGGAGAATTGCATGACCATCACCGACAACTGGGGATACGATTCGAGGGATGGCCGTTATAAGAGCGCTGGGGAGATTGTTCATCTCCTGGTCAATGCGGTGGCTGGTGTCGGCAACCTGCTTCTCAACGCCAGCCCGCTGCCCACAGGCAAAATCGATTCTCAGGAAGCTGCCAACCTGCGCGACGCCGGTAAGTGGCTGAAGCGCAATGGAGAATCAATCTATGGCGCAGATGTTTTCCGGCCGATTTACTACGACAAGACTTTTACCACCGCCAAGGGCGATAAGGTTTACCTGCATATGCTGGATTGGCCTCCCGGGGTCGGGTGCGATATCTGGCAATTAAATCTGCAAAGCGCCAGGAGGGCTTATTTTCTCGAGACAGGCCAACCCGTCGAGTTCACCCACTCTCACGCCTTGGGCTTGCGGCTCGTGACACGTAATCCCAACCCGCTCCCTTCCCCCGACACGGTAGTGGTCTTTGAAGGCGCCGAGCCGCTGAAACAACTGGAAATCTGACAGGAATATTGAAGAAGTCTTTTCACGACCGGAAAGAGGGTAGATACAAGGGCGGAAGCTGGACACCCTCGCATGGCCACCTGGACGGAGCTCGCCCGGTCAGGCATCGGGTCGGCTAGCCCGGCCTGGTCGGCATGGGAAAAATAACGACCAGGGCTCCCGCCGAGAGGCCCGGATAAAGTCGAGCGAAGCAGAACAAGAGCGAGCCTCACGCCGAACCAGTTTGATTTGGATCAAGTTCACCAGCTCTGATTCCTCAAAACGAACCGCAACGACCGAGCACTCAGGTCCGCAGGATGATTTTGAAGGTGTATGCGTAATCGCACGGCTTGTTGCTTGGCACCCGAACGGTCAAGTAATCCTCCGCCTGCGTCCAATCCAGTCTCTCATCAACTCCGAGCAACCGTACATCGGAGACTTTCCCAGCAGACGAATCCGACTTCGAGCTCAGCGATTTGATCTTCAGGTCCTGGCCAGGCCAGTCCAGGCAAATCGCATAGAGCACCCCGTCTCGTGTGGTAAAACGGATGTCCTGCCCGGTGAAAGCCTGGCTTTCCTTTTCGCCAAAATATCCACCTGAAAGCTTGGTCGGGCCTTCTCCATAGATTTTCCAGGGCCGGGTACCGTAAATCGCCTCCCCGTTCACTTCGAGCCACTGGCCAATTCCGAGAAGAACTCTTTCAGCTTCTTCAGGGATGGTGCCGTCGGGCCTGGGGCCCACGTTGAGCAGCAAGCATCCATTCTTGCTGACGATATCGACCATCTCATCCACCAGTTGATCGGCCGACTTGTAGCTCTCGTCCTGGATGTAGCCCCAGGATTTCCAGCCAACGGAGGTGTCGGTCTGCCAGAAGTGCGAGCGGATCTCGTCGAGCAGGCCGCGCTCGATATCCAGGACGGCCACATCTTCAGGGTACGCTTCATGCTTGTAGTTGATCGCCACACCGCGTCCCCATTCCTCTGCCTTGTTGTAGTAATACGCGGCGAACCGTTTCCGGTAAGGTTCCCACTCCGGGCCCTCAAAGCAGAAATCAAACCACATCAAATCGGGCTGATATTTGTCAACGATCTCGGTGGTCCTTGCATACCAGTCGTCCAAGTGCTCCTTGGGGGCAGTCTGGCGCAGTTCTCCCGGCTTGCTGCTGATGAGAGGCGTTGGGGCATGAGGCTTGCCATAAAGGCCGGAATATTTAGGATTCGAAGTATCAAAATCCTTGTCGTAGGCGTAGTAAGACCAGTTAAAGGCTCGGTGGGAAGAAACTCCCAAATGCAACCCTTGCTTGCGCACCGCCTGGCCCAGCTCGCCTACAACGTCCCGGCGCGGGCCCATTTTCACGGCGTTCCATTCCGTGCGGCTACAGTCGTACATGGGAAAGCCATCGTGGTGCTCGCCGACGGGAACGACGTATTTCGCGCCCGCCTTCCTGAACAACTCAGCCCAGTGATCAGGATTCCATTTCTCCGCCGTGAACTTCGGGATGAAGTCCTTGTACCCGAATATCGACTGGGGGCCGAAATGCTTCAGGTGATAATCAAAAACTCGACTATCCCTGATGTAAATATTTCGCGGATACCATTCGTTATCGTAGGCGGGCACCGCGTAAATACCCCAATGGAGGAAGATTCCGAACTTGGCGTCCAGGTACCAGTCTGGCACTCGATACTGCTTTAAGGAATCCCAGGTCGGTTTATACTTTCCTGGAAAAGTTCCAGTCTCCCCCGTCACCAGCTCCTTCGGTCGGGAAGAAGCGTAAACCGAAGTCGCCAAGCTGACTCCCGCCAGGGAGGCTGTCTTCATGAACTCCCTGCGCGAATAATCCTGTTTCATGGAATCTCTCCTTCCTGGCCCAATTCATTACAGATAACAATCCAACACGTTCCCTTAACCAAACGTTTCTTCCAATTCGTCATAGGCTGCATCGAGGCGGCCTCCGGCCTGGAGCTATTCCACGACGCCCGCTACTCGACGCCAGTCAGCTTGAAAACATAGGCCTCAGGCAGAGCCAAGTCGGAAATAGAAAGCGGCGGCACTTCGATGCGCAGCTTCCCATCGGCGTGGCGCCATTTCAGGGGTGCGTTGCGGCCGAGAAATGTGATTGCGGTCCTGGCAGTGGGCCGGGGAGCGCTAAGCACCAATTCCTGACCAGGCCATTTTTCCGCGATGGCGTAAACGCTCGTGCTCTTGCTCGTATATCCGACATCACCCTCGGAGGTTTCCCGCCATGGATGCGTCCCGTAAATTGCCTCGCCGTTCACCTTGAGCCACGCGCCGATTTGTAACAGCCGCTCTTGCATAATCACTGGAATGCGACCGTCGGCGGTGGGTCCGATATCCAAGAGGAGGTTGCCGCCTTTCGAGACCGTGTCCACCAACAGGTGAACAAGCTCGTTTGCCGATTTGTAGTCCAATGGCCCTTCCACTCGATTGTAGCCAAACGATTTCCCAATGCCCTGGTCTTCTTCCCACTTGTGGGCAGCGCCCAGCTTGACTCCGGGTGGCATAAATCTGGCGTATTCGGAAGTATGAAACCCGCCGTGCTTGCTTCGTGTTTCCTTTCCCCAACGGTCGTTCACCACAATCTCGTCGTGCACAGGGGAATTGTTGAAAAGCCACGCAAGGAACTCCGTCGATTTCCAGACGTCACTTGGCTGCTCCCACTCACCATCGGTCCAGAGGACGGCGGGATGGTAGCGCTCGACGAGATCCTTCATCTGCGGCAACATGTGCTCGGTAACGTAGCGTTCGAGATCGCTGTGATACAAGGGGTTGTACCACTCGTAGAGCGAGTAATAGAAACCCATCTTCAGCCCTTGGGCGCGAACGGCCTCGGTCAGCTCCCCGGCCAGATCACGGTGCGGGCCCACGTCCACGCTGTTCCAGTTCCAGCTCGCAGGACATGGCCACAGACAAAAGCCCTCGTGATGTTTCGAAGTCAGGACGAAATAGCGCGCGCCCGAACGCGCGAACAGGTCGGCCCATTGAGCGGGCTCGAACAAATCGGCCTTGAACTGGTTCGCAAAATCCTGGTACTTGAAGTTGGCTCCGTAGTGGGCGAGGTGAAAGGCCCACGTCGGCCCCTTCTTGTCTTGCATGTGGTTCCAGTACCACTCGGCGTAGGTCTGTCCAACCTCAGCGTGCGGGTCTGCGTAAGCAGGGACCGAGTACACGCCCCAGTGAATGAAGATGCCGAACTTTGAATCGTCAAACCACTCGGGCGTAGGGCGCTTGTCGATGGACTCCCAGTTCGGCTCGTAGTGAGCTACCTGCGCTGATAGGCCCATGGGCAAGAGGAAAAGCGAAGCAGCGACAAACAGAGATCGAATCAGCATGGCTCTCCTGGACCGCAGTAATTTTGAGCGCGATGTCAGAAATTGTGGGGACGAGTCTAATAGGAAGGCTCCTGGATTGCAAGATTCGATCCGTGAACTTGGGATAAGGACGAGAATAATGAGGACACGTCAGGGCGCTTAAGGGAGCGAGAAGGACCGCCGGTCTAGTTTCACATAAATTTTCTCGAACTCTCTTATTTCTATGAATTGATTCGCATTTACATTTTGAAAGATTTGCCGGGTGTTACTTGTGGGCCACCAGATCTCCAGAGTTTCAATTCGCTTAGCCGTCCCCAATCCCATGTGCTGCTGCAAGGGGGATGCCCCAAAGGACCCACCGCTGCTTACCACACGGTGAATGAACCGCTGGCCGTGACCCTCCGTCTCCAAGGTGAGTTTAATGCGCGCTCCAATGGCGGCCCGATTGGTTTTCACGCCCACAAGCCGTATGTCAATCCAGTTGTTCCTATTCCCCGGGTTCTTAAAGAGCATCGTTGCATGTTTGTCCCCCGGCATACCTCCGCCAACTTCAATGAGGATGTCTTCAAGTCCATCATTGTTGATGTCACCGAAGGCGATGCCATGTCCCTTGTGGAGGCAGCCAGTCCCCGAGGAAGCAGTGATATCGACAAAATGTTTTCCTTCCTCGTTCCTAAACAGTACGTTCGGGACCAAGGCGCCCAAGGACGGGGCACCCGTCCCCAGGTAAAAATCGAGGTAACCATCGTTATCCACGTCGCCGAAATTCGCCCCCATCGGCATAAACGTGCGGTCCAGCCCAACTTTTCTGCTCACATCCTGGAACGAGCCTCCCGTGTTCCTGTAAAGTTTGCTTGTCTCTCCTTGTACTGGGAGATTTAAAAATCCGCGGATGACCTCGACGACGGAGGCGTAATGACTGGGCACGAACAGATCCAGCCAACCGTCGTTATCATAGTCAAAAAACCACGTCGGGAAGCTCAGGACGGGCCCCTGGACATGCAACTGTCGAGCCATATTAGTAAAGGTCCCATCGCGATTGTTGTGGTAGAGGAAGTTTTCACCCCGGTTCGAGACGTAAATGTCCGGATATCCATCGTTGTCATAATCCCCAGCCGTAACACCCTTGGTGAACATGGTTCGATCCACCCCCGCAGCACGGGCCACGTCGGTGAAGGTGCCGTTGCCATTGTTGTGAAAAAGCTGGGCGGGTGAGAATTCATTTCCCACGAACAAGTCAATATTGCCGTCGTTATCGAAGTCCAGCCAGGCTGCGGTTTGCGTGGAAGTGGCCGGGATGGCTAGTCCGCTCTCGCGGGTGACGTCCGTGAAGGTCCCGTCACAATTGTTCCTCAAGAGCGACTTCCGCATGGGGAGAGTCCAGGCTCCCCTCAAGACCAGAATATCCAGGCAACCGTCATTGTTGTAGTCTGCCTGAAGGAGATTCAGGCCCCCGAGCTGGTTCGAAAGTCCCGCCCGGGCCGTTTCATCCGTAAAAGTCCCGTCACCGTTGTTATGGAAATAATGCATGGGGTCACAAGGGTCAGAGCTCGACGTGACTATATCCAGGAATCCGTCGTTGTCGAAGTCCTCCATGATTGCGCCCCCGGACATACCAACCGTGTTCAGCCCCAGGGCCGGGGCCACATCCACAAACCGCCCGATGTCCTCTTTTGATTCGAATGCGGCGGGGAGAATGAGGAATCGTTTTGGGACGCCTTCAGGATATTCTCCTAGGGTCATATACGCGAGGTTGAGTAACCACTTCGCTTCGAGGTCGGAAGGGTCTTGGTCGAGGTATTTCATAAGATGCTTGATGGCGGTCTCAGAACTGGAAGTGACCCTGAAGCGAGCCTCGAGGTCCATGGGGAAAAGACAGATTTTGCTGTGCGCGTAGTTCACCGAATTCTCGAGCCAGCCTTGATGGAGGTAGGCAATCCCAAGTTTTTCGTGCAGGTCGGTCAAGATGTCTTTCCTGCCAGAAGGCGCAGCAATCTCATAAGCGGTTTGAAACTCCTCGATGGCTTTGTCCATTTTCCCCTGGAAGGACCACATTTGGGCCAAAGCGTGATGACCGCCAACGATCTCCTCGAAATTTTGCTGGCCGGGCTCGCGAGCCTTCGCCGCGGCCAAATAGCCTTCGATTTCTTGAAAGCCGGCGCTGATGGCCCGCCGCCTCATTTCGCAAATGGTTTGGAGATCCTGATTCCAATTGGGCGGCTTCGTCAGAAGTGCAAAGAAATTTTCGACCTCAGTGACTCCGGCAACCGTGGTGACGAGTGGTAGCTGTGCCTGTAAATCTAAAGCCAGCTTCAGGATCTCTGCTTGATTCTCATTCCTGGCTCTTTCAGTTTGCGCAACGACCTTCGCGATCATGTAGCCAGAGGGCATTTCAACAATCGGGGTTACCTCCCCCGAGGTAAGGCCCTTTACAGCGTCTCTGATTTCGGGACGCAGGGCCGACACGCCCATCCTGCCAAGGTAGCCACCTTCAGCAGCGCTTGGGTCGATGGAACGTTTTCTTGCGAGCCTCTCAAAAGGCTGGCGCGGTTTGAGTAGCTGGAGGATTTCTTCGGCTTCAGAGCGGGTGTTTACGAGAATGATCTCGAAGCCGGCCTTTTGGGGTCCTTTTAGTTGAGCGGCCCAGAAGAGGCATGCGGGCAAGATGAGTAAAATTCCCAGAGGGACCAGAATCCTCCTGGAGGATCTCCTGCGTCTCCTGGGAAACATGGTGAGGTGCTCCTCGACAGGGGGTTGCCGTGACTGCGCTGGCGCAAGGACCGTTCCTCGGCCCAAAGGAGGAGATGAAATCTCGCGAAAGCGATGGAGGACCCACAAGCCTGGACTTAATTTTTCTTCTGCTCCCCTTCCTTGACCTTTGTCTCGTAAGAGCCCATGCCAGGCGCATTTTTCACTGCCTTGATCAGGTCTTCCAGTTTCACTTTATCGGGCTCGTATTTGACCATATAAAGGAGGCGAGTGTAACTGGGTCTTACTCTGGGAAGCGAGGAGCGCTCCGTGGGAACGAGCTTACACTCCAGCGACACCTTCGCTTCCGTGACCCCCTTGACGGATTCCAGTGCAGACTGCACTGCGGTCACGCAGGCGCTTCAGGTAATGCCGCTGATCTCAAGTGTGACGGTCTCCTCTTTTGGGGGGTCCGACCGAACGACCCCGGCAGGACCCACCAGGCCGCCTAGCGCTAGCCCCATGCCCAAAAGCACCGTCCTTCTGTTCATCGCACCTTCCTCTGGCTAAATTACATCGCCTACTGTCCTGGCAGGAATGGAGGGCCTTGTCCCGCGAGATGGGTACAGTTTGGACTGTATAACGCTTCTCCCGCCAAGTGCAAGAGTCGTGTTCCGGTATTCCCAGATAACTAGACCTCGGGTTCCAAGGCGGGATACAATTCAAGGGAACCACATGCGAAAAACTTGGTGGGCAGCACTACGAGATCGCCAGCGAATTAGCGCAGCGCTGGCATCCGCTTCCCTTTTTGCTGCCCTTCCGTGTTACATCATGCGGGCCGAGGGTCGGGTAAGCAAGCCTCAGGAGCCGACAGCCGACGCTACAACCCGCGTAGTCTTCTTTAAATCCTGCCGGTCGGCGAAGTCTTCGCGGCAAGTCTCCGAAATCCTTCAAGCCCTCTCAACCCATCCGTCTGCCGGCGCGTACAACACTCTTGGCGCTTTGTTCGCGCAACAAAATGATTTCGCCTGCGCCATTCCGGCCTTTGAGGCCGCCTTACGTCTTGAGCCTAATTCGGTGCAGCCACGGTTTAACCTGGCCGTAGCGCTGGCTCAAAACGACAAACAAAAGCAAGCAGCG
>WNFH01003322.1_pt1 | contig 11389 bp, 11 predicted proteins | sample 5400411 | NCBI WGS metagenome assembly WNFH01 (sample SAMN13153347, study PRJNA577476) | soil metagenome | isolation source: 200 cm saprolite under Douglas fir tree site 2 hole 3 | place: USA:California | collected 2015-04-18
TCACTCGCAGTGCCTCGCGCGGCTGTCGGAGCTCGGCTTCCCGGTGTGTCCCGATCGCGACGTAGTGCAGGGGGTCGAAGGGCTGCTGAAGTACTATAAGCGCATCGGCCGGGCGCGCGACCGGCTGCCTTACGCGATCGACGGCGTTGTCTACAAGGTGAACCGGCTCGACTGGCAAGGCCGGCTCGGCTTCATATCGCGCGCACCGCGTTTCGCGCTCGCGCACAAATACCCTGCAGAGGAGCAGATCACGCAAGTACTCGCCATCGATGTCCAAGTCGGCCGCACCGGTGCTCTCACCCCCGTGGCGCGCCTCAAGCCTGTGTTCGTGGGTGGCGTCACGGTGACCAATGCGACGCTCCACAACGAGGACGAGCTGCGCCGCAAGGACGTGCGCGTCGGCGACACGGTGGTCGTGCGCCGCGCAGGGGACGTGATTCCCGAGGTAGTCGCAGTGCGCGCGGAGAAGCGCCCTGCCGGCGCCAGGCCGTTTCGCCTGCCGGCGAAGTGCCCGGTGTGCGGATCGGCGGTGGTGCGCGGCGAGGACGAGGCCGTCGCGCGCTGCAGCGGTGGCCTGTATTGCCCGGCGCAGCGCAAGCGGGCCCTGCTGCACTTCGCGAGCCGGCGCGCGATGGACATCGAGGGGCTCGGCGAGCGGTTGGTCGAGCAGCTCGTCGACCGGAAGCTCGTCCACACGGCTGCGGATCTCTACCGGTTGCGGCTGGAGCAGCTCGCGGGACTGGAACGGATGGGCGAAAAATCGGCCGCCAACCTGATCGAGGCGCTCGAGCGCTCGCGGCACACCACGCTCGAGCGCTTCATCTACGCGCTGGGCATCCGCAGCGTCGGCGAGAGCACCGCGCGCGACTTGGCGCACCATTTCGGCGATCTCGCCCCCCTCCTCAAGGCAAGCGAGGAAGCATTGCTGCAAGTTCCCGACGTCGGGCCGATAGTGGCGCGCTCGATCCGGCAATTCCTCGACGAACCCCACAACCGCCGTGTGATCGACGAGCTGGTGGAGGCCGGCGTATCGTGGCCGATAGGCGCTCCCGCGCAGCGGCCGCCGCAGGCGGCGGTGAAGAGCTTTGTCCTCACCGGTACGCTCGCGAGCATGAGCCGCGACGAGGCACGCGCGGCGATCGAAGCGAAAGGGCACAAGGTGACAGGCAGCGTTTCCAAGAAGACCGATTTCGTGGTGGCGGGCGACGAAGCCGGTGGCAAGCTCGAAACAGCGCGCGCGCTCGGCGTCGCCGTGCTCGACGAGCGGCAGTTCCTCGATCTCTTGAAAACTCTCGGATGACCATGCACGCCAAGCTCAAAAAAGCGGTGTTCCCGGTGGCCGGTTTCGGCAGCCGGTTCCTGCCCGTCACCAAGGCGAGCCCGAAGGAAATGCTGCCGATCGTCGACAAGCCGCTGATCCAGTACGCGGTCGAAGAGGCCGCGGCCGCCGGCATCACCGAAATGGTGTTCATCACCGGCCGCAACAAGCGCGCCATCGAGGACCACTTCGACAAGGCCTACGAGCTCGAAACCGAGCTCGAGCGCAAGGGCAAGGACGTGCTGCTCGAGAAGGTGCGCTCGGTGCTGCCCGAAGGCGTGCGCTGCATCTACATCAGACAACCCGAGCCGCTCGGGCTGGGGCACGCGGTGTTGTGCGCGCAGGCGGTGATCGGCGACGACCCGTTCGCCGTGCTGCTCGCCGACGATCTGATCGACGCCAATCCGCCGGCGATGGCGCGCATGGCGCAGGTATTCGAGCGCGAAGGCGCGTCGCTGCTCGGGGTCGAGGAAGTGCCGCGCGACCAGACGCAGAGCTACGGCATCGTCACCATCGACCGCATGAACGGCGACCTCGCGCGCATCCACAGCATCGTCGAGAAGCCCAGGCCCGCCGAGGCGCCGTCGAACCTCGCAGTCGTCGGCCGCTACGTGCTGACGCCGCGCATCTTCGAGCTGCTCGCCGGGCTGACGCCGGGCGCCGGAGGCGAAATCCAGCTCACCGATGCGATCTCCGAGCTGCTGGTGCACGAACGCGTGCTGGCGGTGCGGTTGCCCGGAAAGCGCTTCGACTGCGGCTCGAAGCTCGGCTACCTCGAGGCGACCGTGGCGTACGGCCTGCGCCATCCTGAGATCGGCGAGGATTTCGCGCGTTATCTGAAGTCACGATAGACTCGATCCATGCCCGACGCGGATCAGGCCTGGGCCTTCCTCGAGAATTCCGACCCGATCGCGAGCGCCGACGAGGTGCAGGGCGCGGTGCGCCGCGTCGCGGCGCAGATCGAAGCGCGCCTCGGCAGCGCATATCCGCTCGTGCTTGCGGTGATGGGCGGCGCGGTGGTGTTCGCCGGGCAGATCCTGCCGCTGCTGCGCTTTCCGCTCGACTTCGATTACATCCATGCCTCGCGCTACGGCCAGGGGACGCGCGGCACGCACGTCGAATGGCGCGTTTCTCCCCCCGGTCTCGCGAAAGGCCGCAGCGTGCTCGTGCTCGACGACATCCTGGATCATGGCGAGACCATGAACGCGATTCGCGAGCGCCTGCTCGAGCTCGGCGCGCGCGCGTTTTACTGCGCCGTCCTGGTTGAGAAAATCCTGCAAAAGAAAAAGCCGATTGCGGCCGATTTCGTCGGCCTTTCGATCCCGGACCGCTTCGTGTTCGGCTGCGGCATGGACGCCAAGGGCTATTGGCGCAACCTGCCCGAGATCCGCGCCATGAAGGGCAGCTAGCGTGTTGGCGATCATCGGCGGCAGCGGGCTCTCCAAGCTCGCCAACATGCAAGTGCAAACCCGCAAGGTGGCACGCACGCCCTATGGCGAGCCTTCCGGCGCGCTCACTTTCGGCCGCCTGAATGCGTGCGACGTGGTGTTCCTCGCGCGCCACGGCTATGGCCACACCATCGCTCCGCACGACGTCAATTACCGCGCCAACCTGTGGGCGCTGAAGGACGCGGGCGCGGAGGCGGTGGTCTCGGTCGCCTCGGTCGGCGGCATCCGCGCCGACATCGCGCCGGGCGCGCTGGTGGTGCCGCACCAGATCATCGACTACACGTGGGGGCGCCACGCCACCTATTTCGAGGGGCGCGGCTCCCCGGTGAACCACATCGACTTCACCGAGCCTTACTCCCGCAGCCTGAGAAGCAGGCTCCTCAAGGCTGCGGCAGACTGCGGCGAGGCGCTGATCGACCGTGGCGTCTATGCGGCCACGCAAGGCCCGCGCCTCGAGACTGCCGCCGAGATCGACCGGCTCGAGCGCGACGGCGCCGATATCGTCGGCATGACCGGCATGCCCGAAGCGGCGCTCGCGCGCGAGATCAGCCTGGAGTATGCCGCCATCGCCGTGGTCGCGAACTACGCCGCCGGCCGCGCCGACAGCGAGCGCGCCGTGCCGCTCGAGCGCATCGGCGCCGTGCTCGAGGAAGCGATGGGCCGCGTGCACCGCATCATCGAGAAGCTCTGCGAAGCGTGAGGAGCGCGCCTTGATTCGTGAGGTCCTGCGCATGGGCGATCCGCGGCTGCTTGAGAAAGCCGTGCCGGTGATTGATCTCAAAGATCCCTATTTACAACAACTTCTGACCGACATGCAGGACACGATGGTGCATCTCAACGGCGCCGGGCTCGCCGCGCCGCAGATCGGCGTGCCCTTGCGCGTGGTGATCTTCGGCGTCAAGGCGAACCCGCGCTATCCGGACGTCGAGGAGGTGCCCGACACGGTGCTCATCAACCCGGAGATCGAGCGGCTGTCGGACGAGGAAGAGGAGGGCTGGGAAGGCTGCCTCTCGGTGCCCGGCATGCGCGGCTGGGTGCCGCGCTGGCGCAGACTGCGCTATACGGGGTTTGAGCAAAGAGGAAACTTTTTTGAACGCGAAGTGGAAGGCTTCCACGCCCGGGTGGTGCAGCACGAATGCGACCACCTCGACGGCGTCCTCTACCCGATGCGCATCCGCGACTTCACCAAGTTCGGCTTCAACGAGGCGCTGTTTCCGGGGCAGGAGCTGCCTGCTGAAGAGTGAGCTCTTTCAGCAGGTCCTGCTCGAGCTGCAGCACCGTCTTCGGGTTGTTCAAAGCCTCTCCAGAAACAAGAAATACATCTTCGGCGCGATCGCCGAGCGTGTTGATTCTGGCGGTCTGAAGGTTGATGCGGTAGCGCGCGAGCGTGCGCGCCACGGCGTAGAGCAGCCCGGGCCGGTCGCTCGCGACGATCGACAGCACATGGAAGGCGCCGCGCTCGTCGGGCCGTATATCGACCGCGGGCGAGATCGGGAAATGGCGCACGCGGCGCGAAAGTCGCCCGCCGCGCGGCGGCGCGAGCGGCGCCTCGGACTGAACTTCCCCGGCGAGCTCGACCTCGATCATGCTGATCAGGTCCTGGTAGTGCGCGCCGCGACCCTGACCCATGACCAGGAACGTGTCGAGCGCGTAGCCATTTCGGGTGGTGTGCACCTTGGCTTCGGCGATGTTGAAGCCTGCGCGCTCGAAATAGCCGCAGATGCGCGCAAACAGCGCCTCCCGGTCCTTCGTATAGATCATCACCTGCAAGCCCTCGCCGAACGGCGCGAGCCGCGCCTTCACCACCGGGCGTTCGCTCTCCACGCGGTAGTGCAGGTAGCGCGTCTGCCAGGCGATTTCCTGGGCGTCATGGCGCAGGAAGTAAGCCGTGTCGAGCTGCGCCCACAGCCGATCCTTGACGCTGTCGTCCAGCGCGTACAGGCGCAGCAGCCGCGCCGCCTCGGCCTGTTTCTCTGCGAGCGCCGCATCGCGCGCGAGCGGCTCTCCCGTCAGCACCCGCCGCGTGGCTCTGAACAGGTCCTCGAGCAGCTTTGCTTTCCAGGCGTTCCACACCTTGGGGCTGGTGCCGCGTATATCGGCAACCGTGAACAGGTAAAGCGCGACCAGCCGCCGCTCGCTCTGCACCAGCTCGGCGAACGCGCGTACCACCTCCGGATCGTGCACGTCCTGCTTCTGCGCCACACGGGACATGGCGAGGTGGCGCTCGACCAGGAACTCGACCAGCTTGCGGTCTTCGTCGGACAAAGCATGCTTTTTGGAAAATCTGCGGACATCCGCGGCCCCCAGCTCCGAGTGGTCGCCGCCGCGTCCCTTGGCGATGTCGTGATACAGCGCGGCGACGTACAGCAGCCAGCGGCGCTCGAAGCCGCTCATCAGCTCGCTGCAGAGCGGGAACTCGTGCGCGAACTCGGGCATCGTGAAGCGCCGCAGGTTGCGCACCACCATCAGGATGTGCTGGTCGACCGTGTAGACGTGAAACAGATCGTGTTGCATCTGCCCGACGATGCGGCCGAATTCGGGCAGGTAGCGCCCCAGGATGCCGTACTGGTTCATGCGGCGGAACTCGTGCACGATGCCGCGCGGCTGCTGGAGGATGTGAAGAAACAGCAGGCGCGCGAGCGGCTCTTTTCTGAATTGCGAATTGATCAAAAACCGGGCGCGATACAGGGCGCGCAACGTCGGCGCCGTCATGCCCCGCAGCTCCTGGTGCTGCATGAGGAGCAGGAAGCTTTCCAGGACGCTGGTCGGGTGTTTTTCAAATGCGGTTTCGTCGACCACTTCGAGAAGCTCGCCGCGTACCTGGAAGCGCTCATTCAACGCGCGCGGCACGGCGTCGGGCTGGGGCAGGAGCCGCGCTTCGAAGTTCTGCAGCACCATCGTATTGAGCTGGGTGACGGCCTTTGCCGTGCGGTAGTAGCGCTGCATCATCACCTCGCTCGCGCGGCGATCCGGGGTGTCGGCGCAGCCGAGCTCGGCAGCGAGTGTGCCCTGGAAGTCGAACACGATGCGGTCTTCGCGGCGCCCGGCGAGATAATGCAGGCGAATCCTCAGGTCCTGCAGCAGCGCTTCGTGGCGCGCCAGCTGGCGCGCCTCCTCGCGCTCGATCACGCCGTGCGCCACGAGGTCGCGCCAGCGCCTGCCGATTCCCGAGGCCCGGGCGATCCACTGGATCACCTGCAAGTCCCTCAAGCCTCCGGGCGCCTCCTTCAGGTTGGGCTCGAGCGAGTAGGGCGAGTCCTGGTGCTTGGCATGGCGCTGCTCCTGCTCGAGTTTTTTCGCCTTGAAGAACGACGCCGGGTCGGCGGCACGGCCGAGCGCCGCCTGCAGGGCGCGGTAAAGCGTGCGGCTGCCCGCGAGGTAGCGCGACTCGAGCAGCGTGGTGGCGACAGTGACGTCGCCCCGCGCCGCGTCGACGCAGCCCTGCACGGTGCGCACGCTGTGCCCGATCTCGAGGCCGATATCCCACAGCGTGCCGATCAGGCGCTCGAGCGGCTCGCGCTCAGCCTCGCTCGGTTCCCCGGCGAGCAGCACCAGAAGATCGATATCGGAGCTCGGGTAGAGCTCGCCGCGGCCGTAGCCGCCGGTGGCGACCAGCGTCGCGCGCGCGGGCGCGCCGGGCTGCGTCCATACCGCCCTGACCGTGCGGTCGATGAGCCCGGCATGCCGCGCAAGCAGGCGCCGCGGATTCGGTCGCTGCCGGTAGGACTCGCGCAGTTGCTGGCGCTCGTCAGCCACCGCCTGGCGCAGGCCGGCCGCCGCGGGGGCTGTATGCCGCAGCACCGCCGTCATGAGCTATTTCTGAATCGCGGGCTGAGGCGAGGCGCCGGCCGAAACCGTCAGCACCTCGAAGCCGGAAGGCGTTACCGCCACGCTGTGCTCCCACTGCGCCGACAGGCTGTGATCCTTGGTGACGATGGTCCAGCCGTCGGCAAGCTCGCGGATCGCCGGCTTGCCTGCATTGATCATCGGCTCGACGGTGAAGGTCATGCCCGGCTCCAAGGGAAGCCCGGTTCCGCGCTTGCCGTAATGCAGCACCTGCGGCTCCTCGTGGAACTTGCGCCCGATACCGTGGCCGCAGAACTCGCGCACCACCGAGAAGCCGTGCTTTTCGGCGTGGGCCTGGATCGCGGCGCCGACGTCACCCAGCCGCGCCCCGGGGCGTACCTGCATGATCCCGAGCCACATGCACTCGAACGTGACGTCCACCAGGCGGCGCGCCTGGATGCTCGGCTCGCCTACGAAGAACATGCGGCTACAGTCGCCATGAAAACCTTCCTTGATGACGGTGACGTCGATGTTGAGGATATCACCCGGTTTCAGCACCCGGTCGCCCGGCACGCCGTGGCAGACCTGGTGATTTACCGAGGTGCAGATCGACTTCGGAAACGGCTTGTAGCCCGGCGGCGCGTAGTGGAGCGGCGCCGGCACGGTGCCCTGCACCTTGACCATGTATTCATGGCACAGGTCGTTCAGCGCGCCGGTGGTGGCGCCGGGTTTGACATGCGGAGCGATGAAGTCGAGCACCTCGGAGGCGAGCCGGCCGGCGACGCGCATCCGCTCCAGCTCTTCCGGGCTCTTCAGGACTACGGCCATTGGACTGATTATGCTAGAATTTTGGGCTGACTTGCGGAATTGCAAGTCAAATTTCCCGCTGGCTCGCCTAGGGTGACTCGAGAGAGTCCATGAGCTTGCGGCAGACCTAACCCTAACGGAGAGATCAGTGTCCGCGACGATGCGTCAAATGCTGGAGGCCGGGGTCCATTTCGGACACCAGACCCGGTACTGGAACCCGAAGATGGCGCCGTACATCTTCGGTCACCGCAACAAGATCCACATCATCAACCTCGAAAAGACCCTGGCGATGTACCAGGAGGCGCTCAAGTTCGCGCGCCAGCTCGCCGCGAATAGAGGGACACTTCTCTTCGTCGGCACCAAGCGGCAGGCGCGCGACATCCTGCGCGAGGAAGCGCAGCGCTGCGCGATGCCGTTCGTCGAGCATCGCTGGCTTGGCGGCATGCTCACCAACTTCAAGACCGTGAAGCAGTCGATCAAGCGCCTGAAGGAAATGGAGCAGATGGCGCAGGACGGCAGCTTCGAGCGCATGTCGAAGAAAGAGGCGCTGGGGCTGCAGCGCGAGCTCGCCAAGCTGCAGCGCTCGCTCGGCGGCATCAAGGAGCTCACCAGCCTGCCCGACGCCCTGTTCGTCATCGACGTCGGCTACCAGAAAGGGGCGGTCGCCGAGGCCAACAAGCTCGGCGTGCCGGTGATCGGCGTAGTCGACACCAACCACTCGCCCGAAGGCATCGATTACGTGATCCCGGGCAACGACGACTCGAGCCGGGCGATCAGGCTGTATGCGCGCGGCATCGCCGATGCGGTGCTCGAAGGCCGCAGCCAGTCGCTCGAGGAAGTGGTCGCGGCGTCGCGCGACGAGTTCGTCGAGGTGGAAGAGGATGAAGGCGAAAAATAGGCTCGCCGCACGAAATGAGCGAAAAAGGGGCCCAGCGCCCCTTTTTTTCAACCCAGAATTTGAAGGAGCTTTGAGAAATGGCAGAGATTAGCGCCGGCATGGTGAAAGAGCTGCGCGAGCTCACCGGCTTGCCGATGATGGAGTGCAAGAAAGCGCTGGCGGAGTGCGACGGCGACCTGAGAAAGGCCGAGGAGCTGCTGCGCATCAAGAGCGGCGCCAAGGCGAGCAAGGCGGCGAGCCGGATCGCAGCCGAAGGCGTCATCGGCAGTTATGTATCCGGCGACGGCAAACTGGGCGCGCTGGTCGAATTGAATTGCGAGACCGACTTCGTGGCGAAGAACGACGAGTTTCTCGCCTTTGCGCAATCGCTTGCCGAGCAGGTAGCCACACGCAACCCGGCCGACCTGGCGGCGCTGGCGAACTCCGACGTGGAAAGCCGTCGGCAAAGCCTGGTGCAAAAGATCGGCGAGAACATCACGATCCGGCGGTTCCGCCGCCTCCAGGCAGCGGGGAAGCTCGCGTTGTATCTCCACGGAAGTCGCATCGGGGTGCTCGTCGATTGCGAGGGCCCCGAAGAAATCGGCAGGGACCTGGCTATGCACATCGCGTTCGCCAGGCCGAGGTATCTGCGCAAGACCGACGTGCCATTGGAAGTCGTCAATGAAGAAAGAAAAATCCAGGAGGCGCGGGCAAAGGAATCGGGCAAGCCGCCCGAGATTGCGGTCAGGATGGTCGAAGGCGCGATGAACAAGTTTCTCGGCGAAATCACGCTGCTCGGGCAGCCCTTCGTGAAGGACGACAAGCAGACGGTCGAGAAGGTGCTCGCCGCCAAAAAAGCAAAAGTGAGCGGTTATGCTTTCCTCGTCGTCGGCGAGGGCATAGAGAAGCAGAAAGTCCACTAGGGCGACGCAGCTTGACGCCGAAATACAAGCGCATCCTGCTCAAGCTCTCGGGCGAAGCTCTGATGGGCGAGGATCCCTTCGGCATCAACCGTGCGACCATCGAGGCGATCGTCGCCGAGATCGCCCAGGTGTCGCGCCTGGGCGTCGAGATCGGCGTGGTGATCGGCGGCGGCAATATCTTCCGGGGTGTGGCGCCCGGCGCCGCGGGGATGGATCGCGCCACCGCCGACTACATGGGCATGCTCGCTACCGTCATGAATGCGCTAGCGCTGCAGGATGCGATGCGGCGTGCGGGGCTCGCGAGCCGCGTGCAATCTGCGCTCAACATCGAGCAGGTCGTGGAACCCTATATCCGGGGCAAGGCGATCCGCTACCTGGAGGAGGGCAAAGTGGTGATCTTCGCCGCCGGCACCGGCAATCCCTTCTTCACCACCGACACGGCGGCGGCGCTGCGCGGCAGCGAAATGGCCGCCGAGATCGTGATCAAGGCTACCAAGGTCGACGGCGTGTACACGGCCGACCCGCGGCGCGATCCGCGCGCGCAGCGCTACGTGCGCATCAGCTTCGATGAGGCAATCGCGCGCAATCTCCGGGTCATGGATGCCACCGCGCTGACCTTGTGCCGCGACCAGAAGCTGCCGATCAACGTCTTTAACATCTTCAAGAAGGACGCGCTGCGCCGCGTGATTCTCGGCGAGGACGAGGGGACCCTGGTTCACGTATGATTCTGCAGCATTGCGGGAGACGGCGATGGTGATCGCGGAGCTGAAGAAGACCACCGACCAGAAGATGGACAAGAGCGTGCAGGCGTTCAAGACCGACCTTGCCAAGGTGCGAACCGGGCGCGCGCACACCGGCCTCCTCGACCATATCAGCGTCGACTACTACGGCACGCCGACTCCGCTCAACCAGGTCGCCAAGGTGACGCTGCTCGACGCGCGCACCATCGGCGTGACCCCCTTCGAGAAGAAGCTGGCGCAGGCGATCGAGAAGGCGATCCGCGACTCGGACCTCGGCCTCAACCCCGCGGCCGCGGGGGAGACGGTGCGCGTGCCGATGCCGGCGCTCACCGAGGAGCGGCGCAAGGAGCTGATCAAGGTGGTGCGGCACGAGGCCGAGAACGCGCGCGTCGCCGTGCGCAACCTGCGGCGCGACGCGATCCACCATCTCAAGGAAGCGCTCAAGAAGAAGGAGGTCTCGGAGAACGACGAGCGCCGCGCGCAGGATGAGGTGCAGAAGATGACCGACCGGCATATCGCCGACATCGACAAGCTGCTGCAGCAGAAGGAAGCCGAGCTGATGGCCGTATGACCGAGGCGAGCTCGACCCAGAGCATTCCGGCCTCGGACGCGATGCCGCGCCATGTCGCGATCGTCATGGACGGCAACGGTCGCTGGGCCAAGCGCCAGCACCTGCCGCGCATCGCCGGCCACCGCCGCGGTGTCGAGGCGGTGCGCGCCACGGTGAGCGCCTGCGCCGAGCGCGGCATCCAGTACCTGACAGTGTTCGCCTTCAGCTCCGAAAACTGGCGCCGTCCGCCCGACGAGGTGGCGCTGCTGATGCAGTTGTTCCAGGCAGCGCTTTCGAACGAGGTGGAGAAGCTGCACCGCAGCGGCGTGCGGCTCAGGGTGGTCGGCGATACGCGGCGCTTCGCCGCCAAGATCCGCCGCCTGATCGAGCAGGCTGAGAGCCTGACCGCAGGCAACCAGCGCCTGACGCTCAGCATCGCAGCCAATTATGGCGGGCGCTGGGACATCCTGCAGGCGCTCGATCGGCTGTTGAAGGAGAAGTCCTCCGGGGGAGAGGTCACGGAGCAATCCCTCGCACCTTATCTCGCCATGAGCTTCGCGCCCGAGCCGGATCTGTTCATCCGCACCGGCGGCGAGCAGCGCATCAGCAATTTTCTGCTCTGGCAGCTCGCCTACACCGAGCTTTACTTCACCGACACGCTGTGGCCGGACTTCGACGCCGCCGCGCTGGACGCGGCGATCGTCTCCTATCGCGCCCGCGAGCGGCGCTTCGGCCGCACCAGCGACCAGGTCGAAGCGGCGAAGCGGGCCGAAGTCGCCTGAGCAGCACGCTCGCCACGCGCGTCGCCACCGCGGCGGCGCTGATCGCCGCTCTGCTTGCTGCGCTCTTTTTTCTGCCCATGCCCTGGCTTGCCGCCATGATGGTCGCGGTCGTGGCCGCCAGCGCCTACGAATGGGGACGGCTTTGCCGTGTGAACCCG
>WNFH01003326.1_pt1 | contig 11381 bp, 8 predicted proteins | sample 5400411 | NCBI WGS metagenome assembly WNFH01 (sample SAMN13153347, study PRJNA577476) | soil metagenome | isolation source: 200 cm saprolite under Douglas fir tree site 2 hole 3 | place: USA:California | collected 2015-04-18
CAATGGGACGCGTACTGCTTTCCTTCTTCGGTCCGCGTGAAATAGTGATAGCCGCGGAGCCAATAAGGAACGGAAAGATCCGTTTGCAGGATGCGCCCTAGCATTTCCTGATAAAGCTTCTCCTGGAATGGTTCCGTGGGCTTCAGAATGGCATCGGTATAGGCATTTTCGGCCTCCAGGTAGGCGATGACCTCTGGTTTTTCCTTGTCGCGGAGCCAGGCGTAATGGTCGACGCGGCGGTCGCCATGTAATAAGTGCTCCACAGGTTCGCGCCGGGCGACCGGGGGCTCGAGAATGGTACCTGCTGCACTTTCCTGCGTTGGCGCTGGCGTCGTTGTAATGGCGTCCGGGTTCATGCGTCTCTTTTTTGTCGAGGACCGGTGTGCGGTCCATTTTTAACCAGGACAGCATTACGGTCTATCGTTGATGCGCGCGGCGGGGTGGAGCGACGCGCGGAATGAATCGGTTGCGTTCGCTATACTATCGGAACTCGGCGGCGGGAGGAAGCAGCCTGCAGCGCGTGAGCAGCCCAATGGCAACAGAGACTGAAATCAAGCTGAGGATCAGCGACGTGCCAGCGTTTCATCGCGCACTGAAGCGGATCGGAGCTCGCCCCGCCGGCCCCGGATCGTCCAGGGTTTATGAGGAAAATGTGATTTTCGACACGCCGCACGGTGGACTTGCAGAGCATGGGCAATTGCTGCGCATTCGAACGGAGACGCCCGAAGTGCGTGGGAAGTCGAAGACGGCTGGACCGAAGCAGCGCGTGGTGTTGACCTTCAAGCAGCCCATTGTGCAGCCGAGGGTTGCAGGGATGGGAAGCGCATCTGATGGGTCGCACAAAATCCGGGAGGAGATTGAGGTCGAGGTCGCCGAGGCCGGGAATCTGACCAGGATTTTCGAGGGTCTGGGGATGAGCGGCTGGTTTCGTTATGAAAAATACCGCACGACCTTTCGAATGCCCGATTCGAAAGCCTGGGCCAAGGGTCTTCTGATTGAGCTCGACAAAACACCCATCGGGACCTTTGTGGAATTAGAGGGGCCCGCTGCAGCGATCGATCGAGCGGCCGAGGAGCTGGGATTTTCGAAACACGACTACGTGGTGAAGAACTATCTCGTCTTATACATGGAAGACTGCCGCCGGAAAGGCGAAGAACCGCGCCACATGGTCTTTCCAAACCGCAAGAGAGCCTCCCAATAGTCATTCGAACAAAAATCGCATCGAAAGTCATTCTTCTCTCTTGACAATGGGTTGCTCGCGGCTTTTACTAGCGTCGGAGTGATTTCTCTCTCGATGAGTGCGGGCAGCGAACTCGAACCTGGCCCTAGTTGGTCCGGGCGGCAGGGCGGCCAGAAAATGGTCCATCGGCAGGGTGTCCAGATGATGTCGCGCGAGGCGCAGGCCACTGCGCGAGCAGTCGGGTGGGGAGGGTTCACTGGCGGCTAAAGGTAAGTCCATTTGTGTGAGGTACTTGCCCGCGGCCGAGGTTCTTCGGTGCGCGGGTTTTTTGTTGCCGGGATGAATTCGGCAGGAAAGCTGTTCGAGAAATCCCGGAGAGGCGCGAGGAAGGTGACGGTATGGATCTCTACGCTACAGAATTGATGGGCTCGAAGACCTACGACGCGGCTGGGAATTATGTCGGGCGTGTCCGCGAATTCTTTATCGAACCCGCGGAAGCGCCGAACCGCGTATCGCACTACTTATTGTCACGGGGCCACTTTCAACCGCTGGTGGCCAAACACGACCAGGTTGCATCGGTGGCGGCAGGGAAGATGGAATTGAGCGTTAGCGAGCGGGCCCTCGAGCTTTACCAGCCGAATGAGTCGTGGCTGGCGGTTCAGAAGGATTTGCTGGATCAACAGATCATTGATACCCGTGGCCGAAAGGTCGTGCGTGTAAATGACGTCGATCTGACCCCGTTTCGCACGAACGGCAACGTCGAGCTGCGTCTTACGCAGGTCGATGTGGGGCTCCCCGGAGCCGTGCGGCGGCTGCTGCAGGGAGTGGTGCCTTCCAAGATGGTTCGTAAGCTGCAGAGCAAATTGCCGCAGAGCGCGATTCGCTGGGAGTTTGTGAACCTTGTCGAACCGGACCCCATGCGCCGCGTGAAGCTGCGCATCACGCACGAAAAACTTGAGGACTTGCACCCGGCAGACATCGCGGAAATTATGGAAGATCTGTCCGCGGCGGAGCGGCAGGGAATTATTGCATCGCTGGATGAAGAGACCGCGGCCGCGGTTCTCGCGGAACTGGACGAGCGGCTCACCACGCAGATCGTGGAAAAAATGGATCCGGAGAAGGCCGCGGACATTCTGGAAGAAATGGCCCCGGACGCTGCGGCCGACCTTCTGGCGGATTTGTCCAAGGAAACCTCTGAAGAGCTTCTGCATGAGATGCCAGGCCAGGAAGCCGACGAGGTTCGCGAATTGCTGGAATTCGACCCCGCGACGGCCGGCGGCATGATGAACACGGATTTCGCGTTTGTAGGCGAGGCTTCCACGCGGGAGGAAGTGCTGGAGTGGATGCGCGGGCAGGAGTTGAACATTGACCAGCTGGACACCATCGTTCTGCTGGACAGTTCAGGGCAGTTCTCGGGCACCGTCCCCGTTGCGCGGCTCCTTCTGGCGGTGGCCGATCAGCGCATGACTGAGCTGAAGCTGGAACCCCTGCTCAGCTTGCCCCCGAATGCGGATGACAAGGAAGTCTTCGAGCTTTTCGACAAGTACAACCTGCGGATGCTGACGGTAATCGACAAAGAAAACCGGCCGATTGGCGCCATCACAGTGGACGACGTGGTGTCGAGGCTGGTCAAGGAATAGGAAGGGAATTCGAGCGGATCGATGAACTGGGACGCTATTTCCTCGAAGTTTGATCGCGTGAGGGCGGGCGACACGGATTTGCAGAAGAAGATCCGTGGACTGCGCCGGCGCCTGACGCTGCTGCTGGCCGTGGTGGGCCCGGGGCTGATCACGTCCAATGTGGACAACGACGCGGGCGGAATTTCCGTTTATACGCAAGCCGGAGCGCAATACGGCTACGCCCTGCTCTGGTCGCTTATTCCGATGACGATTGCGCTGTACGTCACGGAAGAGATGTGCGCGCGGATGGGCGTGGTCACCGGCAAAGGTCTTTCCGATCTGATTCGGGAGGAGTTCGGGTTCCGCTCGACGTTTTTTGTGATGATCACCGGTTTCTTTGTGGACCTGGCGAACGTGGTGGCGGAGTTTGCCGGCGTCGCGGCGTCCATGCAGATTTTTGGGATCAGCAAGTACGTCGCGGTGCCGATCGCGGCGATCGTCGTTTGGGTGCTGGTGATTCGAGGAACTTACCGCCAGGTGGAGGTTATTTTTCTCTTCGCCTGCGTTCTGTATCTGTCCTACTTATTTTCCGCCTTTCTGGCCAAGCCGGATTGGTTGATGGCCGCGAAACACACGGTGATTCCGAATCTTCGTCTCGATTCAGGCTATCTGCTCATGTTGACGGGGCTTGTCGGAACCACGATCGCCCCGTGGCAGTTTTTTTACCTTCAGGCGGGATTCGTGGAAAAGAAAGTCGGGCCGCGCCAATATCCGCAGGCGCGCGCTGATGTCCTCTTCGGCAGCATCAGCTGCATGGTGATAGTCTTCTTCATCATTGTTTGCACGGCAGCGACGCTTTATGCCTCCGGCCACCGGGACATCACCGACGCCGCGCAAGCGGCGCAGGCACTGATTCCGCTGGCCGGCAGAGGCGCAGGGATTCTATTCGCTTTTGGGCTGCTCAATGCGTCGCTGTTCGCCGCCTCCATATTGCCGCTTTCCACTGCGCACGTGATTTGCGAGGGGCTGGGCTTTGAAGCGGGGCTGGACCATAAATTCAAAGATGCCCCCATCTTTTACTGGCTCTATACGATTTTGATCGTGGTGGGGGCTGGGGTTGTGCTTCTGCCGCATGCGCCGCTTTGGAAGATTCTAATCTTCTCGCAAGTGGGCAACGGGATTTGGCTCCCCGTCGTGGTGATCTTCATTCTGCTGCTTGTCAACCGGCGCGACCTGATGGGCGAATACGTCAACACGCTGACTTTCAACATCGTCGCGTGGGTGACGGCGATCGCCATGATCGCGCTGACGTTGGTGCTTACTTACACGGCGATTTTCCAGCAAAGCGTGCCGCCGCCACCCTGACGGTGGACACGGCAACTGACGTTGCGCCACTACCGAAGCGTATGTTAACTTTGCGGCGTAAAGAGGATTCCTTAGAAAGCCATAAACACCGTGTCCCACAGCCACGCTCCCAAGACGCTGCACGTCGCCACTCCTGGCTCCCTCGGCCCGGTTACGCCGGAAGAGGCGAGCCTGCTCGAGAAGTTGGACCTGGCGCGGCTGCCGAGGCACGTCGCCGTGATCATGGACGGCAACGGGCGGTGGGCGCAGAAGCGGCACCTGCCGCGGATCGCGGGGCATCGTTCGGGAACACAATCGGCGCGCACGACGATTGAGACTTGCGCTCGATTGAAAATTGAAGCGCTGACGCTTTACGCGTTTTCGGTGGAAAACTGGCGGCGGCCCAAAACGGAGATCGACTTCCTGATGGCGCTCCTGCGCGAATATCTTCGCAAGGAGATGCCCCTGCTGCAAAAGAACAATATCCGGATGCGGTTCCTCGGACGGATCGACGAGCTTCCCGCTGGCGTGCAGAAGGATGTGCGGGAGGCCATGGAGAAAACCGCGGAGAACAAGGGCATGGTGCTGTGCGTGGCGCTGAATTATGGCGGGCGCGCGGAGATTGTCGATGCCATGAACGCGATTCTTTCCGAACGCAACGGTCACGGAGCTTCGCAAAAGGTCACCGAGGAGCAGGTCTCGCGGCACTTGTATACCGAAGGCCTGCCGGACCCCGATCTGCTGATTCGTACCAGCGGCGAGATGCGCGTGAGCAATTTTCTGCTTTGGCAGATTGCCTACGCGGAGATTTTCGTCACGGAAACGCTTTGGCCGGACTTCAACCGCGCGCGGCTGCTGGAGGCACTGCTTGAATTCCAGAAGCGCGAACGCCGTTATGGCGGCATCCGCGAAGGCGAACCTTCCGACGAAAAGCCGGCACGTGCGGCGGGTCATTAATCTCGCGACCCCGACAAGGTCGGGGCAGGCCGGTGACTCCCGACTGGGAAGGATTTCCGTGCCCCATTTGATCCGCCTCGCGATCTTGCAGTTCTTAGTTGTTAGTTCTAAGTTTTTAGTAAGAAAAGACGAAACGATCTCTGCCATAGATCCGGTTGATTCGTGACCGCTTGGGACGGTGTGCCACGTGCCTTCTTGTGGCGTTTGACAGCGGAGAAAACCGCCAGCAGGATGCTGGCGCTACGAATAACCGGTACCCCACCCCCGGGTGTTTTTGTCAAAGAGTGCGTAATTCCTTGAAAAGAAAAGAGTTGCGTTTTTGAACAGTGCAAAAAGACGCAAAAGAGTGTGCAACTGCTTCATTCCATGAGGCATAGGCGGCAGAAGGATTGATTCTTCGTCTGCCGAAGCTGGTTAACCGTACCCCCCTCCCCCCTGTTTTTTCATAAGTGTTCATTCTAAAGGGAGTTAAAGTCGTTTGTTTTGATACACTTTTGCAAGTGTTCATTCTAAAGGGACTTACACTGCACCAAAATTGTGCAAAATGGGCAGCTTCTCCCTGTTTTTCATAAGTGTTGATTCTAAAGGTAGTTAAAGTCGTTTGTTTTGATACACTTTTACAAGTGTTCATTCTAAAAGGCTTAGGGGATAGGGAATAGATGATCGGGTTCCTGAAGGTCTTGGACCCCTCCACCCCCCATTAGATGCATGAATATCAAAAGAAAAGACTTACAGGATGAGCAATTTGCAAATGGTTGATTCTAAGGGGTATGTTTTTGGTTGTTTTGGAAGAGCAAGAAACGAAAAGCACCTCCAAAAAAGAAAAGCGGGAGCAAGGCTCCCGCTTTTCAAGAGTATATTTATGCGGAGTCAATTATACATCAGGGTACCGGGGAGTCAAGGAAAACTTTAGTGGTGTGACAGTTTCCGACTATTCAGCATATCAGGCATAACCCCATCAAAAGCGATTACGCCGATTCCACTCGAAGTCTTGAGCACTCCAGGGCAACATCCTTGCCACGGTTCAATGGGTCGTAATGACGATGCTACGGCACCAATCCCATGTCGAATGACTTGATCGTCATCGTGGATTTTGACAAGACGATTTTGGCGTTGATTCCGGTTAAGTTCGCAGGAAACATCAACTTACCCACTTGGAAGATCGCCGGCGATCCCACTGCGGTGCTGTTCGTTCCAAGCAGGAGTACTTGAAACGTCAGCGGATCGGACTGCGTCAGATCGATGGTGACGGTTCCGCTGGCGCTGCCTGAAGAATTTATCGTAAACGTGCCGAGCGCGGTCTGTAAGCCCGTCCCGGTCAGTTGGGAAAGATTCAGGCTGCCTGCCACGGGCGTGCCGTCGTCCCACGTCAGAGTAGCCGATAGGTTCAGCGTTCCGGGGGTCAGTGAGACGCTGCCCGTTTGGTACGTGATGTTGTCCAACTCGATCGTCCGGCCCCCGGGATACTTCACCGTGATCACCGAAGCGGCTTTCGTGAAACCTGTCAGCAACGTTTGAAAGGTCGTGTTGATCGAGTGGGAATAGCTTTCTCCGGCATCGGTGGAAATCGTCAGAGTTCCGGAGCCGGTGGAGGTCGCCGCGTTCAAGGAAAGCAGCGCCCCCGGTGTCTGCAGCTTGAACTGTCCGGTGTAGATGTGGCGATACCAAGAGATGCTGGTCCCCGATTGTCCCGTCAGCCCGGGATTTTCGCATTCCCACGGAGAGAGGCTGAAGTCGATTCCCTGATAAACGCCGACACTCTTCCCGCTGCACGCGGGGTTGTCAAAGTCGGCCACTGTCGTTTGGGCTGCCCCTGCTCCTGCGGAGAGCGCGAAAACCATGGCTAGAAAATAGAATTTTTTCACTTGTCCCTCCAGGGCCGTGCCGGATGCATTGTTTCTGATGTCTTTCGTGCAGGCCGGGGAGCTGGAGGGGGGCTGCCCGCTCGTCGGACCATCTGCTGACAAGATAGAGAAGCCCGCGGGGCAGCGCCAGTGTTCAGTGGTACAGATTCGGTTCAGCTGTTCCCTTGCTCTTTATCGGCCGTGCGACTGTACGTTCGGGTCAGAAGAAGAACGGCCCGCCTCAGAATGCGGGCCCTACAACATCTGGCATGGGGCAGGCCCACTGAGGAACTCATGGGTGAGGCTGCAAAATCGGACATGCGTTTGCCCAAGCTCTCAAACCAGAAGAACGGCCCGCCTCAGAAGGCGGCCCCTACAACCTCTTCTGAGGCGGACCGCCGGTCGCTCTCTATTTCCAAGGTGGCCGCCAATCGGGGGCATTCCAACTCGGCGGCATTTTCATGCCGGTGAATGAGCCAGAAAAAGGGTAATCCCCGGCCATCGAAACCATCCGCTTTCGCACTGGATTCAGCCAGATATACCATGCTACCGATTCCACGTGTTCACCGGGACGAAGTACGTGCTCGTAGAAACCCCTTTGCCATAAGGTGAACGCCGTGCGTGCGGCGTACTTGCGACTGCTCTTGATCTTGAAGCTCTTCAGCAGATGCAGCAGGTCACTCGCCGGATCTAACCCTTCCGCAAGGAAATGCAGATGGTCGGGCATGAGGCAGTAGGCAGGCACGCTGAAATTGCGTGAGAGGCACTCTGTATGTAATAGGGCGAGCAGATCCCGACAGTATCCGGGATCCGAGAAAACATTTTGACGCCGGAAAGAACACAGCGTGAGGAAGTGGCGTTGATAGCCCACGTAGTTCAACGGTGCAAGGCGGATGTTTTTTCGGACGGGCAAAAGATTCATGTTCAAGTAAAATCTAAATATAACATAGCATAACTGGCGGGAAGCGGCCCGCCTCGGAAGGCGGGCCCTACAGGATGTGCGAGGACGGGCTCGATTCTTTTGAGAGACCGGGACTAATGCGGCATTTTCGTTCGAACATCTCTTGCGTGATTTATTTCTCTCAATGTGATGAGATGATGCCTGCGATTTCTCAGGGGATCCCTTTTCTATGACTTGGAAGCGGGTGGCGACGGCCGTGGTGCTGATTCCGTTTGTGGTGGGGCTTGTCTTGTGGGGTTCGACGGCAATTGTTGCTCTGGCTGTTGCCCTAGTGACGCTGCTGGCGCTTTTCGAGTATTTCGCTTTGGGCGACGCCATCGGGCATCGCGCGTACCGGTTCTGGACGGCCACCTGTGCGCTTCTTCTCATTTATGTGCAATGGCTCATGGGCGATGTGCCAACGTACAGGCTTTCGGGCGGTTTAATCGCCTATCAGCGAAACTGGTGGTTCGCCAACGGACTTCCTTCAATTGAGGCGGTTTTCTTTCTGTTTGTGCTTGGAATCGCGACGCTCACGCTCTGGACAAAACGTCCTTTTGTGGAAGCGCTTCCTGCCGCGGGAATGAGCGCCAGCGGGCTCATTCTGGTCGCTTTTCCATTGTCGTTTGCCGTCAGGCTTCATGGAACTGGACATGAGGGGCCTCTTTTGCTCCTCTTTGCGCTGATCATCACTTGGGTGGGAGATACGGTGGCTTATTTCGTCGGCAGATCGGTCGGCAAACATGCTTTGGCGCCGCATCTGAGCCCGAAGAAAACTTGGGAGGGGACGGTTGCCAGTTTTCTCGGCTCATTGATCGTTGCACTCATTTTTGCGCGCTTCATGACTGTGCCGCTTCCGCATTTGCTGGGGTTGGCGGCGGTGGGCAACGTCGCGGGGCAAGCTGGCGACCTTCTCGAATCGGCGTACAAACGCAGCGCGGGAATCAAGGATTCCGGGAGCTTGTTGCCGGGGCATGGCGGCATCCTTGACCGGATCGACGCTCTCATCCTCGCCATTCCGGTTGTCTGGTATTATTGGATCTTGATCTACTCTCCCAGGTCGTAGGTCAGAAAGCTTCCCACCGGCGGGCCGAGATGACGAGAAAAGCGGCGGCAAGCCGCCGCACTCCAAAAGGGAATCGAACGACTTCGTGAAACTGTTAGCCATATTGGGTTCAACCGGTTCGATTGGACGGCAATGCCTGTCGGTCGTGGAGGCTCTGCCGGAGAGGTTTGGTGTCGTCGCGCTGGCGGCGGGGGCGAACCTCGAAGAGCTGATCGGGCAGATCGAGCGGCACCGGCCGGAGGTTGTTTCGGTTGGGGATGCCAAGCGGGCCGATGAGTTGTCGCGATTGCTGCGCGAAAAGGGAATTTCGCCGTTCCCGGAGATTCACCACGGGCGCGAAGGAATGTTGGCGGCCGGAACGCATCCCAAGGCAGACATCGTGGTATCCGCCGCGGTAGGCGTTGTGGGCCTGGAAGCGACCTACGAAGCGGTCAAGCTGGGAAAGACGGTTGCGCTTTCCAACAAAGAGGTGCTCGTCGCGGCGGGCGAGCTGGTCATGGCCGCGGCAAAGAAGGCCGGGCGCGAACTTCTTCCTGTTGATAGCGAGCATAACGCGGTGCATCAATGCCTGCGCGGCGGAACGCACGGGGAAGTGCGGCGGCTGGTGCTGACGGCATCAGGCGGTCCGTTTCGAAAGACGCCGCTGGCCGCGCTCGCAAACGTCACCCCCGAACAGGCTCTTGCGCATCCCAACTGGCGCATGGGAAACCGCATCACCATCGATTCGGCCACGATGATGAACAAAGGATTCGAGGTTATCGAAGCGCGCTGGCTCTTCGGCATGCGCCCGGACCAAATTGACGTGGTGGTGCATCCGCAGTCCACGATTCATTCCATGGTCGAATTTGTGGACGGTTCCGTTTTAGCGCAACTGGGGCCAACGGACATGCGCATGCCCATCCAATATGCGTTAACCTATCCGGAGAGGGTCGCATCTAATCAGGTGGCCCTCGATTGGTCGAAGTTGAAGCGGCTGGATTTTGAGAAGGCTTCGACGCGGCGGTTTCCCTGCCTGCGTCTGGCCCGGGAAGCGATGAAAAAGGGCGGCGCGCTGCCATGCGCGTTGAATGCCGCGGATGAGATCGCGGTGGCGGCGTTTCTCGAACGGCGGCTTCCGTTCCTGGGTATACCGGAAGTAATTGAGCGCGTGCTCGGGCGGACACCGCGCGTGCGATTTGAGAAGATGGAAGATGTGCTTGCGGCCGATGCCGAAGCGCGTCGAATGGCGGCGGAAGAAGTAGAGCGGCTGGCGGTCACGGCTGCGGCGGCGTCAACAAGGTAAGGAGAACCGAAGCGTATGAATTTGATACTGGGCGTCGCCCTCGTGCTGGGCCTGATGATCATGATCCACGAGTGGGGCCACTTCATTGTGGCGCGCTTGTTTGGCGTGCGTGTGGATGTTTTCTCGATTGGATTTGGTCCGCGTCTTTTTGGATGGAAGCGCGGCGCAACAGACTACCGCGTGAGCGCGCTGCCCTTTGGCGGCTACGTGCGCATGGCCGGGCAGGATTTATCCGAAGCGGACTCCAATGACGTAGCTCCCACTGGCGCCCCGGACGAATTGATGAGCAAGCCGCGCTGGCAGCGAGCGCTGATTTCCTTTGCCGGACCGGCCGTCAATCTGATTTTCCCTCTACTTCTTCTTACGGCATTGTTTGTCGCCGTGGGCCTGCCTTACTCCTCTTTCTACGATCTGCCCGTGCAGGTTGTTGCGCTACCCACGGACAAGGCCGGACAAGCGGGCACTTTGCAAGTGGGCGACAAACTCGTCTCCATCAATGACGTCCGGAAGCCTACCTGGGAGCAAGCGCAGAAAGCGATCAAACAAGCTGCCCCGGGCGACAAACTAAGATTGGAAGTGGAGAACGCGGGTAACAATCGCAGCGTGGAATTAGCTATGACGAGCGGCACGACGCTTGATCGCATCTTTGGCTATCCGCCGCTCCCGCCTGTCCTCGATGAGGTGGCTCCCGGAACACCCGCAGAGCGCGCCGGACTCAAGGAGGGCGACCGTCTACTTGCGGTGAATGGGCAGAAGATCGATTACTGGGGACAGTTTGTTGAGCGCGTCAGAGGCTCGAAGGGACAGAGCATCAAGCTGGAACTGGAACGCAAGGGTCAGTTGGTCCATGCCGACGTGACACCTCAAGCAGGCGTCGCAGAATCAGGGGAAACCATTTACCAGGTAGGAGTGGCCGTGCTTGATCCGACCTCCTACCGCCGCGTTTCCATCTCGGATGGCGTTCGCGATGCATTTGTGATGACCGGCGAGCGCACCCAGGAGACGATCGGGGTCGTAGGCAAACTCTTCAGCGGGCGCGTTTCCGTGAGGCAGTTGCAGGGCGCGGTAGGTATTTCGCGAGCCGCAGGCGAAGCCGTGCGAAAGGGGCCGCTAGCGGTGATTTCGTTGATGGTTCTGATCAGCGTGAAC
>WNFH01003327.1_pt1 | contig 11381 bp, 5 predicted proteins | sample 5400411 | NCBI WGS metagenome assembly WNFH01 (sample SAMN13153347, study PRJNA577476) | soil metagenome | isolation source: 200 cm saprolite under Douglas fir tree site 2 hole 3 | place: USA:California | collected 2015-04-18
TCAGCTCCTTCATCTGCTTCTGCGCCTCGTTCGCGGTGCCGGACTCCGTCTCGTTCAGGTCCCAGGACTTGGTCGCCGTCTCCAGCGCCTTCTCCAGCACCTTCTTCGCCGCCTCGAGCACTTCCTGCTCGAGCTTCTTGAGGATCCGGTCCACCGCCTCCGTGATCTTGTGTCTCATCTCTCCGGCGATCTTCTCCAGCTCCTTCTTGGCCTCGTCCCAGACCTTGGCGAAGAACTGCTCCACTTCGGACTGGTCCTTCTTCGCTTCGGCGAGGCCGTCCTTTCCCATGTCCTCGACCGCCGCCTTCACCTCTTCGTAGAGCTGCTGCGCCTGCTGCAGCGCCGCCTTGGCCTGGTCGACGACCGGCTGTCCCGCGGCCGGTCCCCGCTGCGGGACCTTCGCCTTCAGCTCCTCGAGCTTCGCCACCGCCTCGTCGGAGGCGGCCTTGCACTGCGCCACCACCTGCTCGGCCTCCGCGAGCACCTTCTCCGCCTGCTCCTTGGCGCGCTGGTCCGCGTGGCCCAAGGCCTCGTGCGCCTTCTTCACCAGGTCGCCCAGGCGCTGCACCGCGGCCTCGACCTTGGCCTTGGTGGCCTCGACGATCTCGCCGATCTCCTTGGAGGCCGCGTCGCCCGTCTTCTGCAGCTGGTCGGCCTGCGCCTTCAGGCCGCCCTCGGCTTCCTTCGCCGCCTCGCCGGCCTGCTTCTTCGCCTCTTCGAGGTAGCTCTGCCCCAGCTCCCCCGCGGCCTGGACGGCCTTGTCGAGGAGCTGCTTGGCCATCTCCACCGCGCCCTTGGCCTGATCGACGAGCGGCCGCCCCGCCTTCTCGCCCTTCTCCCGGCCAAAGCGCGAGACGATCTCAGCCAGCTTCGCCTCGGCTTCCTCGTACGCCTTCTTGCACTGCTCGAAGACCTCGTGGGCGCGCGCCACCGCCTGCTCCGCCTCGTTCTTCGCCCACGCGTACGCCTTGTCCGCCGCGGTCTTCCCGTGCTGGTAGAGCTCCTGCGCCCGCGCCAGGGCGTCCTCGACGCTCTTCTTGGTGCCGTCGACCAGCTGGGCGACGGCGTCCTTCGCCGCGGCCGCCTTGTCCTCGAGCTGTTTCTTGACCGGGCCGTACTCGGAACCGATGCGGTCCGAGGCGGCCTGCGCCCCCTGCTGCACCTCGCGCATGGCGCTGGCCGCGAGCTCGGCCACCGCCTTCTCGGCCTGCTCGACCAGCTGCGAGGCGTGCTCCCACGCGCCCTTCGCCTGCTCCACGAGCCCCGAGACGAGGTCAGCGGCCTTGGCGAACTTCTGCCGCAGCTCGTCCGCGTGCTGCCGCACCTGCTCGTACGCCGCCTTCAGCGCGTCGCGCGCCGACCGGGCGACGTCGAGCGCGGCCTGCGCCTCGTCCTTCGCGTACTCCCAGGACTTCTCGGCGGCCGCCTTCGCCTTGTCCAGCGCCTCTTTGGCCTTCGCCAGCGCGGCGTCGATCGCTTCCCGCATCTTGCGCGCGGCCGCGTCGATCTCGGCCTTCGCCTTCGCCGCGACGTCCTCGGCGGCGGTCTTCGCCTTCTCGTACGCCGCCTGCGCGGCTTCGGCGGCGGGCGCGGCGGCCTTCTTCACCGCCTGCACCGCCGAGTCGAGCTTGGCCTTGATGGCGTCGAGCACGCCCGAGTGGCTGCTCTTGCCGCTCGAGAGCATCTCGCGCACTTTCTGGACCAGGTCGCGCAGGGCCTGCTTCACGCTCTCTGGAACGTCGTGATACGCGCGCTCCGCGGCCGCCGCGGTCGCCTCGACCTCGATCTCCAGCTGCCCGACTAGCGGCTGCGCGGCATCCGCGGCCGCCTGAGCGCCGTCCCAATCCTTCGCCTCCGCCTTCTGGACGGCTTCCTTGACCTTGTCGTTCAGCTGCTTCGAGAGGTCGAAGGCCTTCTGCCCATGCTCCTTCGCTTCCTTTGCCGCCTCGATGAAGTCCTTCAGCTTCTCGATGTCCTGCTTGTGGTCCTCGTAGAACTTCTTCGCCTGATCGACCTTCTCCTGGACCTTTCCCGCGAACTCCTTCGCCTGCGCCGCCCACTGGCCGATCTTCTTCTCGATCTCGCGGATGGTCTTGGCGAGGATCGAGTCGTCCCCCTGGCCGGCGGCCGGGAGCATCGACTTCACCTTCTCGACCACCGCCTCGACGGCCTTCTTCACGTCTTCCGGCACGTCCCGGTAGGCCTGCTCCGCGGCGGCCTGGCAGGCTTCAGCTTCCTTCTTCGCCTCCTCGAATGACGCCTTGGCCTTCTCCACCTCGGCCTTGGCGCCGTCCCAGTCGTGCTTCTTCGCCGACTCGAGCGCGGTCTTGCAGCACTCGATGACTTCCTTGCCCTTCGCGTACGCCGCCTCGCCGTGCTCCTTCGCCTCCATCGCGTGCTTGGCGAACTCCTTGAGCTGCTCGAAGTCGGCCTTGAGCGCGTCGTACTTCTTGCGCGCTTCCTCGAACTTCTCCTTGGCCTGCTCGGCGAGCTTCTGCGCCTCCTGCGCCGCCTGCCCGATCTTCTTCTCCAGCTCGGCGACGAACTTGCCGAACGCGGAATCCTTGCCGTCCCCTTTCGGGACCAGCGCCTTGACCTTGTCGACGATCGCCTGGACGGCGTCCTTCACGTCCTGGGGGATGTCGGCGATCGCCTTTTCCGCCTTGGCGTAGCAATCCTCCGCGGCCGCCTGGGAGGCCTCGAACAGCCCCTTCGCCTCCTCGGCGGTCTTCTGCGCGCCGTCGAAGTCGTGCTGCTCGAGCTGTTTGAGCCCTTCCTTGACCTTGTCGTAGCAGGCCTTCGCGTTCTGGTAGGCGAGCTCGCCGGCTTCCTTCGCGGCCTTCGCCTCCTCGATCACCTGCTTGATCTGCTCGAAATCCTTCTTGTACTGCTCGTATTTCTCCTTGTACTCGGCGGCCTTTTCCTCGGCCTTCGCCGCGAGCTGCTTGGCCTTCTCGGCCAGCTCGCCGACCTTCGCTTCGATCGCGCGCAGCGTACGCGAGAGCGTCCCGTCGCCCTTCCCCATCAGCCCGCGCAGCTTCTCGACCAGCTGCTCGAGCGCGTGCTTCACCGTCTCGGGGAGCTTCTCGTACGCTTCCTTCGCCTTGTCGTAGCAGGCGTCGGCGTCCTTTTTGGCCGTCTCCAGCCGCTCCTTGGCTTCCTCGCCGTCCTTCTTGGCGTTCTCGAAGTCGCGCTTCTCGACCTTCTGCAGCGCCTCCTTGCACTTCGCGACCGCTGCCTTGCCTTCGTTCCACGCCTTCTCGCCGTACTCCTTGGTTTCCTTGGCGGCCTCGTAGAACTCCTTCAGCTTCTCGAATTCCTTCTTGTATTTCTCGTATTCCGCCTTTGCCTTTTCATAAACCTGCTTTGCTTTTTCGTAATACTCCTTCGCCTTCTGCGCGAGCTGCCCGACCTTGGCGAGGATGGCCTCGATGGTCTTCTGCAGGGTCGACTCGCCCTGCGGCACCATCTGCTTGAGCCGCTCGACGACGGACGACAGCGTCGTCTTCACGTTGTCCGGCAGCTCTTTCGCGACCTCTTCCAGCTTGTCGAAGCAGAGCTTCGCCTCGCTCTTGCACTCCTCGAACTTCGCCTTGAGCGGGTCTACGTCCTTCTGCGCCTCGTCCCACTTCTTCTCCTTGCACTTCTGGATGGCGTCCTTGCAGCCGTCGAAGACCGCCTTGCCCGCCTGGTATGCCTTGTCGCCGTGCTCCTTGATGTAGATGCCGGCCCTGATCCAATTGCCCCCGTGCTTGTCGATTGCCTCCTCGACCTTCTGCTTGTACTCTTCGAATTTCTGCTTGTACTCGTCGACGGTGCCCTTGACCTTGTCGACGAGGCCCTTCGCCTGATCGACGTAGCCCTTCAGCTTGTCCCCGACCTGCTCCTTGAGCGTCTTCTGCGCGTTCTGCACCGCCTCCTTGGCCTTGGAGATGGCGTCCTGCGCCTGGGAGACGGCCTTTTTCGCCTGGTCGAGCGCGTGCTGCGCGCCGGAGGAGATGGCGCCCAGGATCGATTGATTCGCGGCGTTCCCCGACTGCTTGACCGAGTCGATGACCTTGGACAGCTCGCCGCCGATGGCCTCGATGAGCGGCTTCGCCATCGCGTCCGCCTTCGCGGCGCACATCTCGATCGCGCTCTTGCCCTTCACGATGGCGACGTTCGCGAGCGTCATGCCCGCCTTGCCGACCGCGAGCGCCGTCTCCGCCGCGGCGAGCAGGCCCTTCTTGATCCCCTGCACCGGGCCGGAGAGCGGCCCCTCCTCATCGCCCGCGGTGTGGATCGCGTCGAGCGCCGCGGCCTTCACCGCGTCGAAGGCGTCCTGCGCGTGCTGGTAGGCGTTCTTCGCCAGGTCGACGACGCTGCCCGCCGCCTCGTGCGCCGTCTGGAGGGCCTTCTTGGCCGCGTCGTCGGCCGCGGCCGCCGCCTCGCCGGCCGCCTCGCCGACCTTCCCCGCGGCCTCGCTCAGGTAGCCCTTGATGCCGGCGATCTGCTGCTCGGCCTGCGCCAGCATCGTCTTCGCGACGTCCGCGGCGCCCCCTTTCACCTGTTCCAGGGCCTGCTTCACCTGGCCGTAGAGGGCCTTGGCGGAGTCGCACGCCTGCTGCGCGCGCTTGGCCGCCTCGCGCGCCGCCTTGAGCGCGAACGCCGCCGCTTCCTTGATCTTGTCGGCGATCTCCTGCGCCTTCTTGGCGGCCTCCTGCACCGCCTTGGCGAACTTCGCCAGGTCCTTGACCGGCGAGCTCTGCTTCTTGATCGCGTACCGCTTGGCGCGGAACTCGGTCGCGTAGCCGGTGTCGGCGAAGAAGATGTGGTCGGTGCCGGTGACGTAGTACTGCCCGTTGACGCGCTGCCCGGCCTTGTCCACCTCGACGACGGTGCCCGCCTTGACCGCCGGGTCGCCGGTGATGCGGCCTTCCGCGGCGACGAAGGTCCCGCCGCGCTTGTTGAACTCGGCCTTGGCCACCGCCTCGAGCAGGTTCTGCTGCCCGCTCGCGACGGTGAGGACCGACTCCACCTCGCCGAACATCTTCTTGACCAGCTGCGCCCCGGTGATCTGCCCGCCCTGGGTGCCGTACTCGTCGCCCTTCTTGGCCGGCGAGTTCATGTTCTTCATCTTGTCCGGGTCCCAGCCGCTGCTGCTGATCTTGGACACCTGGTCGTAGGTGTTCACCTCCATGGAGAAGCGGCCGATGTTCTCGCGCCAGACGAGCTTCGCCGCCGAGGACTGTCCGATCTGCGGCTTCTTGAAGCTGAGCTTCTTCCCGTCGACGTTGAAGCGGAACCCGGCGACCGACGCCCGCTGGACGAGGAAGTCGTAGTCGGAGAGGTTCGACTGGATGACGTAGTCGTGGACCACCTTGCTGTCGTCCACGTCGGCGGAAAGCCCGTTGCGCTGGGCGATCTGCTGCGCCAGGTCCGAGTCCTTCACGTCCTTGTACGTCTTGGTCTGCGTCCCCTTGGTGAAGCCCTGCCCCTTGTCGAACCCGGCCACCACCAGGCGCGTCGGGCCGTCCGGGGTGAGCACCACCTCCAGGGTCTGCACCTCGGCCTTGCAGATCGTCTTCAGCTTCCCGGGGTAGCCGAGCTTGATCTCGATCGCGGTGCCCGGCTTGAACTTGTCGCTCTTGGTCCACTTGCGGCCGACGTCCGACAGGTGCAGCTGGAACCGCGCTGCGCGGTCCATGTCGTCCGAGCAGCGGATGCCGATGACCGAGCCCGCCAGCTCCGGGTCGGCCTTCTGGCCGTCGACGAGCAGCTCGAACGCGGGCACCAGCCGCTTGTCGTCCGATGCCACGAGAGGGGCCCCCGCGCTCGCCTCGGCGCCTGGTACGGCAGGTCAGTCGAGGGACGGCCGTAGTATGAAGCAAGCGACCCCTCCCGGTCAATGGGTGCCTCCGCTTCCTCGCCGCGTTGGTGGTAAGCTCGCGAGGGTGAGCGCCAACGAGCACGAGGAGCTGGCCGCGCCACCGCTGCCGGTCCGCGCGTCCATCTACATCGCGCCGGACGGCACGGTGCACTTCGGCGCGTTGTTCGCGGAGCTGCTGCCGGTGGCCGCCGCCCTCTCGACCCCAACGGCAACCCAGACCCCGACCGCCACCTCGACCCCGACCTCGACCCCGACCGCCACCTCGACCCCGACCTCGACCCCGACCTCGACCGCCACCTCGTCCCCGACCGGATAGCTCGATGCGCATCCTTGTCGCGCTGCTCAGCTGGGTGCGCAGATTCGCCGGCCGCCGCCGTGCGCGTGCGCTGCTTGCGCAAGGACTCCCGCGCGGGCTGACCGCTCCGGCCCTGCGCCTCGCTCTGCGCGCGCCCGATCCCGCCGCGGACGAGTACGGCACCCTGCTGCTCGGCGCGCAGGTCGTGCGAGGCGCGGCCCCACGCCGGCTGCTCCGCCTCGCCGCGCTGCCTCGCGCCTTGCCGGAATTCTCCGTGGTGCGGCCTGACCGCTTTCGCCTCGACGGCGATCTGCGCCTGCCGCCCGAGCGCGACGCGGCGCGCACGGCGGCGGACCTTCCTCCGCCGGCACCGCCTCGCGACCCGCCGCGGCCGCGCACGCCGCTCGCGCGCGCTCCGATCTCGCGGGTCGATCCCCGCGCGTTCCGCCTCGACGCCCGCAACTTCACGCTCGCCAACGAGGAGGGCATCCCCCTCGAGCCGGCCAGCGTCGAGCACGTGTGGCTTCACCCGGCCTTGCGTCGCGCGGTCGTAGATCCGCGTCGGATGGCCTCGCGGCACCCCTTCGGCGTCGCGCCCCTCGCGGCGGAATGGTTCGCCTCGTGGTGGACCGAGCACAAGTCCGCGCGGCGCGGCGCGGGCGAGCCGAGGAACCGCCACCCGCCCGCCCAACTCGCCGAGTGGATGGAAGAGGTGAAGGAGCAGATGCTCATCCGCCGCGACGTGGCCAAGGACGAGGATCCGCCCGCTCGCGCGTCCTTCAAGCCGAACGAAGCCCCCCGCCCCATCGCGGCGCACGCGGCGCCGGAGATCGCCAGGCTGATCCCGCACAAGACCTGGGTCGGCGGGCCGCTGCCGTGGCCCGAGCCGCCCGCCGCCTCCTTGCAGAGCGCCGATGTCTACTTCGAATGGCGCACCTTGATCGACGCGCTCGCCGACGGCTGAGCGCTACGCCGCTTTTCCGGGTGAGTTTCGAGCGCAGCGCAGCTGCCAGCCCGCCGCTCTAACGCGCCGCGTCCCGCCCCGGGGCTCAGGATTAGTCACTTCTCGTCTCCGGGGCGCATCGACGCGAGTCTCGAGGCGCACCACTTGGTGCATTCCGCGTCCGACGACCGACCCACCTGAGTCTCCATTTGCTTTTCAGGAGAGCCGACCGGAGCGACGGCGAGGACTCCAAATTCGCTGCCGGTGAGGCGGAGGGCGCCGTTCGCGCCCGCCGTCTGTGCAGTGCCTCTTCTGACGCGCCGCGTCCCGCCCCGGGGCGGGACACAGTGCGTCAAAGGAGCTGGCCTGGCGTGCGAGCTGAGCTCCTTGCCGCCGCTCCGCTCGACGCACTCACCCTGAAAAGCAAACGGAGACCAAGGTTGGTTCGTCCTCGCATGCGCGATGCACACGACTGCTGCTCCTCAAACCCGGCTGGCGCGTCCCAGGCGAGAAGTGATCAATCATGAGCCCCGGGGCGGGTTGCACCGCTTTGCGTTACTGGGACGAGCTCTCCACCACCCTCATCCCGCGCCGCGCCGTCCGATCGGACAAGTTACGTATGCGAGTCGTTTGCGATTGACAGATTTGGCACTCCGTTTTGAAGGCGGCCCGGCAGGATCGCCAGAGAGGTCGTCTAGCTGCCGGGGACGCGCGGAGAGCGGCCCTTCTGCCCGGGTCCTACTCGCGGGGTCGACCTGCCCTACTGCGCGTGTGAGCGACCTCCGGAGAGCTCCGAAAAACGCCATGCTACGACCGCTACATGATGAGCTCACGAACTGTTGTCGAATCGCTCAGCTCTTCCGACCTCCTTTCCGCAACGCGAGAGCTCGTGCAGAGATCTCGAGGCCTGGAAGCGGAGATTCTCGTCCATCTCGGCGAAATCGACGAGCGGAGGCTCTACCTCGAGCGGGCGTTCTCCTCGATGTTCGCCTTCTGCGTCGGCGAGCTCGGGTTTTCCGAGGACGCCGCCTTCAACCGGATCAACGTAGCCCGCGCCGCACGACGCTTGCCGGTGATCCTGGAGGCGGTCCGCTCGGGGCAGGTGCACCTGACCGGACTGCGTTTGCTCGCGCCGCACCTGACCACCGAGAATCAATCCAAGGTACTGGCGGAGGCGGCCGGCAAGTCGAAACGTGAGATCGAAGAGCTGGTCGCGCGTCTTTCGCCGCAGCCACCGGTTCCCACTGTGGTGCGCAAGCTTCCCGACCGCCCCAACCCCCCACCCGAGGCGTCACCCGCATTCTCGTTCGGCACTGCCGTACCGGTGGCCCCGCCCGAGTCGTCACCTGCTCTCGCCTTCGCACCGCCACCCGCGCCGCCGCCGCGACGCGATGAACGCCGGGCCGTAATTGCACCGCTCGCCGAGGAGACGTTCAAGTTCCAGTTCACCGCGAATCGCGCGTGCCGTGACAAGTTCCGCCAAGCCCAGGATCTGCTCCGGCACCGCATCCCCGACGGAGACCTGGCGACGATCTTCGAAAAGGCGCTCGACGTGCTGATCGAGGACGTGAAGAAGGAGCGCTTCGCCACCGGCCGGAAGGTGCGGCAGGGCTCGAGCGAAGACAGCGGCGCATCGTGTTCGCGTCACATTCCCGACGCGATCAAGCGCGAGGTCTTCGAACGCGACGGTGGCCGCTGCACGTTCACCGACGGGCATGGCCGGAGGTGCGCCGAGACTGGCGCCCTGGAATTCGATCACCGCGATGGCTTTGCGCGAACGCATCTCCACCGAGCGGACCGGATCCGCCTGCTCTGCCGTGCGCACAACCAGCACGCCGCGGAGCAGATGTACGGTCGCGCGTTCATGGAACGGGCGCGCGCATCGCTCGACCCGCTCCCAACTCATGCCGAAACTCATTCAGGGTGACGCGCTGCGTCCCGCCCCGGGGCGACCCGCACCGCTTGCGCGTCCGGGGTGAGCAACGCTCTTCAGTCATCGCGCTCGGACCTGGCCAGCACCGACTCGCCGGTGTTGGTACTCGCACGCTGCTCGGCGTTCGCGGAGCTCCGACTGCAGGATGTGTACGATCATGGGACGAGTCAGCGGACGTCCACGATCAGCGACTGCACTCCGTTCGCGCCGTACCCCAGCTCGTTCCAGCGGGGCAGGTCGGGCTGGACGTTGCCTACTTCGTCGGTGGCGCGGCAGCGCAGCACGTGGCGCCCCCGCCAGGGAGGCGTCCAGATCAGGTCCCAGGCGCGCCACGCGTACGGCTCGTCCTCGCCGGTCAGCCGCGCGGGCACCCATTCGCCGCCGCCCCCGGACGCCACCTCCACCCGGGCGATGCGGGCGCTGCCCGACCACGCAAATCCGCTGACGCGCACCGCCCCCATCGCGACCGGCACGGAAGGCAGCGGCGAGGTGAACACCGATTTCACGCGCATCTCGACGACCGGCGCGGGCGACCGGCCAGGCTCGCGGTACACGTAACGTTCCGACTGGAAGTACCCGGCGAACGGCTCGCCCACGACCTCGAGGCGGGCGAGCCACTTGACGCTGGCCATCCCGTACCAGCCGGGCACGATGAGCCTCACCGGCGCGCCGTGCGCGGCGAGCAACGGCTCGCCGTTCATCCGCAGCGCGACGAGCGTGTCCGGGTGGAGCGCCCGGGCGAGGGGAAGCGATCGCGCATACGGAGCCTGGCCGGCCGCCACTTGGCCGGAATCCGCTCCGGTCGCCACCACCTCGACGGCGCCCGGCCGGATCCCCGACCGCTCGAGCAGCGCGGCCAGCGGGACGCCGGTCCAGCGCGCCGTGCTCACCGCTCCGCCGCTCCAGGGTTCGCCCGGAGGAAGCGGCGACAGCGTGGTCCGGTGGTTTCCCGCACACTCGGTGGTGACGGTGAGCGTGCGCTGCGGCAAGAGACAAAGCTCCTCGACGCGCAGACGCAGCGGCCGCTCGACCAGGCCGCCGACGTTGAGCCGGTGCGCGCGCGACGAAAGGCGCGGAACGGCGAAGTTCGACCGGAGGAACCGGTCCGCGGCGGACGTCAGGTACGCGCCCAGCGCGTGCGGCGCGGTCTCCGCGTTCCGGGGGTCGTCGCGGACCACCAGGTGACGCGGCGCGGTCCGTCCGGCCGGACGGCGCCGGCCCGCCCTCGACGGCGCGGCACGAAGCACACGCGGCATGCGCTCTCCCCCCTTGGCGCGCTTCCTTGGTTCCGGATCGCACTCGCGCGACGGGGGTGTCAAACCACCTGCGCGGCGGCACGCCCCACCCCTGCCCACAGGACCCGGCAGCGACGCATTGAGTGCGTCCGGGAGAGACGTCTAGCGTTGCGGCTCAAAGGGGCTCGATTTCTGGCCGAGGATCGTGCCGGCGGCTAGTGTGCCCATCTCGAGGGGGTTACGAAAATGACGAATTGGATAATGGCCTCCGCGGCGCTGCTCGCCGCGGCACAGGCGCGGGCCGACGAGGCGCCGCTCACGTTCATCACCACCGCCGACCTTCATGCGAAGACCGCCGCGGCTCCGCCGACGCGGTGGGCGTTCACCGTGGTCGATGCCCGGACGCGCGTCGAGTTCGAGGAGAACCACATCGCCGGAGCGATCAGTTGCCCGGCGACCCAGACGGCCGCGCTGCTGCCGAAGCTGGTGAAGGACAAGTCGCGCCAGCTGATCTTCTACTGCAACGGCCCCAAGTGCACGAAGAGCCAGAAGGCGGCGCGCGTCGCGATCTCGCTCGGGTACCGCAAGGTGCTCGAGTACAACGAGGGACTGCCGGCCTGGGGCAAGGCGAACCTGCCGGTCGCCGGAAGCCCGCTGCCGCCCGCCGAGATGGCCTCGGTCAGCCCCGAGGATCTCCGCGCTCGCCTGGACTCGGGGAAGGGGCCCGCGGTGATCGACGTGCGCGACGCAGTCGAGTTCGCCTCCGTGCGCGTCGCCGGGACCCTCAACATCCCGCTCGACGAGCTGGAGAAGCGGGTGCGCGAGGTGCCGGCCGGCGAGGTGGTGGTGATGGATCACAGCGGCGGGCAAAGCCTGATCGCCGGCCGCGTGCTGCAGAAGGCCGGCCGCCGGGGAGCCGCGCGCCTCGAAGGCGGGCTCCTCGCCTGGCAGCAGAAGGGTCTGCCGCTGGAGGAGAAGGCCTTGGCGGAACGTCGTTAACGGGCGGAACGGCCTAAAGGATGCGGCTCAAGATCGGAGCGCGGGTCCGGCTCTACTTCGCGATCGTCATCGCCATCGTGCTCGCCCTGGGCGCGATGGGGTACGCG
>WNFH01004173.1_pt1 | contig 11380 bp, 7 predicted proteins | sample 5400411 | NCBI WGS metagenome assembly WNFH01 (sample SAMN13153347, study PRJNA577476) | soil metagenome | isolation source: 200 cm saprolite under Douglas fir tree site 2 hole 3 | place: USA:California | collected 2015-04-18
ACTCTCTACCCTGAACTAAGGGACGCAGCCGCCTGGCAGATACAGGGTTCACGACTCTTGCGGGAAGCGGTCCTCGACCAGATCACGCCGGAAGGAGTTCATCTTCAGGATTCCTTCAATTATCAGCGAATGGTTCTTCACCTGCTGTTCTGGACGCTTCGCCTCTCGGAAATTCACAAAATCCAGCTCGACCCGGAGATCCGCACGCGCACCGCCGCAGCCTTGGAGTTCATTGCTGAGTTTGTGGACTCAGAGTCCGGGCACGCGCCCAATCATGGCTCGAATGACGGCACCCACATTCTTCCGTTAGCTGCGTGCGACTACGGCGACTTTCGTCCGCTGCTGCGGCTTGGAAGCTGCGTTCTCGATCGTCCGACCGCGCTCCTGCCGGGACCTTGGGACGAGGCTGCGCTGTGGCTTTGCGGCAAGTCGACGAAATCGGAGTGCGAACCTGCCTACTGCACACCTGCTTACACGGTTTCTTCCAGCACGGGCTATCACCGCGTTGGCACGGCAAACTCCTGGGCCTTGGTGCGAGCGGGGCGCTATACGCGACGTCCGTTTCAAGCCGATCAACTGCACGTGGACTTGTGGTGGCACGGCCTCAATTTGGCCCGGGACGCTGGGACCTATCTCTACAACGGCGAGCCTCCCTGGAACAACGGGCTTGCCGGCACGGCCGTTCACAACACCGTCATGGTGGACCGCCGCAACCAGATGCGGCGCGCCGGCCGGTTTCTGTGGCTGGATTGGGCTCAGGCATCGGGCCGATCTTTCTCCACGCCTCCTTCCGCGTCTCCCTCCGCATCTCGCTCAAAGACGAGCGCGGATTTTCCAAACTGTTTTGAGGGCGAGCACGACGGCTACCGGCGCCTCGGAGTGAAACATCGGCGGATGGTCCAATGCGTTACGGAAGACGCCTGGGTGGTCGTGGACGATTTGCTGGGCGCGGGCAAGCACGAGTTGCGGTTGCACTGGCTGCTGCCGGACCTGTCGTTTGCGGCGATGGCGGCGTCACCATTTTGCGCGGTTTTTTCAGCGGAAGAGAAACGCTTTCGCTGGACTGTGTTTTCCAGCTCTCCGGGGAGCGCTGCCATCATCCGCGGCGGAACGAATGTAGCGGGGAACATCGTGGGCGGAAATGAAGAATTGCTGGGCTGGGAATCGCCCACCTACGGCGAGCGCTGTCCGGCGATTTCTCTCCTCCACCGTGTCGAAGCGCCGTTGCCCGTTCGAATTGTCACCGTGATTCTGGCCGGCGAAGAGCTTCAGCTTCGGCAGAGCGACCACCAGTTGGTCTTGTCGCGCGACTCTTCGCAAGTCTATGAAGTGAGTCTGGCGCCCCACAAACCGTGAGCGCGAGCGGTTAGCCATCGTACAATTGCGGATGCTACATAAAATGGAGAGGCGGGCGCCTCGCGAGCCTGCCCTGAGCGAAGTCGAAGGGTCCAGCTGGGCGGGGGCGCTCGGCTCTCCACCAGCGAGCCTAGAAACACGATATGAAACAGGTTCTCCAACAGGTCAGCGGCGGCGAGATCGAAGTGGTCGATGTTCCCGCGCCGAAATTGCTTGCGTGTTGCGTATTGGTTCGTACTGCGGCTTCTTTGCTTTCAGTCGGGACCGAGCGGGCCTCATCCGAGTTCGCCCGCAAGAATCTGCTGCAGAAGGCCAGGATGCGTCCCGACCTCGTGCGCGAAGTATGGAACAAAGTTCGCCGGGACGGCGTGGCGTCGGCCCTGGCCGCAGTCCGCAGCCGCATGGATCAGCCCAGCGCCCCCGGTTACAGCAGCGCCGGAACCGTGATTGCCGTGGGAGAGGGTGTCACCGACCTCCGGCCCGGTGATCGAGTGGCTTGCGCTGGCGCTGGCCACGCCGTGCACGCCGAATTCGCTTGCATCCCGCGCCTGTTGCTGGCGCGGATCCCTACGGACTTGCCAGTCAGCGTCAGCTTTGATCACGCTGCTGCAACTACGGTGGGGGCAGTCGCCTTGCATGGCGTGCGAACCGCTGACGTCAAGTTGGGCGACATTGTCGGTGTAATTGGACTTGGCCTACTCGGCCAACTAACGGTGCAGATTCTCAAGGCCGCAGGTTGCCGTGTCGTAGGGATGGACATCGACCGCGGACGGGTTGACCTCGCGCTGCGCCTGGGCGCCGATGCTGCCGCCGATTCCTCATCTGCGTTCTTCGACGCGTGCATGCAGCAGTCTCGCGGGCGTTGCGTCGATGCCGTCCTGATTGCAGCGCAGACCACCAGCAGCGATCCGGTCAACCTAGCCGCCGAAGTGGCCCGTGACCGCGCCATCATTGTCGCGGTCGGCATCGTGGGCATGGCCCTCGAGCGCAGGCCTTTTTACGAGAAGGAACTCGACTTCCGCGTCTCCCGCTCCTATGGACCTGGGCGTTATGACGCAGCCTACGAACAGAAAGGCGTGGATTACCCCATTGGCTATGTGCGCTGGACGGAGACTCGCAACATGGAGGCTTTTCTCCAGCTTCTCGCCGATGGCAAAGTGGATGTGGGTGCATTGATTACGCACCGGTTCCCGATAGAACAGGCGCAGTCGGCATATGACCTAATCACGGGCAAGTCTCAGCAAGATTTCCTCGGAATCCTGATTACTTATCCGGAGCTTGCCGAGGAAACCCGGCGTGTAACAGTGACCTGGGAGAGTAGACCTACCGCCGTTGCCGTCGCGGAATCGGTTGCTATCGGACTGCTCGGAGCGGGTAGCTTCGCCACCAGCACGCTGCTGCCGACGATAAAACGAGTTGGTGGTGTGACGCTGGTCGGCGTGTGTGCCGCCAACGGCTCCCATTCCCAGTACGTCGCGAAGAAGTTCGGATTTCACTACAGTGCCACCGATGAAGACCGATTGATCGGCGATCTGGCGATCAACACCGTCGTCGTCGCCACTCGTCATCACTTGCATGCCAGACAGGTGCTGGCAGCCCTGAAGTCCGGCAAGCACGTCTTCTGCGAAAAGCCTTTGTGTCTGAATGAAGATGAGTTGCGCGAGATCGTGCGGGTATACGAGGACCAGCAATCGGTTTGCAAGCCGCTTCTTATTGTCGGTTTCAACCGCAGGTTCGCCCCTCTCGCGCTTCGGCTCAAGAGTTTTCTTCGGGGGATTCATGAGCCACTGGCGTTACATTACCGCGTGAATGCCGGCTTCATCCCTGCCGATCACTGGCTGAATGATCCGGAACAAGGCGGCGGCCGCGTCATCGGGGAAGTCTGCCATTTTGTGGACTTCCTGACTTTCCTGGTGGGCGCTCCGCCGATTGAAGCGCAAGCCCATAGCCTTGCCAACCCTGGCAAATACAGCAACGATAACGTGGTCAGTTCGCTTCGCTTCGCGGACGGGTCGCAAGGCACGATCAGCTATTTGGCCAACGGTGACAAATCGTATTCGAAGGAACGGGTCGAAGTCTTCGGTGGTGGCGCGGTGGCTGTGCTTGAGGATTTTCGCCGGCTGGAACTCGTCAGCCGGGGGCGGAAACAAGTGTTTCGATCGCTGTTCGGTCAGGACAAAGGTCATCGTGGTGAATGGGAAGCCTTTGTTGCCGCCCTTCGCACCGGACGAGACAGTCCGCTCCCCGTGGCGGAGATTGTGACTACGATGCTGGCCACATTTGCCTTGGAGGAGTCGCGTTCTTCAGCTCAGTCCATCTCGGTCGGAGGACTTCAGAGTCATAGTTAAGCGTCGTAGTTACAAGTCATAGTTAACCCCGTGAACATTCTCTACGTTTCGCAATACTTTCCCCCGGAGATGGGAGCGCCGGCGGCGCGCGCCGCTGAGTTGTCCCGGCACTGGGTGCGGATGGGTCATGAAGCAACTGTCCTTACCGGGTTTCCAAACCATCCGACTGGCGTTGTGCCTGAGGATTGGCGCTCGCGACTGCACCGGCTTCGCTATACGGAAACCGTCGATGGGGTACGCGTCGTTCGCACGTGGCTATGGCCGCTGCCGAACCGAAAAGCGCACGAAAGGATCCGCAACTACGCGTCGTTCTGCATCTCGGCGGGGATCAGAGGACTAGCTCTGCATAAGCCGGACGTGATCATCGCCACATCTCCTCAATTGCTTGTCGCACTTTCCGGGTGGTGGCTGGCATTTTGGAAGCGCGTCCCCTTCGTCTTCGAAGTACGCGATCTTTGGCCGGAATCGCTCGCGGCCGTCGGCGCGGGCAGCGAAGAAACCTTGTTCCATCGCACGCTGGGCGCCATCGCCGGATTTCTTTACCGTCGTGCCGACCGCATCGTTGTCGTAGCGCCGGCCTTCAAGGACCACCTGATGCGGTACTGGAACGTTCCCGCGGCAAAGATTTCCATTGTCGAGAATGGAGTCGAAACTGATCTTTTCCGGCTCGATCCGGCAGCGATCGAAGTGCGAAAGCAACTGAAGGTCGAAGGTCGTTTTCTAATTTGCTACATCGGCACGATGGGCAATGCGCATGGACTGGAGACGTTGATTGCCGCCGCCGAAAAGCTCCAGACTGTGCTGCCGAGAGTGATGTTTTTACTGATTGGGGAAGGGGCGGAAAAGGAACGCATCGTGGAACTCGCTGCTGCCCGCCGGCTGCCCAACATTCAGTTTCTTGGTCAGCAACCGCGGGAACGGATTCCCGCCTATGTTTCGGCCGCCGATCTCTGCCTGGTCATGCTGAAAAAGGCCGAGCTCTTCAAGACCGTCATTCCCACCAAGCTCCTTGAATACATGGCGTGCGAGCGGCCGGTCATCGTCGCTGTCGATGGGCAGGCCCGTCAGATTGTCGAAGAAGCCGGCGCAGGCGTTTTTGTGGAACCCGAGAACAGTACGGCCCTAGTGAAAGCGATCCTCCACCTGGCCCACGACCCCGACCACAGGCGACAAATGGGAGCCAGCGGGCGGCAATACATCGTCAACAAATATTCCCGCGAAAAAACCGCGCAGGACTACATTACGGTGCTTGAATCGCTGAGTGGATAGCGGTAAAGCCTTAAGGATGAACCGCCACGACTGCCAAGGCGGTGGACATCGACATGGCAGCGTCCGCGGTGCGATATGCCGCAGCCTTGGCCGAACTTCCTGGTATGAACAGAACGTCGCCTTTCACCAGAGCCATATCCGGCGCCTTGGCATAAAGTACCTTCTTGAGGTTGACGGGAATTTCCTGAACCCCATTCGGCGTCTGCCGCAGGATCTTGGTTTTGTTCAAGGCAGCGGTGCGGGTGCCGCCGCCGGCGAGCGCCAGGGCTTTAAGAACAGTGAGGGAGTTGTCCTCAATCATAAAGCCGCTGGGACGATTCACATCGCCAACGACGTAAATGATCCCGGCGCGCGAAACAATGATCGTATCTCCGGGAAGGATATCCACGTTGTTCTTGGTATCTTCCGCGAGGTTCGACGATAGCTGAAGATCGATCTTTTCACCGGGATCTCCGCGACGCTCAATGGTCACGTTGCGGCCCGCCTTATCGGTTAATCCTCCTGCCGCCGAGATCAAGTCGAAAAGGCGGCGCTCTCCAATCGCAGGGTAGGGCCCGGGTTTATTGACCTCTCCCATCAGCGTGATCGCCTGCGAAGCGGATTCGTCCACGAAGATTGAAACGTGCGGGCCGCGGACAAAGCCCCCATCCTCCAGCCGCTTTTGGATCAACTCCTGCGCTTCATCGGTGGTCAGGTCGGCAATGTGAACATAGTCGATCAAGGGGAAGTAGATGTCTCCGGAGCCACTAATGCGCGTCTTAGTCGAGAGATCGGGCACTCCGAACACACCGATCTCGATCAGATCGCCGATGCCCAGCTTCACATTGGAATTAGCACGTAGGCGGGGCGAAGCGGTTTCGTTCGCAGGCGCGGGCTGCGGCGCCTCTTCCGCGGCAGGAGTCTGGGCCACAAGCTGGAGGCTGCTCCAACCTACAAGCAACACGTACACGCTTCGCAAAAGAAAGCAGCGACTCCGTTCGGACATACACAGACTCCTGAGTTTACGCGTGCGTCGAGTTTAACATACGCAACCCCGTGAAATCGGCGCAGAGCGCCCTGTTTCACCGCCGAGAGACCATCAACTGTTAACGAAGAAAGCGCCAGAGCAGTTGCTCTGCGACCGCTGCGAGTTGTATAGTCCCAGCAACCAGCCATTTCATCACACTAGCGCAACTAAGGGGATACTCTGTCTGAGAGACTTGACTGAAACATCCGCGGAGCGCACGTGTTCTGAGATGCCGCACGTTTCAGCCAGAAGGGGATTCTGATTTTGACCCTACTGTTCTTTGGGCTATTTGCATTCTCGCTGGCTGTGTCGTTTGTGGCTACGCGTGAGGTGCGAGACCTGGCAACCCGCAGAGGCTGGGTTTCCGTGCCGCGAGACGGGTGGCATGTGCACCAATCCCCGCTTCCCCGTTTGGGGGGCGTGGCGATTTTCCTGGCTTTCTCGGTCAGCTTAAGCATGTGGCTGGGCCTCTCCCTCGTATTTCCCCGCCTGCTCGATGGACTTGCTCCCACCACGCTTCTCCGTATCTATGTTCCGGCCTGCCTGATCTTTTGTCTCGGCATCTACGACGACCTCCGCGGCGCGGGCCCGTATTTAAAGTTTGCCGTGCAGGCGATTGCCGCTGCCATGCTCTTCGCCGGCGGAATGCGCGTTCTCGATCTGCCGGTGATCTTCGGTTCCCACTCGCTGCCCTGGTTCGTGGGATTACCGCTTACGGTGTTGTGGGTGGTCGCGGTTACCAATGCCTTCAATCTCATCGATGGTCTGGATGGTTTGGCCGCCGGATCGGCTTTGTTTTCGACGATGGTGTTTTTTGTTGTCTCGCTGGTCGATCATTCGTGGCTCGGCTCCCTGATGAGCGTGACCCTCGCCGGCGCCATCCTGGGATTCCTTCGCTTCAACTTCAATCCCGCCACGATTTTTCTGGGGGACTCGGGCAGCCTGTTTATCGGCTTCCTGCTCAGCGCGCTGGCTCTGGCGGGAGCGCAGAAAGCGCCGACGTTCGTCGCCGTCGCCATCCCGGTGGTCTCGTTCGGATTGCCGATTCTTGAAACTCTGCTGTCCATCCTGCGACGGCTGATCAGTGGGCGCCCGATCTTTACTGCCGACCGCGAACACATCCACCACAAGTTGCTGCAGCTAGGCTTTTCGCAGCGCCAGGTTGTGATCGTTCTCTACGCCGTCTCCGCGGTGTTTGCCATGCTCAGCCTGTTCCTCCTTTGGCCGACGGGCAGCACTCTCGGACTGGTGCTGGCGGTCGTGGGGACCGGCATCTGGCTGGGAGTCCAGCATCTGAACTATCTCGAGTTCGGCGAACTGCGTCGCGTCGCGCAGCGCACCATTGACCAGCGGCAGATCGTTATCAACAATCTCTCGGTGCGCCGTGCGGTCGAGGAGCTCAAGGTCGCGGGCGATTTCGATCAGGTGCGTAGCGTCCTGGTCGCCGCCTTCGAGAGCAACGATTTTGACGCGTTCGAACTGCACCTCAAGTCGCTTCCCGGCGATCAGGCAGTGCACGGCGAAGCCAGCCGCCATTTTCATTGGAGCAAGTTTCCTCACATGGCGGCAATTTCCAGCCAGCCTTCGTGGAAGCTGACGCTGGACTTGGTGACAACTTCGAACCAGCGCCGCGGCTCGCTCGTCGTCTACCGCACCTACAGCCATCGTCATCTTCAACTGGATGTCAACCTCCTGACTTCCGAATTTCCCACTACCCTCGCAGACGCGCTCGATCGAGTGCTGACCATGCCTCACGTTCTCATACCTGCTGCGCAAGCCGACAGGCCATTTCTGGCCGCGAACCTGTAGGCGAAAGGGACGCGTGGGGACAGCCGCCCTCCGAGCTGTCCAGCGGGGCGAAGCCCCGCTCCGCCGCTGCGTGCCAGGATGGACAAATGAAAATCCAGACGAGCTGCGCTCGCATGGGCAGCCGGGGCGGCTGTCCCCACGCAGGATCTTGCTCCCTTCCTTTCCATCTCTGAGTTAATATGGAGGCAACTTCCATGGATCGGAGCGTGCTCAGATTGCCGGATCCAACTGCACCAACTCCCAACGGAGAGCGGCGGCGCAGTGTTCGTCAAAAACTCCACACTCCGGTTTACGCCAGTTTCAATGGCCCGCAGACCGGCATGGTTGTGGACCTAAGCGAATTGCTCGATCTGCACGAAGACGGCTTCGCCGTCCAAACCAGTGAACGCCTGGAAATGAATAAGGCCGTATCGCTTTGCCTTGATCTGCCTGAAACAAAAAGTTACATTCATGGCAGTGGCCAGGTGGTATGGAGCGATGACGCTGGGCGCGCAGGTATCCGGTTCTCCGCGCTTCCAGAGAGTTCCCGGCAAATATTGAAAGAATGGCTCTTTGCCAACCTGCTGATTGGCTGCTCCAATCACGCTGCTCGAACCGAGCAACTTGCGCGGCGCGAGGAAGAGAAATCGCCCGAGCCGGCGCCGGTCGCTAAAGCCCGCAGCGTCGTCCCGATCTCCAATGGAAACGGAACGCCCTCTTGGCTGGCTGCAGTTCAACAAGAGGTCGGCAAGATCGGTGACAACGTCGATGCGGTTTTCCAACTCCTCACCGAGCGCGCCTTGACTCTCACGGGGGCCACTGGCGCGGCCCTGGCGTTTCTCACCGAAGGCAAGATGATCTGCCGGGCGCGAGCCGGTCGGCCAGCTCCAGCGCTGGGAGCCCTCGTGGACGTAAAACACGGGCTGTCTGGAGAATGCGTCCGCAGCGACCTTCTCGTTTCATGCGAGGATACGGGAAATGATCCGCGAGTGGATCCGGAAGTCTGTCGCACACTGGGCATAGGTTCGCTCATGGCCGCTCCCATCGTGTCCTACTTGCGGGTGGTCGGCCTGCTCGAGGTTTTTTCTCCGCGTCCCCACGGTTTCACCAAGACCGACGAGACAGTCTTGGACCAGCTCGTCGAAATGATTCCCAAAGCCTATCGCGAAACGATTCAGCGTGAAGTCCACGAGCAAGTCTCGCAGCAGACCCTCGAACAAACCGTCTCAGCGCAAGTTCCGGAGCAGGTCCTCGAACCCACGCCCACAGCCTGGTCTCGCTGGCTTCATCTCGGATTGTTTGGCCTGGCTATTTTAGTTGTGGCGATGGTTGTCGGCTACGTAGTGACTCCCCTGGTCGAAAAGCGCATCTCATCGCAAGCGTCGCAGCCCTCAGTGACCGAGGCGGCCTCGACCGCTTCAGAGCAAATCGCAATTGATCTTGGTTCGTCCGACCAACGTTCGTCCGGCGAACGCTCGGCCGGTCAACTCTCTGCCGACCAACGCCCGCAAGCGATGTCCCTGCCCGCCCTGCGCAAGCTCGCCAATCAGGGAGACGCGGACGCACAATGGCAGATGGGCGTGCGCTACCATAACGGAGAGGAAGTTCCGCAGAATGACGCGCAGGCCGTGCGCTGGTTCCTGCGCGCCGCCGAGCAAGGCCATGTTACCGCGCAGGCTACGCTCGGCGCCTATTATTGGGCTGGGCGTGGTGTTCCGCCAGATTTGTCCAAGGCCTACGTGTGGTCTGCCCTCGCGCTCGCGCAGGGTGACGAGAACAGCAAATCTCGCCTCGAAGGCCTGGCTTCCCAAATGACCCGGGCGCAAGTCTCCGCCGCCCGCCAGCAGGCGGAAGTCTGGCTCCGCTCGCACAACCAACGAGCGAAGTCCGGGACGAACTAAAGCAGCAACTGATTTCCCGTAGAGATGCGGCTTGCCGCGTCTCTCCCACGGGGCAAGTCCAAGTCCCGTCTCTACCAGCAGAGCCTACAAACAACAGACAGACTCATTCCCTCAGACGTAAAATAGGTTTGTGGCCACGTTGCACGACATCCTCACCGCTGACGCCCGCGTTCGCGAAGGCGACCCCGCTCTTTGGGAAAAGCTGGATCGCGATCGCGTGCGCTGCTATGCCTGCGGCCACTGCTGCCCCATTCCCGAGGGACAACCCGGCGTCTGCAAGGTTCGCTTCAACCATGGTGGCACGCTCTACGTTCCCTGGGGCTATGTTGCCGGAGTTCAGTGTGACCCGATCGAGAAGAAGCCGTTTTTCCACGCCCACCCGGGAGCCCTCGCTTACAGTTTCGGAATGCTGGGCTGCGATCTGCACTGCTCCTATTGTCAGAACTGGGTCACGTCACAGGCGCTGCGCGACCCGAACGCCGTTTCACCACCGCTCGAGGCCGATCCGGAACTGCTGGTCAAAGACGCGCTTGCCCAGGGCGCAAAAGTTCTGGTCAGCACCTATAACGAGCCGCTGATCACCAGCGAGTGGGCCGTCGCGGTTTTCAAAAAGGCCCGCCAGGCGGGCTTGCTGACCGCGTACGTTTCGAATGGCAACGGGACTCCGCAAGTGCTCGAGTACATCCATCCCTGGATCGATCTCTACAATTCCCGGCTTCAACGACGGCGGCGACGAACTGCGCAACCTGACCGCATTTCTCGCCAGCGTTTCGCCCGACATCCCCTGGCACGTCACCGCCTTTCACCAGGACTACAAAATGACTTCGCCCGCCGACACGCGTCCCGAAGACCTGCTGCGCGCAGCCGCCATTGGCCGTGAAGCTGGATTGCGCTACATCTACGCCGGCAACCTTCCCGGGCACGTGGAGGATCTGGAAAATACCCATTGTCAGCAGTGCGGCGAAATGCTGATCCAGCGCTTTGGATATTTGATCGAAAAGTACAAGTTGACTCCACAAGGCGATTGCCCGGCCTGCCACGCGGCGGTCCCAGGCCGCTGGTCGAAGAAATTTGACGGCCAAATTACGGCCGCGCCTTTTCTGCCCCGCAGGCAGTCGCAATTAGTTAAAATCCTCTCGCAACCATAATCATCATCCGTGCGAACGCCAAAATTATTGCTCCTCGCCGTCTTGCTGTATCTAGACCTGGGCTGTTCTCCGCGCGATTTCCTGACCCGCCGCCTCGCCGCCGATTTGATCTCCGCCTCCGGCGCATTCAAAGCGCCGCAATTGTTCTGGCTCCGGACCGGTATCGTCTCCAACAAGGATTTCAGTTCTCCCGACTCCATGGTGTTACAGCACCGCGGATGGATCATCGGCACCCAGCAGCAGTGTCCCGCCGGAGTCGACCCTCCGCCCTGCTGGGACGTATTGCTCACGCCGCTAGGAGTGGACACGATACGGCCCCTGATTTCGACTGCCCTTCCCGACAATGGCCCGATGTCGATCCAGGTTGCGCGTCGCGAACTGGTGAGCATCGACGGAATCAGCAAGGCCGGCAACGTCGCCGACGTGGACTTCACCTGGCGTTGGGCTCCCATCAATTCGGTGGGCGCGGCGCTTTACGACAGCGGAGTGAACTACCGCTCCACCGTCAGCCTCCGTGGCTACGACGACGGGTGGCGCGTTGTGGACCAAAAGATGCCAAGCAAC
>WNFH01010745.1_pt1 | contig 11380 bp, 10 predicted proteins | sample 5400411 | NCBI WGS metagenome assembly WNFH01 (sample SAMN13153347, study PRJNA577476) | soil metagenome | isolation source: 200 cm saprolite under Douglas fir tree site 2 hole 3 | place: USA:California | collected 2015-04-18
AGAAGTCTGGACTTACGCTCGACTACATTGATTTGGTTGAAGTGAACGAGGCCTTCGCGGCGCAGTATTTGTCGGTTGAGAAAGAGCTGGGCTTGAATCGCGAGAAAGTCAACGTGAGCGGCGGAGCGATTGCTTTGGGCCATCCGCTGGGCGCCACTGGAACGAGGTTGGTCATCACATTGCTCTACGAACTTCGTCGTCGGAAAAAGAAATATGGCCTGGCGACGGCGTGTATCGGCGGGGGACAAGGCATTGCGATGATCGTAGAGAGCTTGAATTGATGTCCCTCGCTGGTGCTCGGGACCTCGGCTGCGCGCTGACGGCCGCAAAGCGCCTCGACATTGGAGGGGGACAAGGCATTTCGATGGTGGTGGAAAGGCTTGAGTGGCGAGGCAAGTCGAGGGACCCGGAGTTTTACTAACCACAAAGGACACGAAGGCACACGAAGGACTTCGTGAAGTGCGATTAGAGAATTCCCTACGTGATGCACTGCCCTGAGCACAGTCGAAGGGTGTCCTTTGTGGTCGAAAAAGGATCATATGGAAATCAGGAAAGTTGGCGTTCTCGGCTGCGGGCTGATGGGTTCCGGTATTGCGCAGGTCGCGGCCACTGCCGGATTCGATGTCACCGTCCTCGAAGTCGAGCAGAAATTTCTCGACAAGGGTTTTGCCGGGATTGAGAAGTCGCTGGCCAAATTTGCCGAAAAGGGCGCGCTGAAAGAAACACCACAGGTCATCCGCGCGCGGCTGACGGGTACGACCAAGCCCGCTGACCTCGCCGACTGCGACATTATCATCGAAGCCATCATCGAAAATGTCGAAGAAAAGAAGAAGATGTACGCGTCTCTCGACAGCATGGTGAAGAAAGACGCCATCTTCGCCTCCAACACTTCGTCCATTTCGATTACCGAGCTGATGACGGCGACTAAGTGCCCAGAACGCTTCATCGGGCTGCACTTTTTCAATCCGGTGCCGCTGATGAAGCTGGTCGAAGTCGTGCGCACCATTGCTGCCGCCAACGACGTCTACGAGACGGCCTGCGAGTTTGCCAAGAAGCTGGGCAAAGTTCCGGTGCGCACTAGCGACAAGACCGGGTTTATCGTGAACCGGCTTCTCGTGCCGTACATGCTCGATGCCATTCGCGCCTACGAAGAGGGCGTTGGCTCGATCGAGGACATTGACAACGCCATGAAGCTGGGCTGCGGCTATCCCATGGGGCCGTTCACGCTGCTCGATTTCGTCGGCCTCGACACGACCTACTACATCACCCACGTGATGTACGACGAGTTCAAAGAGCGTCGCTTCGCCTCGCCTCCGCTGCTGAAGCGGCTGGTGATGGCGGGTTGGTATGGACGCAAGACGGGCAAAGGGTTTTACGATTATTCTGATCCGAATAATCCGAAGGCGAATAGGCTGTGAGCTTGACTACGGTTCCCATGTGGAGGCAAAAGGCGATTGCTCGATTGGGTAGGACTTTCTCGCCTCGGCAGGTCAGGGAATTCGTTCGGCTGGCCGATATCGTCTCGCTGTTTCCCAATTCAGAGTCGGTCTTCCGCCGAATTTCCAAGGCGAAAGAGGACGAAGCAGTATTCGATTACCTTGCCGAGATTAGATTCGGATTGACCTTCGCTAGCCTGGAGTTCGAGCTGAAGTTCGAGCCTTGTGGAGAAAAAGGACCGGATTTGTTGGTATCGAGAGATGGACAATCGGCATATGTCGAGGTCAGGCGGATCCGCACTTCGCAAGTCGAACCGACCCTTCCTTTCTTAGACCTGATGGACGAGTCGAGCAAGGCGACGCTCGCGGAGTATGGAGACTTCGAGAGGAGCGTCAAGGAGATCGAGGACGAGCTGTCTGACAAATCCCGCCAGGTAGGCGAGAGCACCAGCATCATTGCTTGCTGGAGTGATCGGTTTTCGGTTGAGGAGGTAGACTTCGAACTAGCTATCCGACACTTGCTTATTGATTCTCAGACCGGAGCCAAACGAATTCCTCCCGGACTGCTCTTCTGTATTTTTGGTTGGGACTGGTTACTCGGAGGCGGCCAGAAACTCCACTGCGGAGTATTAAAACAGCTAGCGGAGCCTTTCGCCAGATGGGTGAGCGACCTGAAAGGTGCAAGGTTTTCACTCGAAAACTTCGCCACTTCAGGTACGCTCTCCACCAGCTGAGGTGACAGATCATGACCTTCTCCGACATCCTCTGGGAAAAGAAAAACTCCATCGCTTACGTGACCGTCAACCGGCCGAAGGTGCTGAACGCACTCAACATGGCTACCATGGAAGAGCTGCGGACGGCGTTTCATGACATCAAGAATGATGCCGGCGTGCGCGTTGTCATTCTCACCGGTGCGGGCGAGAAGGCGTTCGTTGCGGGCGCGGACATAGGCGAGCTAGCCAAGCACGACGCGGTGTCGGGCAAGGAGTACACCCACCGCGGCCAGAGCGTGCTTAACCTGATCGAGAACTTGGGTAAGCCGGTGATCGCCTGCATCAACGGATTCGCGCTCGGCGGCGGATGCGAGATCGCCATGGCCTGCACCCTGCGCCTAGCCAGCGAAACCGCCAAGCTCGGCCAGCCCGAGGTGAAGCTGGGAATTATTCCCGGCTACGGCGGCACCCAGCGATTGCCACGGCTCGTTGGCAAAGGAATCGCGATGCAGCTGGTGCTCACCGGCGAAATCATCACCGCTCAGGAGGCACATCGTGTCGGGCTCGTGAATGAAGTGGTCGCGCCGGCGGAGTTGATTCCGCGCGCGGAGGCCATCGCGCACAAGATCATCGCCAACGCGCCGCTCGCCGTGCAGTACGCCATGGAAGCGGTGAACAAAGGTATGGAGATGAACCTGGCCGAAGCCCTGTATCTGGAAGCGACGTTGTTCGGCGTGTGCTGCGCGACGGAGGACAAGAAAGAAGGAACGACCGCGTTTTTGGAGAAGCGTCCGGCGCAGTTCAAGGGGAAGTGACCTTCTTCGCTGCGGAGGAACGCGGATCGCCGCGAATGAAAGGAGAATTCATCACGGAAACACGGAGGCGCGGAGTAGTGTGACGCGGTCCGGCGTCTGTCAGGATTTCCGCGAAATCTGCAATTCCCTTTATCATTGTCATGCTGAGGCGGTTTCAGCCGCTGAAGGATCCATGCATTGCGCGCGCGCGGCAAATGTATAGATTCTTCGCTTCGCTCAGAATGACAACAAAGCAGCATGCTCAAGTCTGTCCATGTCGGTTCGTACGTCCTCAGACCTGAAGATTATCGGGTAGTCGTGAGTTTTTTTCGATCTATCGGTTTCGATTTCGCTTTGCATGCTCGCTATGCGACTTTTATGGCGGCGCGAGGTGCGTTCACTATTTGCGAACTGCGATCGAATGAAGCTGCTGAACACTTGGCGCAACCAGACGGCTTTTCCAAGCATGTCGCCATCGAGGTCTCGAATCCGGATGTCGTACTGGACGTAGCAGAAAGGATGAAGCTGCCGGTCTCGCCCGACTCGGATCCAACGAGAACGACTGGCAGGAAGTTCTGGCTCGAACTGCCGGGCGAAATCACGCTGAGCGTGTATGGCAAACCCGACGAACAACTGCCCGCGATCGAGAGCAAGTTGGATGCGTCGGGCAAGCAGTTTGCCATTGTTGTTTCGCGCTTCAACGCTTTCATTACCGAACGGCTTTTGCAAGGTGCGCTTGACGGCTTATTGCGTTCCGGCGCGAAGCGCAAAGACATCGGGATCGTGCGCGTTCCCGGCAGCTTCGAAATTCCCTCCGCGGCGCGCACGCTCGCCGAAACGAAGAAATATGATGCGATCATCTGCCTCGGATGCCTGCTGCGCGGCGACACGGCACACTACGATGTGATCGCAAATGAAGTCACGCGCGGGATCGGCCAGTCGGCGCAGGAAACCGGAGTTCCGCACGCCTTCGGGGTGCTCACCTGCGACACCCTGGAGCAGGCCATTGACCGCGCCGGCTTGAAGATGGGCAACAAAGGTTTCGAAGCGGCGCTGGCTGCGGTGGAAATGGCAAATCTGAAGAAGGCCGTCAGCCGAAAAGCAGTCGTCGGTCGTCAGTCGTCGGTCGTCAGCAAAGGCAAGACTGGCGGCCGAAGCCCCCATTTCAAGAGATCGAAACCCAAAAAATCCCGCTAGACTTCACCAGTTCAAATTGCCTGCTTCCTGTAGACTGAAAACCTGACTGACGAGTGAAGACTGCCGACCGACGACTGCCTCTATGGGAACCCGCCGCAAATCCCGGGAACTGGTGCTGCAGATGCTTTTTCAGGCCGACATGGGCCGGCAGAGCGCGGAGGACGTGCGCCGCGTCTTCTGGAAAGAACGCAGCTCCGTCGGGGCCGAAGTGCGGGGCTTCGCCGAGGATCTTTTTCAAGTGGCTGCCGACCGCACCGCGGAGATTGACGGGTTGATCGAGCGTCATGCAGAGCACTGGCGCATGGACCGCATGGCGGCTGTGGATCGCAACATCATGCGAGCTGCGGTCGCGGAGTTGCTGGGCTTTCCTGACACGCCACGTGCGGTAATCATCAACGAGGCCCTGGAGATTGCGCGCAAGTTTTCCAGCCCGGAATCCGTGCAGTTCATCAACGGGGTGCTCGACAGCGTGGGCAAGGATCTGGAAAAAACCAAAGCCTAACCACACAGGGCACTGAGGGCGCCAAGGAAATTCCAAAAGGCTTAAGATCCGGATTGCACACAAATGTCACACCGCTGCAGAGCCCACCCTGCAGTGTCGAAGGGTCTTGTGGAAACGAGATTTGCTGGATGTCACCGCCGGTAACCGTGTCCACCACGTGGACCGTGCCGTCGCTAGCCCCGATGTAGAGCAGGGTTCCATCCGGAGTGAGCGTGGCCTGGAGCGGGAGCGCATTGGGGGATAACGTGAAGGCTGAGGAGGTCAGGTTGTTAATGCTGAACACCATAATAATGCTGAGCGGCTGACTGCCGGGCGGAGGGGTTTCCCCGAGAATGTAAGCGGTAGTGCCATCTTGCGAAATGATGAGCTGGGTCGGAACAAAATTGCCCCGGCCGAGGTCAAAAAAAGACACGGCGTTACTGACCTTAAGCGTGCCGAGAATGAAAGGTGGAGGGGGCACACCGGGATACGGACGTTGGAAGGCGCAGCCGTTGCCGCTGACGGTGGGAGTCAACACGTCAACGCCCGGTGGGACCACTGCAAGCATTGTTCCATCGGGCACGGCCCGAATTATGAAAGGTGTGCTGGTCGTGGGCAAAGTAGTCGCCGTACTAAGTTCAGATCCTAATGAAATCGGATCGTTACATGTAGGCAGGATTGATACCGCCGAGGCTGCGCCCCCGGCAATGTATCCGAAGTCGCCCGTCGGTAAAAAAGCGACATCGTTTGCGGGAACGGAACCGCTCAACTGAACCGTCGCTAGCGCGTCCTGCAGTGAATAAACGAAAAGCGTGCTCGTGCTCCCATTATTGGCCACGATGAACGCTTTCAGGTTGTCGGGCGAAAAATCGGCCGCCGTCGCTCCCGTGATTGCAAATGCGACGCTGGTATTGTTCGTTGTGTCGAAAACAAATACCTGATTGGGCGTCGCGATAGTATCGGAAACGATGACCTTCTTCCCGTCCGAAGAGACGGCAAGCACCCTGCCGGTGACGGATCTGAACTCGCTGAGTGTGGATGTACTGGCGCTCGCGCCAAATACCATCAGTCCTTTGGTACCGAACTCCCCGAGGTCGGTGCCCAGGAACGCGTTCTTGCCCTGCGGGTCGAACACCAGTGAATTGGGTGTGGCGGGTAAGTTTATCGCGCTTCCCACCGTGTTGGCGGGCGCAGCGATCGGAATGAGCGTACTGACGCACCCGCTTGTGGTGCCACAACCCTTGCTGGCTACATACACAGTTGCACTCTGGGTGGTTCCCGTGGCGCTGACGACCATGGGAACCGCGTTCGCGGGATAAATCGGCAGCGTGGGCTGAAATCCAATATTGCATGTGGGCGGAGTACAAGATGCGATGATGGCAGCGGCGCCCGCATGCCCTGCCGCTGCGCTCGCCGTGCCGACACTCCCGCTGCTCGCGCTACTATTGCTACCCGTCACGGTGATCGCGGCCGGGTTCGAAGAACTCCACGTCAAGAGGATTCCATTAATAGTTGTGTCGAGGCTGTCCTTTACTGTCGCCATGATGGTTTTCGAAGAGGCCGTGCTAGCGGTAACCGCGAGCGTGATCGACTGGACCGGGCAGGTTATGAAAGCGAACGGCACGCTGTTTACGTTGCTGACGCTGGCGAAGATCGAGGTGACACCGGGGACATTGGCGGTTACTTGCGCTTGGCCAGGAAGCAGCCCAGTCGCCGTGGTGCTGAGTTTTGCAACGTCCGGTGCAAGCGCTTGCCAGGTGAATGGGCCCACGGTTGAAGTGATGTCCAGCCCGGGCGGCGAGCCCCCGCTGCGGCTGTAAGCGGTGGCCGCGTAATTCACCGTCTGGTCCTTTGAAACACAGGGAGTTGGAGGAGGGTTGGTGGTAATCGGATTCACGACGATGTTGTCAATGTGCCGATGCACGTACACCGTCGTCGGCGGACTGCTCACTCCCTGCGCGGTGGCAGTAATTTGAGCCACGCCGACAGGCCCTGGCGTGCAAATCTGCGGAACGCTCAGCGAATCCCAGGTGCCGGCGCAGGCCAGGCCGTTATTGGCGACGGTGACCACCGCTGTGTTGCTGGACTGGAAGGAGACTGGCTCGACGATCACCTGCCTGCGGGCGTTCTGAACGGTCGCAGTGAAGGATTGAGTGGCAGACCCCACATCGATGGATACGGTGTTAGCGGGCGAGAGACTGATGCTGGCTGGCACGGGGAAGGGCACGGCCCGGGTAGCGTGGGTACCGCAGCCCAGCAGAGCGGCAGTCAAGAACGGGAGAATAGTTGCAAACACAACCGAACCGCACCGACCCATGCATCCTCCCCGCCTTATGGTCGCCCACAGGGCGAGCACGCCTTGCAACTGGAAAATTTCCAGTGTAGAGGCTGCGAATCCTTTCAGCAAGTTGAGGTGCTTGCGCCGCGTCCGAGCCGTGCGCCGAAATCCTGAGCGGAGCGAAGGATCCTCCATACCCGTTCTGTGAAGCGAGAGCCCGCTGCTGAAGTCCCGAGCAACGCGGAAGACCTCCTCGGTCGAACCCGTCAGCGCGCAAGAACTCCCACAGGACGAATTCACCTTCCCCATGAGATGCAATCAAGTGCGGTTGACGATGTGCGACGCGAGTTGCTATAGTTATAGCGTTCCGCGAGTTAAGTCTGGCTTGCCTGTAAGCGGTGGGTTTTTTTTGCCACGCGTGTGCGCGGGTGCGAAAGACCCCCGGAAAGAAGACAGCTAAGCTTTAGAGATACACGTCTCCGGAAAGCGAAAGACCTCCGGCGACGCCCTCGCTGAAACGCCCTGCGCACCGCTTTCGCCTGTTGGAAGGCTATGTGGGGCAGTGCTGGCGAAACGGAGTACCTCCCGGCGGATCAAAGGCGGGCCTGGTGCCACCGTCGCTGGCGTCAGTCTGAACGGGAAATCAGAAATCTCTCGCTGGCGCATGCGCCACGGGAAGCATGGTTGGCCGATCCGCCATCCAGCCCCAATCAGGGAGAAGCAGAAGCGGCGTGACTCCGCAGGTGTGTGCGTTTACGGGCGTGCGGGCGGGAAGAGCGCGGCCGAAGGAGCAGCAACGAGTGCCTACGTTCAATCAATTGGTGCGTGACGGCCGCAAGCGGCCCCGTTACAAAACGGCGAGTCCGGCATTGCAGGGATGTCCGCAGAAGCGTGGTGTCTGCACCCGCGTGTATACCCAGACGCCGAAGAAGCCGAACTCGGCGCTGCGTAAGGTGGCCCGGGTGCGGCTGACCAACGGAATCGAAGTCACAACATATATTCCCGGCGTCGGTCACAATTTGCAGGAGCACTCCATCGTGCTGATCCGCGGCGGCCGTGTGAAGGACCTGCCAGGTGTGCGTTATCACGTGATCCGTGGAACGCTGGATGCGGTGGGTGTTGCGAACCGAAAGCAGGGACGCTCCAAATACGGCGCGAAGAGACCGAAATAGTCGTCCGCCGTCGGCCCACCATGCCTGTTGGGAACCGAAGACACAAGGCAGAACTGAGGAACTGGGAGCTGAAATGCCTAGAAAAGGACATATCGCCAAGCGGACCGTGGAGCCCGATCCGGTTTACAGTTCGGACCTGGTGACCAAGTTCGTCAACTCCATGATGTGGCAAGGCAAGAAGAGCACTGCGGAAAGCATCTTCTACGAGGCGCTGACGCGCTTGCAGCAGAAGGGCGGCGACGAGCCCCTGAAACTCTTCAAAAAGGCGGTCGAGAACGTTAAGCCGCTGCTTGAAGTCAAGACCCGCCGCGTAGGCGGCGCAAACTATCAGGTGCCCGTGGAAGTGAACGCCGACCGGCGTACCTCGCTGGCGATCCGCTGGCTGATTACCTACTCCCGCGGACGCGCGGAGAAGGGCATGATCGACAAGCTCAGCAATGAACTGCTCGACGCCGCCAATAATCGCGGCGCGGCCATCAAGAAGAAAGAAGACGTTCATCGCATGGCCGAAGCCAACAAGGCCTTCGCGCATTACCGGTGGTAAGAATTTGGTAATTGAGTAATCGGATAATTTGGTAATTGGATAGGCGCATCGGGCTTGGGTTTTTCAATTACTCAATTACCCGATTACTAAATTACAAAATCAGGAAGTATCAGAGCCCTAGAAAGAGTTTATTGCCGTGCCCAGACAGGTCCCATTAGAACGGTGCAGAAATATCGGTATCATGGCCCACATCGATGCCGGTAAGACCACTACGACGGAGCGCATCCTTTTCTATACCGGAAAGACGCACCGCATGGGAGAGGTCCATGAGGGCACGACGACGATGGATTGGATGGAGCAGGAGCAGGAGCGCGGCATCACTATTACTTCCGCTGCCACCACCTGCGTGTGGCGCGACATCCGCATCAACATTATCGATACACCCGGCCACGTCGATTTCACAGCCGAGGTTGAGCGTTCGCTACGGGTGCTCGACGGAGCTTGCGCTGTATTTGACGCGGTGCATGGCGTCGAGCCGCAATCGGAAACTGTGTGGCGTCAGGCCGACAAGTACGAGGTCCCGCGCATTTGCTTCATAAACAAGATGGATAAGATGGGCGCCGATTTCGAGCACGCCATCGACACCATCCGCAAGCGCCTCAATGCCCGCCCCGTTGCCATTCAACTTCCCATTGGACAAGAAGACAAGTTCAAAGGCGTCATCGATCTGTTTCAGATGAAGGCGATCATCTGGAAAGATGAGACTCTGGGCGCGGAATACGTCACGGAAGAAATCCCCGAAGAACTGAAAAAGAAAGCCAATGCCTTCCACAATCAGATGGTCGAAACCATCGTCGAGAACGACGACGACCTCCTGCACAAGTACATGGAAGGCGAGACCATGTCGCCGGAGGAGCTCAAAGCTTCGCTGCGTAAATCGACCATTGCGCTGAAGTTGTTCCCGGTGATCTGTGGCACCGCCTTCAAGAACAAAGGCGTGCAGCCGCTTCTGGATGCAGTGGTGGACTTTCTGCCCTCACCATTGGACATTCCTCCAGTGAAGGGAACAGATCCGAATACCAACAAAACGATCGAGCGTAAAGCAGATGACAACGAGCCTTTCTCGGCATTGGCGTTCAAGATCATGACCGACCCGTTCGTCGGCCAGCTCACCTTTATTCGCATCTACTCCGGCCAACTCCAAACTGGGGACTCGGTATACAACCTCAGGCGACAGCGCAGCGAGCGCATTGGCCGTCTGCTGCAGATGCATGCCAACAAGCGCGAGGAAATCAGCGAGATTTACGCGGGCGACATCTGCGCCTGCGTCGGCCTGCGCAGTATCACGACGGGCGACACCATCTGCGACGAGAAACACCCGATTTTCCTGGAGTCGATCGAATTCCCGGCGCCGGTGATTGCGGTTGCCGTCGAACCCAAAACAAAAGGTGACCAGGAAAAAATGGCTCTCGCGCTCGCCAAGCTGGCCCAGGAAGACCCCACCTTCAAAGTCCACACCGATCCCGACAGCGGACAAACCATCATCAGCGGCATGGGTGAATTGCACCTGGAAATCCTCGTCGACCGCATGATGCGCGAGTTCTCGGTCGAAGCCAACGTAGGCAAGCCGCAGGTGGCTTACCGCGAAACCATTCGCAAAACAGCCGAGGCGGAAGGCAAGTACATCCGCCAGACCGGAGGCCGAGGGCAGTATGGACACGTCAAGATCCGGCTGGAACCGCAGCCACCGGGCAAGGGGTACGAGTTCGTCAACGAAATAGTCGGCGGGTCCGTGCCCAAGGAATTCATCAAGCCGGTGGACCAGGGCATCAAGGAAGCCATGGAAGGTGGCGTACTGGCTGGTTACGAGATGGTGGATGTAAAGGCCACTCTGTACGACGGCAGCTACCACGACGTGGATTCGAGCGAAATTGCATTCAAAATCGCAGGCTCGATGGCATTCAAGGAGGCCGCGCGAAAGGCGAGTCCCGTGCTCTTGGAGCCTGTAATGTCGGTGGAGGTGGTGGTGCCGGAGGATTTCGCCGGCGCCATTATGGGCGACTTGAGCTCGCGCCGCGGCCGTATCGAGGGCATGGAGCATCGCGCGGGATCGCAGGTGATCAAGGCGATCGCGCCACTGGCCGAGATGTTCGGCTACGCCACACACATGCGTTCGAGCACCCAGGGCCGCGCGACGTACTCGATGCACTTTGCGCGTTATGAAGAAGCCCCGCGCTCGGTGGCGGAGGAGATCATTGCCCGGGTGCAGGGGAAAACGGTTCCGAAGTGACTAGCGGCGCCGCGGTTCGTTGTCGACCGCAGATTCTGGGTCACGGATGGCAGGCAGGGCGATTTTGAGGCGATTTTCGGGCGCGATGGAATTTGGAAAGAATTTTTGAGCAGGGCGCTCGGCTACGTCGAAACACAAACTGAATGCGAGTCGGTGGCGGAGCGGCGCTACCGCGTTCGGGATTTCTGGATGTCGCACCGCAACTTTGAAGTTTTCCGAGAGCAGTTCGCCGCAGAGTATGACAGATTTGAACGACTGGTCTCCTCCGAGGGGTTGGTTGAGCGCGAGCAGTTCGTCGGCGCGTACTACGTGAAAGAGCGCGGGCACGGAGGCGAATTAGCTCCCGGCTAGAATCAGCGGGCGAGGCGCCCGCGCTACACATGACGGAGCAAGCAAATGGCGAAAGAGAAATTTGAACGCACCAAGCCGCACGTGAACGTGGGCACGATTGGTCACATTGACCATGGCAAGACCACGTTGACGGCGGCCATCACGAAAGTTTTGCAGAAGCACAACCCGAAGATCCAGTTCCGGT
>WNFH01003329.1_pt1 | contig 11378 bp, 17 predicted proteins | sample 5400411 | NCBI WGS metagenome assembly WNFH01 (sample SAMN13153347, study PRJNA577476) | soil metagenome | isolation source: 200 cm saprolite under Douglas fir tree site 2 hole 3 | place: USA:California | collected 2015-04-18
CTAGAATCTGGAGGTACTCCTCGGCATCTTGCCAAAGTTCTTCACCAGTCTCCCCACGCTCACGATCCCAGGCTAAGGCTCGACCGAGTGAGAACTGCCGACCGTAGTTGTAGACCCAGTGGACGACGTCTGAGGCATCTCCAAAGAGCCGTGGAAATTCAGCCGGCGGGAAGTGCGCTTTAAGGTTCGCCATTGACCAAGGGCCGAACAACGTCCCGAAAAGCGGTCCGCCCAGTGAGCGGCTGAAGCCGGCGCCTAGAATCCAAACTACCTGCTTCGGCTTGTCGCTCATTCAACTCTGAAGCATATAGAAGTGCCTGACCCCGGTTGACCACTCTCCCGACGGAAAGAAGGACGCAGTGGAGCTGCTGGAGCGACCTCGTTCCGGGAAACGAATTCATGGCCAAAGGACGGCCACCGAGGCGCCGAGAGAGAAAAGCCCCTAGCAAAGCTAGGGGGGTAAGAGTGTCCCCGACGGGATTCGAAGCCGATGAGGGTGTCCGATCCTGGCAGGCCCTCGTAGGTAAGCTCGCGGATTCTGAAGCCACGGTTGCATCGTCACCCGATCCTTCCAGGTCCTCGGCCGAGCCCACTGTCACATTGTCACACGACATCATCGAGAAGGCGCTCGAAGAGGCGCGGAGTTCCTGGATTCGCTCTGGTGACACGGCGGCGCTCCGCAACGCGCTCCTTGAGCTTCTGCGTCGGCTGGAGGATCGCGAATGAATGCGGCCGCCGCCACGGAACCGCGCTGGCTGCCTCGTGGAGCTCGCCGCAGTGTTCCGGCCGTGCCCGAAGTCGGATGCCGCGTTGATCTTTCGTCCTGGGCAAAATGCGGCGGCTCATTGCGAAACAATTCGGAGGTAGCTGATGTCTGAAAACAGCCACGACGAAGACACCCAACAACTGAGCGAGGAGGAAGTCAGAGAGCTCGCGCGAAGCCTGTCGCCCGCGGTGCTCAAGCGATTGGAGGAGATTGCTTTGCACGGAAGCGAAGCCGCCGCGGTCCAGGCCGGCACGGTCATTCTGGATCACGCGTGGGGCAGGCACCGAATAGTGACTAAGCACCCCGGCCGCGTGATCATCCTCCCCGCGAAGGAGCCGGTGACATTCGATCGACCAGCCGTGGAGCGCGGGCCGGTTTCCAGCTCTCGGGGATCGGCTGCCGAAGAAGGTTCAGGGTCGAAGTGAGGAAGTGGCGATCGTCAGAAACGTGGTGCAACACTTCGGAAGGCGGGGGCTGAGATGGCTGGTGGTTTGCGATGGGTGTTCGAGTTGCAGGACAAGCTGAGCGCTCCTGCGGCGAAAATGTCGAGCAACCTCGAGCGGCTTGGAACGCAGATGCAGAAGCTCGAGCGCAGCTCCCAACATGCCGAGAACGCGATCGTCAAAATGGCCGACCGTTTCGTTACGAGACTCATTTCGGGCGAGCTGGCCGTAGAAGGAATCAGAAAGCTCTCCGAGACGGTGATGGAGCTCGGCAAGAGCTTCCTCGACACGGCGATCGCTGCCGCAGGCTTCAAGTCCCAGAGCCTCTTTACGCTCGGCGCCCTAACGAAAAGCAAACTGGAGGCGGCTGAAATCTTCGACTGGGTGAACGCGATCGCCGGCAAGGCGGGCTACGCAGCCGACTACATCATGCAGATGTCGCAGGGCTTTATCAAAAGCGGGGCGACGGTGCCCGAGATGCAGCGCCTAGTCCTTCTCGCGACGGATGTTTCGTCTGTGCTCGGCAAGGACATTGGCTCGGAGTGGGCGAGCAGTTTTGCCCGGATGATGCAGGCGCCGAACATCATGTTTCGGGAGCTCAAGCCGATGCTCTCGAACATGGGCCTCTTCGAGGACGTCATCAATCGGATTGCCAAAGCCTCCGGAGTTTCAGCGCACGACATCCGAAAGCAATTCTCCGACATGGCCCCAGCAGTGGCGGGGCCGATGAAAGAGGTCGCCCTCACAGCCATCTGGCAAGCCACACAGCAGAAGATTTCGGGCGGCATGATTGCCACCGCCACCGAGGAAACCTCGCGCAAGCTCTCCCGCTCTCTCGAGCGGATCAAAACCAACTGGGAGCGGCTCTTCGAGGATGTGGACCTAAGCCAGTTCGCAGGTTTCTTTTCGATCCTTGCCGACAAGCTGAACCCTGCCGTCGAAAGCGGTCGACTTCTCAAGGAGACCTTTGAGAATGTGTTCAAGGCGGGAAGCGAATTCGCCCGCACCTTCCTGACCTCGATTGGGCCAGTCGTTCCATCTCTCGAATCCGTGCGTGACTACACCCGAGGTTTAGTCCCTGCCTTCGAGTTCCTCGGCGGCGTTGTGGGTTTTGTCTTTGGAAAATTGAGAATCGAGCTTGATCAATTTCTCAGCGGAGTCCGGGGAATCGGTCGCGCTCTCTCTTGGGCGAGTGCGCCGCTTGGTCCATTGAACGAGGTGATCTCAGGACTTGTGATGCCTTTACCAGGTCCGAGAACTCTCCAGGGAACGGCCCCGCCGGCGATGCTCACGCGTGAGCGTGGGCCTCCGGCGTTGCTCGCTCGTGAATCCATGAATCCCTGGGACATGGGCTTCGATTGGGGCAGCCGACTCGGTGGCGCAGTACTGGCCGGCCACGACGATCGGACCGCTACCCGTTCCCCCTCTGAAGAATGGGAGAAGCGCGGGCGTTACGCCGCCGAAGGCTATCAACGCGGCGTCGATTTCGGTGGAGATGGTAGCTCGAGCACTGCGTTAGCGAGAAGAGGGGGCGCGAACATTGTGATTCACAACAGCCCGACGATCAACGTGACGACGGGCCCAGACGTCAACGCCGAGGAAGTTGCGCAGCGTCTGGCGGAGTTGTCGCTCAACCAGCTCCAGGCCGCGCTCGACACGGCCGCGCAGCAAGTTGGAGGCTTGTAGAACGCGCAATGAGACGCCCGCGTCAGCTGGTCTACAGCCTGCGAGAATTGGCCAGCGTGACAGGCCTGTCCAAGTTTCGCGTCGGCCAGGTGCTGCTCTCGAACGGCGTCAAGTTCAACGAAACGGGCAGGCAAGGGAAGCGGGTGGTTTTCGTTTCGGAGCTCGAGCGCGCCTTGCCTGAACTCGTCGACTCAGTCCGGTTCAGGCCGGAAGAGGATTTCTGAGGACGCAAGCGGTGAATTCACCTGCTAACAGGCGAAAAACAGGTAAACGAAAGCGGACCAGCTGGAAGCCTGGCCAGTCTGGCAATCCGGCTGGCCGACCCAAAAGGACGCCGGAGCAAAAGGAGATTGAGGATCTCGCGCGCACCTGGTCGAGAGCCGCGATCAACCGCCTCGGCAAAATTGCCACCAAGGGAGAAGACAAGGACGCGGTCCGGGCCTGCGAAGCCATCCTCGACCGAGGTTTCGGCCGATCTCGTCAACAGGTGGACGTCGGCGTGACTATGCCCTCGGGCGTCGTCATCTTGCCGGCCGAAGAGATTGATGAGCTGAGGAGCAATGGAGCCATGGAAACCGAATCCAGGCCAGCAGCAAGCGTTCCTCGCGTCTAACGCCTACGAGGCGCTTTACGGCGGTGCCGCCGGCGGTGGGAAATCCGATGCGTTGTTGATGGGCGGTACTCGCCACCTCGACAACCCGGAATTCTCCGGTCTGTTTCTCCGCCGGACTTACCCAGAGCTCGAGCGCTACGCCATTCCTCGAGCTCACCAGTGGTACACGCGGCTGGGTGGCCAGTACAACGACTCGAAGCATGTCTGGCGCTTTCGCTCGGGCGCCCGCATGTATCTCGGCCATCTCGAACACGAGAGCGACGTCCACGAGTACCAGTCGGCGGAATTCCAGTACATCGCGTTCGATGAGCTGACCAGCTTCACCGAAACTCAATACGTCTACATGCTCTCGCGGCTCCGAAGTACCGCGGGAATTCCTATCCGCATTCGCGCGGGCACTAACCCAGGTGGCGTGGGACACGACTGGGTGCAACGGCGGTGGGCGCCGTGGCTAGGAATGCCACCTGGCGAGGAATGGAACGGGCCGAAGGCGCAGCCCAACCAAAAGCTCTGGTACGTCTCGACCGCGGCCGGCGAAGTCTGGCCGACCGAAGACGAGGCACAGCGTCAACTCCTGGCCTGGCGTTCCGCAGAACCGCTCAAGCGGCTCGAGCTTCCGCTCCCGCTGCAGCGCGTGTTCTTCCCCGCTCGTGTGTCGGACAACCCCTACATCTACGAGAAGGACCCCGCATACGTGGCGAGGCTGATGGGCCTCGATCTCGTCACGCGCCAGCAGCTGTTGCACGGCGATTGGATTATTCGCCCCGCGAGAGGCCTCTACTTTCAGCGCGGATGGTTCCGCTTCGTCGACGCGAAACCAACGGAAGGCCGCTGGGTGCGGTACTGGGACTTGGCAGCGACCGAAGCCGAGAAAGGCAAGGATCCTGATTGGACGGTCGGTGTGCTGCTCAACCTTCAGGACAGTGGACCAGACAAGGGTCGGCTTACGGTGGCCAATTGCGTGCGAATGCGGGGCAATCCTGGCGACGTCTTGAAAACCGTGAAAGCGACCGCCGAACTCGACGGGAAGAACGTGCCGATCTGGATGGGACAGGACCCGGGCCAGGCCGGTGTCTTTGAAATCTCCGCGTATACGCGCGAACTCGCCGGATGGAACCTCCGCGGTTTCAAGGAAACCGGCGACAAAGTGACACGCGCGGGACCAGTGTCGGCGCAGTGTGAGGCCGGCAACGTCTCGATCGTCCGTGCGGGATGGAATGCCGCATTCCTCCAGAGCCTCGAAGAGTTTCCGGAAGGACCGCACAAGGATGACGCCGATGCGTTGAGCGGCGGTTACGCCGTTCTGACCGAAAACCCTCCGCCCAGCTATGGGGACATGGACAGCAGCCAGATTTCACGCCCCTGGGGCCCGCAATACGATCGCTTCGGCTCCCGCCACGGCTCTACCGCTCGCTATGGGCGAAGGTGAATGGGGGAAACACTTGCAGGGCGACCGGCCACTTTCGTTCCTCGGAAGAGTCAGGTAGTTGGAGTGCAGGTCAGAAAAGTCTTGGCTGCGCGTTGTCCAAATGCCGACTGAGAGCACCTCGAAGCACCGACCGTATGCTTAAGGCAACTCGACGAAAGCGGGTTCCGGGCGTTGCGGAAGCGCACAATGGCGGATTCATTGCCGATCACGTGACGCACCATCGCCATCGTCGTCCCCTGCGTCGTGGTCGTCAGCCTCGGCTGTCAGCATGTACCGCCAGGCGTCCAGCAGCAGCGGTGTACCATCCGGGCCGACGGGAGTGAAACTGTCCTGAACGGTGCTAGGGTGCGCGTCCGCGAACGAGCCGGTCCTCGGGAGCAAGTCGGTCTTCAGCGAGTGGGTGAAGTCATACGGAGGGCCGCTCGCTTCGACTCGTACGAGGGCTCCGAAGGCGTTCATCCCGAGCGCGACCCAGCCTGCGGTGATCCCCCCGAAGAACCCATCGTGCTCATGCACCAGCCCCCAGTACCGTTCCGACGGTGTCGCGTGCTCCGCCTCCCAGGTGGGAGCACCCAATCCGGGAACGCTGTCGGGGACGGCGGAGAACATCGCCACGCGAGGGACGACCCGCAGCTTGGCGATCATCGCCGCCTGGCCACCTCCCTGGGAGTGTCCCGCGACGGCGATCCGCGACCACCTCGGCTCGCCGTGCGCAAGAAAACGCGACCAGCCTTCCTCGGGAAATTGCTCATCGAGGTACCGGAGCAGCTTCGTCAACCGGTTGTCGATGCTGTTGGCGCGATTCACGTTGACGACCGGAGTGCGATCGATTCCGTCGAGGACTTCGAGCCTCGCATTTTCGAAACAAGCGTTGGGGTCGGCGGTGCGGGGGCATGCAGCAGCGAGCCCGACGCTGTTCGCGTACATGAGACCGATGACGTGATAGCCGAGCCGCGCTGCCTCGCGCTGCACGAGCAGGTGCCTCGCTGGGATGCTGCCGGTGCCCGGCATGTAGACGAAGAGCTTGTGATTGGTGCGAGCGTCGCGGTCGATCCAGGTCAGATGATCGTCGAGGGCCTGGTCGATGGCGGGATCGGTGACGTTGGGCATGATCGAGTGCGTCACCAGCCCGGTCTCCTCGACCTTCTGGTTCTGTACCGCGTCAGGAGCCCTGCCGGCATTGTCCATCCCGCACGCGGCCATCCACGCGACGCACGCGCTCACCACGAATCCAGGCTTCATCGCAACCTCCCTATGCGAGGTAGACGAGAGCTAATTTTTCCCAAACCCCCCATCCGCAGTTTCAGCTCTGGGGTCCCTCCGCAGTTGGCAAAGCATTTTGCAGACCAGCACGCCTGGCGCACGCAAGTCAATGGCGTCCGCGTCTTTGCGGTCTCGCACGATTTTCAATTTCTTGGGCCTCACACAAGCAGCGCGCCAGACAATCTAGAGGGCCTGCCCGGCAATTCGGTTGAGGTCCATGAGCAAAATCGGCGCGAACCGAGCGAATTAGTTTCATTCGACCCGACATTCAAGATGGCAGTAGGTAGCTGCGTCTGCTGGCGCCGAATGAGTCCGATAATGCGTATTGAGGCACTCATCCGCGGCGTGTCCTCCAGATGGGGCGACTGACGTTCGAGCGTTACGGGTTTTCTAGCTTCCAACGGTGCTCGGGATAAGTTGCCACGTGCGCATCGCGGATAACGAGAAAGAGCAGGTGTTCGCCTCCCCCCCCCCTTCAAGTCCAGCCCACGCCGGACCAGGGTGTTATCCTCCTCTTGGGCTAGGGTCGCCCCCGAAAAACCGTCTTCCTCGGCCGGTCTGCCCATTTCAGTTTTCCCGAGGACCGCTGTTTGCGCCGAGGGACGCGGGATGGTCAAGAAGCCCTGGAATGCCGAGGTTCTGTGCGGGCCTGGTCCGCGCCGAGAGCAGGCCTGGCTACGAGTAGTGTATCTCCTGGAAATCGAGACCCAGTTCCCCGAAGTCCTCACCGCGCTGAAAGGGAGCGTCTACGAAAACTGGCGAACCGCGGCCATGCTCCTGTATCAAAACCGGACTCCAACTGACATCGCGGCCGGGATGGGTCGGCTCTGGCTGTGGAACCACGTGGAGAGTGACCAATCGTCGGAATGCAGGTCGGCTCATGATGCCCTTGATCAATGGGCGAGACGGTTGGGCCTTGCGTGCAAATGGATACTCGACACCGCGGTGGACACGATGCGCTTCTGGAGCATCCCCGCGCAGGATGGCGTGAACGCTGAGAATGTTGCGGACTCCGAACCCGTACCGTTGAATGAAATCGAAGAACCTCTGACCTGGGATGGGCCCATTCTTCACGAAATGCGAAGGCCCAGATCCCCGCTCGTAGCCTGGCACCCGGAAGAAGAAACGCTCGCTACGTTCAGGGAGCGCGTTGAGGGTCACATCAAGAAGCAACAGAAATGGTGTCGAGAGATGGGCTGGCAGCCGATGAGGCAGCGCAGGAAGTCACGAGGCCGATCGATTGAAGTTCGGATGTGGTGGCTAGCTCTTAGGAAGATCAAAAATCTCAGCTATGAGCAAATTGCCGATAAGGAACAAGAGCGAAGCGGGAAGGAGCTGGCCATCTCCGGGAGTGGTGTCCTAAAGGCCATCACGGAACTCGAAAACCAGCTGGAGCTCGATCCGGAGTTATCAAAACGCACGTAACTCCGGGGCCAAGCTAGGCGGTTGGTGTCTCAGGGTGTCCGCCTCCCACTACGTCTTTGGAACTACCGGCTTTGCTGCTTGTCGGGCATCGATCGATCGCCAGATGAAGCTCCAAGCGATTGCAGAGATGGCGTAGACGACAAACGACTCATTATCGAGGCCCGTGGTCAGGCTAATCAAGGCAATCGCGATGATGAACGAGAGCGCCGCAGTTATCCCCGGTCTGGAACGGGGCCCCCACCGGCTTCGTTTAAGGAATAAGCGAATGATGAAGCCGAGGACACCAATCCCCAGAAATCCACCAACTAGAAAGCCAACGAAATACATGCGCGACCCCCCTTCGGAAACCGGCAACGAGCCACACTACTACGCAGACAGTCGCGGGCCACGCACGGGCCGCTGCGCAGCGCGCGCTCGCCTTCACAGGTGTCGCCGGTTTCAATTACAATCCACGCACCATATGACGCCCTCCTGGGAGCAGCTCTTCCGCACCGCCCTGGCGAAGCACTTCGCGATGGGTGGCGCTGTCGGGATGGACGAGGGCGGGGAAGTGCCCAGGTTTGGTGGTCTCGGGTTTGGTCGTGCTCTCGGCCGAGTTGAGACAGCGCAAACGCCAGAACAGCCTGGCACCACCGTGCAAGGACCAGAGGGCGGCGTGCTATCGGGCCTGATTGGTGGCATCGCCAGTCGCTTCGGCCGCCCTGGCGGCGACGGTGCGCCGCAACCTGGTTACAGCAACTCACCGTATGCGGCTGGGCCTGAAGCCTTGCCCCGCGATGTTGTTGGGGCCATCAAGGGCGCGCGCGCTCTGACGCAGTACCCCGGCATCATTCCCGACTCGCCTTTTGTGACCAACTTTGGCTTGGCGCAACGAGGCGGCACCGGCGTTGATGTCATGAATACCGGCCTGGCCGGGCAAAATGCGCTCGCTGGCCAGTTAGAAGGCATTGCCTCGGGGACCGGGCCATCGGTAGCCCAACCCTTCTTTCAGGGCGCGCTGGACAAGAGCATCAAGGCCGCGATGGCGACTGCAACCAGCACGCCTGGCGTTGCGCCAGGTGCAGCATTGCGAAGCGGTCTTGAGGCAGGAGCTGGCATTGCTGGAGCCGGGGCTTCGCAGGCCGCTTAGTTGAGAAGCGGCGAACAATTCGGAGCGCTGCAACAGCTGCAGGCATTGCGTGGCAGCCAGGTGGCAACGGGCGCGGGACTCTCGGAGGCCGACCGAAACGCTTTGCTCAATTTGGAAGCTCAACGGGCCAATGTCTTTTCACATCAGCAGAGTGGACAGAGACGACCTCCGTGGACCTTAGTCTTTACTCGGAACAGTGAGGGAACAGCGGAGGTATCAGTGGGGCGCAACCTAGTGAATCTGAAGCAATGGCAGAAGGGGCAGAGTGGCAATCCACGAGGTCGCCCTCGCGGTCCACGCACGCCAAACATTCGAGCTGTACTGGCTCCGCATGGCAAGTTCCTCGCGGAGACGGCGGTTGAGCTGGTGGACGACAAGGAGGCGCCTGTATCGCTGCGGATTGTGGCGCTGCAGCTTTGTTTTGAATACCTCTGGGGCAAGCCACAGGACGCCGCGCTCGAGCCGCCAGCCGACGTCCGGGGGCAAATGCCGGGCGGCGCGCAACCCACTCAGGAACAGTTAGTTAAGATTGCCAAGGGGGAGCTGTACGCGGAGCCGCCGGCCCTGCCCAATGGAAGGCCCCACCGCTGAAGAGTGCCGCGGGGCTCAGCTACGCTTGACCAGCACCCATGGTAGGCTGGAGTTCATCGCTGCCAGGTTTCACCAATTTCCGAAGCCTGGCTTGGGCGTCTACTGTGGCGTCTTCCTCGGACATCTCCTTGAGGAACACGCCACAGTAGTTCGACAGGACCTCGGCTAGCGTCGGATACATCAGGTCAGAGATGATGACGGGGTAGAAATTATTCTTCCATGCGTCTTCCGACTGGACTTTGCGCGACGCTACCGTAATCCAGCCGACGATCGGCCTGAATGTCACCGAGGTCTGCCTTGGGTGCTTCTTCAAACAACCTGCAGGATGCGAGAGAAAGCATCGCTACTACTGCGATCGTCACCTTCATGGTTTGTCCCCCTCAAGTCCAGCCCTGTCCCTACCCAAAAGTCCGTCCGCCCTGACGAGTGACCCTGCGATGATGCGGAGGTGCGCTCCCTCAGCTCCCTGCTCTCTTTGCTGCGAGCTTTACTCCTCCCTGCGCGATCCGGGCTTCGAACCCGCCGTGAGCTGATGCTCGAGAATTTGGCTCTCCGCCAGCAACTCGCACTCTTCCACGAGCGGACGCCTCATCCGCCGATCTCCTCCATCGATAGAGCCTTCTGGTCCTGCCTCTCCCAAGCCTGGCCCCATTGGCGCCGCGTCCTCCTCATCGTCAAGCCCGAGACGGTCGTCCGCTGGCACGGGCAAGGCTTTAGTCTTTTCTGGAAGTGGAAGTCGCGTGTGCCGTTTGGACGCCCGCGAAAGGACGCGGACCTGCGCCGCCTCATCGCCGAAATGGCTCGCGCCAACCGGAACTGGGGAGCGCCGAGAATCCACGGCGAGTTGCTGAAGCTAGGATTCTCCGTGGGCCAATCTACCGTAGCTCGGTATATGCCGGTCCGCTCTCGACGCCCACCCTCTCAGACCTGGCGGACGTTCCTCTACAACCACCTTGGTGGAGCGATCGGAATCGATTTCTTCACTATCCCCTCGGCCACCTTCCGGGTCCTCTACGGCTTCGTAGTTCTGGATCACGACCGTCGCCGCATCCGCCACATCAACGTCACTGAGCATCCCACTGCGGAATGGACACGGCGCCAGATGCTTGACGCCTTCCCGTTTGACACACCCCTGCGCTTCCTTCACCGCGACCGAGATAGCATCTTCGACGCCCTCGTCCGACACACCATCTCCACTCTCGGACTCGAGGAGATTGTCAGCGCGCCAAGGTCTCCTTGGCAGAACCCCTTCGCCGAACGCGTCATCGGCTCCATCCGGCGAGAGCTGCTCGACCACGTCATCGTCCTCGACGAGGCTCATGCTCGGCGCCTGCTCCGCACCTATCGCGTCTACTACAACGAGACCCGGACCCACCTGTCCCTCAGCAAGGACGCACCCGACGGTCGAGAAGTCCACCAACCTGAACGCGGAGCAGCAATCGTCGCGCTGCCGGTCCTCGGCGGGCTCCACCATCGGTACGAGCGCCGCGCCGCCTGACGCGGTCACGTCTCCTGCAGCAATGCTCGCTTCACGCCTGGCGCCGAGTCCGCCATCGGCTTCATTCATCCGTACCAGGTGCCTCTTGTGGCTCGGCGCACGCGGTAATGCAAGCCGATGAGCAAGACGGACCCATTGCCGTGGTGGCAACTCCACAGATGGACTTTTGGATAGGCACAACGGTCGAATAGATTAATTGCCCTTCGCCCACTTCGATCAATCAGAAAGGCGCTTCGGGAGAGCCCTCTCAAAGTCAGGCGTTCGGGCGCGCTCGATCAAGGCCTTCGCTGATACGGTGGGCGGCATGGGCTGGGTACAGTACGTCTATCCCCCTACCCCGGCCGTTGGACTCGTGGTGGGCGACTGGTTTGGGAACGCGGCTGCGCCTATCTTGTGCATGGTCGAGTAGGCGAGCTGAAAAGTTTTTACCACAGGAGTGCGCTCAATCACTTTCGCCAGAGTCTTCAGCACCTCTGGGTAGGTCGCGTGGTTATAAGTTTCCGCATTCTCTTTCGACTCCCAGAAGCTGATTGCG
>WNFH01004971.1_pt1 | contig 11375 bp, 13 predicted proteins | sample 5400411 | NCBI WGS metagenome assembly WNFH01 (sample SAMN13153347, study PRJNA577476) | soil metagenome | isolation source: 200 cm saprolite under Douglas fir tree site 2 hole 3 | place: USA:California | collected 2015-04-18
GTGCGGCAGGGCGTTGAGCACATACTCGATCCCCTTGTTCGGCGAAAGCAGCCCGAACGTGAGCAGCACCACCTTGCCTCCAACACCGAACTGGTCCTAGAAATCGGTCGGATCGACAAAACCTACGTCGGGAATGCCATGCGGGATGAGATCGATCTTGGCCGGTGGTGCCTGGTAAATCTCCTGCATCATCTGTTGCCCTCGCTTAGCCATGACCACGAGCCGGGTCGAGAGGGCGACTAACTCGCGCATTACGCGCCGTTGATCGGTTTTCGGCTCACGCAAAATGGTATGAAGCGTAGTGACAACAGGCATTCTTAATTCACGCAGGAGTGCCAGGATATGGCCACCGGCCGGCCCGCCGAAAATGCCGAACTCATGCTGCAAGCAGACCACGTCCACGTTGCTGATGTTGAGGAAATCCGCAGCACGTAGATAAGACGACAAATCCTGCTCCTCAATCTCGAAGCGAACTACTTCCGGGTATTCGTAGCTACCTTGAATGTCATTCACCGACACTGAGAAACACTGGCTCTGGGGATGCACAGCTGCCACGGCGGAAAGCAGGTCAGACGTGAACGTCGCAATGCCGCACTTGCGCGGCAAGTGGTCGCCGACAAACGCGATCTTGCGAATCTTGGAAACTTCTTCCATGAGGCAGTCTTTCATCCCTCGCGCCCCGCACTGCTATGCACACGAATCTGCCCGCCGACGCACTTGTACCACCTCAGTACGAAGTGGGAAGTGGGAAGTGGGAAGAAGCGTTCTCCGGTAGTGTAGATTCCGTCCTTCGGGCGGTGGTTTTCAAGGCATGCGGGTCTACCGATCCGATGCGGGTTGGCAGGAGCGCGGGCAGGATATTCGCCCAGATGCAGTGGTCGTCCCGACGAGCCCACCAAGCTATCCCTCGGCATGGTTGCATCCCCGCAGAGCCCGCTGCCGTTTCACCTGGCAAAATCATTGTACCTCGCATCGTGATTGGAGGAGTGATTTTTGAGCAGCCTGCTGGCGGCGGATTTGGTCATAAGCAGCGGATGCCCGCCAGGGCGAAAAAGGGGAGCCTTGTAGAGCTTCTTGTCTTCCAGTAAGTGTGCCTGGGTAAGCCCCAGGTGGGGCCAGTGTCAATGACCGCTTTGGGTGCAGTGCTCGGACTCAGGTCTCACGCGCTCTTCCTCGAAGTGATAACGGAGAAGGCGGACCAGCGTTGTTCTACCTTATGACTGCCGCAGTGCGGACAGGTAACCCTGCCTTCCTCATGGTCTGCGAGCGCCAGAATCTTCGAGAATGTTTTCTTGCAGGCACGGCAGAAGAACTCGTAGTGGGGCATTGGGACCTCCCACGGTTAGCGTGTAGCAAGCATTGTAGACCTGCGGAGCGCGCTCTTCCACCGTTGCGGATCCTGTGTCCAGCCCGAGCCGTATAATCTTCTGATCCAACGAAAGGGAGGTTCGCTCCTAGGTCCCGTCGAGCTTTCGCGGGTCGCAGGCCCTAAGTAGACAGGCTAGAACGACTGCGAGAACCGGGCTTCCAGAAATTCGCGCAGCTTGGCTGTCGCCTTGAATTGTGGGACGGGATCGAGTTCCTTGAATGCCGACGTGAACGCATTGGAAAGACTCCAGATCGTCCGCGGCCGAAATTCCTCGTACTTCGGCTCGAAGTACAGGTCATGCACGGTGCGGACGAGGTGTTTGGGAGCTTCGAGTCTGCCCTCGACGAATGCCTCGTAGATGACCACCTTGGCGGTGACGTCCGTCAATTCACTTTTCTGCCATGCCTCCACCTGCTTTCGCATCGGCTCAAAGTTCCGCTGCATTCGGTCCACTCCGACCGAGATGCAGTCGATTAGCGAAAACGATTTTGAGTGTTTCGCGAGCACCGGCGTGAACACGCCGTGGTCCTCGCCATATTGCTCCGAAAGATTCGGACCCAAGTACAGACCGCTACCGTGTCAAGTAATTTCCCTTGAGCCTGCTGGGTTTCCTAGCAGAACCAGGAGCTGCCTGCACGGCTCTTCATCGTCAACGTGGCCAGCGGTCAGCGCCAATTCGTGCAGTCGGTGGAACCCACGTCGACAATGGGGTCGATGTATGCGCGCCTGGTTGCATCGGGCGATGGCAAAATCGCCGCGTATCGGATGCGTCGCGGCCTGTACGCAATCTACATCGCCGACGGACTGCGTTGACACTTTAATCGTCGGGTTCCGTCGGTGCAATGCAGGGCCACCCTGGGACCAAGTCCTGGTATTAAGGTCGGTCCCTACCAAGAAGCCAATCTCCAGCAGGCACGGGCGAGATGGACAGCTGTACCGTGCGCGGTACGGTTGTGGATCGCATCGTTGCCATCAAGTTCTGGCAATTTGAGCAAAAGGCCACCGTTCACGTGCCAAGCCGGATATTTGCCGAGTAGTCGCCAAACCGAAAGCTATTTATACGCCGCATGTGAGATAATTCCCGCCGCTCTGTGGCGAGGCGCACACATGAAATATCTGCTGGTGAGTCTTCTTCTAGTGACGGTCGTTTGGGCGGAGAAAGTTCCAAACGAAGCTGATTATCCTACCGAGTACCAGGTCGTAACGACGAGTGCAATAAGTGGCGGCTTGATGCTTGGAAACTTCTGCACGATGGGTCTGAGGGACGAAACCCACACTTTCATCGTGCAAAAGAGAGGTCATGGTGGATATCACGTTTGGGATAGCAAAGCGATTTTTCACGGACGCCGGGAAAAGAGCGGAATCAGTTTACTAGTGCAGGATAAGGGCAAGCTGAAAATCGAACATTGGCCGATCGCCGGAACCGTGATGGCGAACTCAGCTATCACCCATTGAGACGCCGCCAACGCTATTCAACGCAGATTTCAGACACTACCAAGTGGCTACGTAGCATCGCGATTAGAGGATTCAAATGACTACAATGAACACGATTGTCCGAGCGGCGATTCACCCGAGTATTGGAATAGCTCGAGTCGGCGACAGCACAGATGCGTTCTTCATCGGGCCAGAGCTTCCCTACCCAACCCCGGCTCCTGAAGGTGGATACAAGGACACTAGCGGGTTTCTCAAGCGTCAGGCGGCGAGGTACAGGATTTTCGGCTACGACTCACACAACCGTGTAGTGGAAGAGCTGACCTGCGACAATGCCGAGATCGAATGGACTGTCCACGTCGCTAACAAGAAGGCGGCTTGGTATTGCTTCAACGTTGCGCTCGACATCCCCGAGGCAGTCCCCGTTCCACGTCGAAACGCAAATTTCGCGGGACCTGCACGTAATCGTCTAACCATTGATCCTGGGCCACGCTCCATCTCCGGAAGGAGCAAGCAGGGCAACGGCTATCAGTTTGATACCGGCATTTTCCTGGGACAGAACGTATATCTCGGCGAGCTTCGCACCGACGCGGACGGGGGACTGATCTTCCTTGGTGGCCGCGGCGTTTCCGCCACTCCCTTCCCCAACAACACGGCCATTGACTTTGCGAATAGTGACGGCTGGTATGACGACACATCGGATGGTCCAGTGAACGCGACGGTTACGCTGGGCGGCAAAACCATTCCGGTGGATCCGGCGTGGGTGGTGGTTGCGCCCCCCAATTACGCTCCCGAAGTCATCTCCATCCAAACCATGTACGACGTAATGGTCGACGCCTACCATGGTTGGTGGCTCCAACCTTTGGAAAAAGTCTCGTTCCGGGAGCACATCTATCCTATTCTCTTCCAGTTTTGCCAGGCCCAATGGGTCAATTATGGTTTTCATGTTCAGTTTGGCTGGGGAGCGCCGTATGACTTCCTGCGATCTTCCTACTTCGAAAGGTTGAGCAGCGACAAGGTCGAATACAAAGAGATCCGGCGGCAGCTTTTCAACATTTTTCGCGATCCCGATTACAAAATGCTGGATGTCCACGCCTGGCCGCAGGTGTACGGGGACAACATGAATGTGCCCGCGACAGACGCGCGTCAGTTCCTGGCACTTACCAAGACGCAGCACAACCTCCTGAAGCGCTGGGTTGAAGGCGACTTCATCTCCGATTTTGATCCCAAGCGGATTCCTCCCAACACCATCGATGAGCTTCCTCTTCAGGATCGTCCGGCAGTTCTCGATAAAGCCGCACTATATTTCTGCATGGGAGGCCCATTCCACCCAGGATGTGAGATGACGTGGCCGATGCGGCATCCCAGCATGTACTACGTACCCTTCCGAATTCGTCCTCGCGCGCCACACAACCCGGAACCAGACTATGGGGACCTGCTCACCCCCGCCGTCATCAGCAGCAGCGACGGACCGTTGTCGGCCAGTGGACCCGGTGACCTCACACGATGGATGGCGGTTCCGTGGCAAACTGATACCGCCAGTTGCCGGGCTGGATATGAGGCTGAATACGATCCCTACCTTCCAACCTTCTGGCCGGCCCGAGTCCCTAACCATGTTCTGGCTCAAACGGACTACGAAACCGTGATGAACCGCAAGTTGCCCTTACACGAGCGCATGCTTGCGTTCGCTACCCGTTCTCAGTGGTATCGAGGTCTGGAAGGCGCCTGGGTTGACCAGATCAATCAAATGATCGTTGATTTCTCCAAACTGGGAGTGGTGGAGCGAAGACCAGGTCCGGGAGACCGCGAGTTTCCTGATGTCATGCTAGTCGAGTCTCCGCCGGGCATCGGGCTGACCGCAGCTCGCGAGAAGAACAATGTTATTGGACATGTCGGGAAGAGGCGTCGGCATCACGACCGGCGCTGAGTTCGATCTGGTGGTCATCGGGGCTGGGCCGGCCGGATCAGCGGTCGCCATCACGGTCGCCCGGACCGGAGCCCGTGTGCTTTTGCTCGATCCCATCCTCGATCGCAACAGCGATCACAACAACGACCAGAGTTTCAAAGTCGGTGAGTCCTTGCCTCCGGCTGCAAACCCAATACTGCAGGCCCTGGGTGTTACTAGACAGTTCCTGGCCGCCAAACACAGCCTCTCCTGCGGAGTCCAATCATCGTGGGGAAGCCCGCGGTTGCGAAACTCAGACTTCATACGCGACCCGCGCGGGCATGGTTGGCATTTGGATCGGTTGAAGTTCGATGCCATGTTGCGCTCCTTAGCGTTAGCCCAGGGAACACAAATCGAAATACCCGCCCGGGTGATTCGCGCGGAGCGGACTTCAGAAGCGGTTTGGGAAATCACCTACCGCAACGATGCGGAGTCACGCGCCGTGCGGACACGATGGGTGGCTGACTGTACCGGCCGCCAGAGCTGGTTTGCAAGGCAGCAAGGGGCTCAGCGCATTCACGACGATCGCCTGGTCGCATTTGTTGGCATCTTCAGTTTGGCGGAACTCTATCGGACCGAACCGTCTAATACAGCAACTCTGATCGAATCCGTTCCGCACGGGTGGTGGTATACCGCGGCCCTACCCGGTGGCAGGCGGGTTGTCGTATACCTCACGGATGCCGATAGTGAGCAAGTCAAGCGAGCGTGTACTAAGGCCGGGTTCCTGTCATTGCTAGCCGAAACGCATCATGTTGCGCCGAGTGTTGAACATTATCGAACGAGCGAAGTCGCTCTCCAGGCCGCTCGGGCAAACAGTTCACGGCTGGACAGGTGCTGGGGCCCGGGATGGGTGGCGGCCGGAGATGCCAGTATGTCGTTTGATCCCCTTTCATCCCAGGGCATTTTCAATGCACTATACTCGGGGACGAAGGCAGGACAGGCACTACAGCATGGGATTCGGGGCGATCTCTCACTTCTTTCCAGCTATGAAGAGAGATTGCGAAAAATCTACAGCATCTACCTGTCCAGCCGAAACGTGTACTACGGCCTCGAGCGCCGGTGGCCTTCCAGTCGTTTTTGGCAACGGAGAAGGAGTGAGTACGCAGTAGCATAGGCGTTCTCCCAAGTTGGGGACTGTTGCGCGTCAGCTCGAGCACCGTAGCGGCTTTGCTGGACCTTGAACTTGGAACCTCCGAACTCACAACCCGCCGCGCCCCGCTCGCAACCTGCAAACAGGGTTGGCCACTATCAGATCCTCGAGAAGCTCGGTGCTGGCGGCATGGGAGAAGTGTACCGCGCCAAAGACGAGGTTCTGGGCCGGGATGTGGCGTTGAAGTTTCTCCACCCCGCCCTGTCCTCCGACGAAGCAGGCCGCAAACGACTGTTGCGCGAGGCCCGCACTGCTTCTTCCCTGAATCATCCCAATATCTGCACGATTTATGAAGTCGGCGAATCCGATGACACGACCTACATTGCGATGGAGTATCTGAAAGGCCGCACGTTGAGCAGCATGGTCCACGGCGAGCGGCTGACCGCCGATGATGTCTACCGTTACGGCCTGCAGATCGCTGATGCACTCGCCTATGCCCATACCCACGGCGTGGTTCATCGTGACCTGAAGAGCGCCAACGTAGTTGTAACCAAGGAAGGATATGTCAAGGTGCTCGACTTCGGTCTGGCCAAGAAGCGTGCAAACGCCGACACGGGAGAAACGCTGTCAGAGACCCTGACTGAGCAAGGGTCGATCGTGGGGACCATCCAGTACATGGCTCCTGAAGTCCTGCGGGGCGCAGAAGCCGACGCTCGGGTTGATGTTTGGGCGTTGGGCGTCATTCTTTATGAGATGTCGACCGGCAAGCTTCCCTTTGATGGCCGGACGCAGTTTGAAGTAACTTCCGCGATCTTGCGAGATCGTCCCACGCGGCTGCCGATCGAATTGCCTTCCCGCTTGCACACGGTCATCGCGCGTTGTCTGGCCAAAGATTCTGAAGAGCGTTACCAGAGTGCCGCGGAGGTTAAGGTCGCGCTGGAAATGATGGACTCAGGGGACCGGCTCCGCCTTGTGCCTCCTCGCTGGGCGTTGCTGTGGAAGCCGATCCTGCTTGCCGTTCTGAGTGTGGCTCTGTTGGGCGGCGCCGCTGCCTTCTGGTTCAGCCGCCCGCACCGGACGGCGATCACGTCAACTCAACCACAAATCGAGTCCCTGGCGGTTTTGCCGCTGATGAATCTTTCGGGAGATGCGCAACAGGAGTACTTGGTCGATGGCATGACGGAGATTCTGATCACCGATCTGGCCAAGATGGGATCGCTGAAGCGCGTGATCGCTCGAAATTCGGTGATGCAGTTCAAGCATTCAGACAAGCCACTCCAAGCAATCGCGGAACAGTTGCACGTAGATGCCCTGGTGACCGGGTCGGTTATGCGTGCTGGCAACCACTTGCGAGTTACCGCGCAGTTGATCGAGCCATCTACCAGCAACAATCTCTGGGCTCAGGAATACGATCGCGAAGTGACCGACGTCTTGAGCTTGCAGAACGACATAGCTCTGGCCATCGCGCGTGAAATAAAGATTAAGGTCACACCGGAGGAGCAGGCCGCCCTAAGCAACACTGCGACGGGGAATCCGGCAGCGCGTGAAACATATCTCAAGGCGAGATACTATTGGAATAAGAGGAATGCTGAAGCAGTCCAGACCGGGCTGAAGTACTTCGAGCAAGCAATTCGTGAAGATCCCAAATACGCTCCGGCTTATGCCGGGGTTGCCGACAGCTATATAGTTCTTGCGGATTTAGAAGCCCGGCCTTCGGCGCAGTCCCTTGTCAAAGCCAAGGCGGCCGCAACCAAGGCACTGCAGATTGACCCCAATCTGGCCGAAGGGCATGCATCGCTGGGTTCAGTTTACAGTTTCGATTATTCCACCCTGCGGGAGTCCGAACGCGAGTTCAAGCTGGCACTGCAGTTGAATCCGAACTATGCGACAGCCCTGCATTGGTATGCCATGGACCTGGTAATAGAAGGCCGTCTGGACGAGGCCCTGGCGATGTCGCAGCGCGCCCGAGAACTGGATCCTCTATCACTCATCATCAATTCGTATGCTGGGCTCGTGCTGTATTTGAAACGGGACTATGGCAAGTCCATCGAACAGCTGCGGAATACGCTGGAACTGGACCCGAACTTTGATGCGGCGCACGACTTTTTGGCGCGGGCCTTACTGCAAGCTGGAGACCTGCAGGCGGGGATACTGGAAGCGAAGAAATCCGTGGAGATTTCAAAGGGAGTGCCGGATACGGTCTCGATCCTGGCCTACGCCGAAGCGGTAGACGGCAAAAAGGCGGACGCACTGGATATTCTCAATGGTTTGAAGTCGTCCCGCGGCTTTCTCCCGCCAGAGGCAGCCTTCGTGTACGCCAGGCTTGGGGATAAAGATGCGGCTTTTCGCGTGCTTGAGGAAAGCCGGAAGAACGGCCGCCTTTGGTCAATCTCGCTGAAAACCGAACCGGCATTGGATCCGCTTAGGACCGACCCACGTCTTGTCGCTTTAACGCAGTCAGTGTTGCCCTAGCCCGTGGAGTCTGACGAATTTCCTTGACAAGTCTCCCAGAATAGAGTTCTTTTGTGAGCTGCAAGAGTTCCCTTTTCGACGCTATTAGCCCAAGAAAGGAGAATCTATGAGCGACGCAAAATCTGAAAAAGGTACTTTGATTCATGGTGCCGATGGTGGGGTGTATTACATCACCGACGATCAATTGCAGGCCTTTCGCCTCCCCGATGCAGCTACAAAAGAAGTTGGCAGCGCGCTGGAGCGGCCGACGGCGGGCCAGAGCCTCGCCGCAGTCCACGGCGAGGATCTGGTCGACCACGTTGGAGGGCACCATGTCGCGCTCCCTGGTCGTCACATAGAGCTCGGCCAAGTCGGTGGGCACCGCGTAAATATGGATAGGCTAGCTCCGCCAAAGCGCAAGTCGGCCTAGCGCTTGCCCGAACCGGGTTTTCTCGCAAAGACAATGCATCAGTACTGCGGAGCGTAGCTGTGTGCTTATCGCCCGCTTCGCAACTGCTGAGAGCGACGGGCTTCGCAACAGCTCCTGCACGAATGTCTAATTCGGCCTTCGCCCGCACAAGCCCGGCGGCGTCGATGCAGGCTGTAGATTCCAAATGAGCGCCACTTCCCTCACACACCAACTCGAGGCCTTGAATTCCGGGAGCAAGCACTTTCATTCGGGAACGCACCGCATCATTGCACCTGAAGAAACATTGCGAAGGGTTCAGCCCCTGCTGCCGGTCATGGGGATCACGCGAATTGCCAATGTTACAGGCTTGGATTGCATCGGCATTCCAGTGGTTATGGTATGCCGGCCTAACTCGCGTTCCATCGCAGTTTCCCAGGGCAAGGGGACGACCCTAGTTGCAGCCAAGGCGTCTGGCGTCATGGAATCGATTGAGGGATATCACGCTGAACACATCACTCTGCCGCTGAAACTGGCCAGCTACGAAGAACTGCGATACACCCATGCTCTGGTTGAGGTCAATGCGCTGCCGCGCCCCAATCCGGACGTGTTTCATCCCAACGTGCAGGTGCTCTGGATCGAAGCTCGCGATCTGCTGCGGAAAGAAAACCTCTGGCTCCCGTACGAACTGGTTCATTTGAACTACACTCTTCCGCTGCCGACCGGCTCGGGGTGCTTCGTTGCCAGTTCGGACGGTCTCGCCTCCGGCAATCACATCCTGGAGGCAGTCAGCCACGGCATTTGTGAACTGGTGGAGCGCGACGCGGTCACTTTGTGGCGTCTGCGTGGACGCGCCGGGCGCGAACTCTCCGGACTGGATCTGGAATCTATCGATGACGAGCCGAGTTGTCAGGTCCTGGCTCAATTTGAGCAGGCAGGTATTGCCACCGGCGTGTGGGATGTGACCAGCGACATTGGCATCCCCGCATTTTTCTGTTTCATAGCGGAACGGAAGCCCAATCCGCTCCGTCCCATTCCGTTCGGAGGTGGCGCTGGCTGCCACCCTTGTAAGGAAATCGCCCTACTCCGTGCGCTAACCGAAGCCGCACAATGCAGGCTCACGGCGATCGCCGGATCTCGCGACGACTTCTTCCGCTCCAAGTACGATTTCTTCCGTGATGACAAGACGGAAAGGTTCAACCGCGAATTCCTGGCGCACAATGGATGCCTCCGCCGTTACCAAGACATCCCGAACTTTGAGGGAGAAACGCTGCAGGATGACGTGGAATGGGAACTGCGACGCTTGGAATCAGCCGGATTGCAACGGGTGTTGGTAGTGGATCTGACCCGGCCCGAATTCCGTATTCCGGTGGCGCGGGTGGTCATACCTGGGTTGGAACCGGGGTGCAGTTCAATGGATTACTCCTTTGGGCACCGCGCACGCGCCATCCTGGAGACCGCCGCATGAGCGTGTATGTGTTTGTGGGACCAACCATCGGACCCGACGAAGCCTCGAAGGAGCTCGATGCGATTTTTCTGCCGCCGGCCGCCCAGGGGGATGTTTATCGGATCGCCTCGGAAGGGGCCCGAGCCATCGGGATTATCGACGGCTATTTCGAAAATGTTCCCGCGGTCTGGCACAAGGAAATCCTTTGGGCCATGAGCCAGGGCGTTCATGTGTTCGGCGCTGCAAGCATGGGGGCGTGCCGGGCGGCGGAATTGCAAGCGTTCGGCATGGTAGGTGTTGGCCAGATCTTCGAACTTTTTCTGCATGGGAAACTCGAAGATGACGACGAAGTAGCGGTTGCACATTGCCCTGCGGAGTTTGGTTATCGCCCTACATCAGTAGCTATGGTCAACATTCGTGCAACTCTGGCGGCTGCGCGGGCAAATGCCATTATCGCGGAGGCGACTTGCAGAAGACTCGAGCGCATAGCCAAGGACCTTTTTTACCCGAACCGTCGCTATGAGCTAGTCATCGAGCAGGCCATCCACGAAAAGCTGCCTGGGCCGGAGTTGAGTCGTTTCGCGGACTGGTTACCTTCTGGGGCAGTGGACCAGAAACGGATCGATGCCCTAGCAATGCTGCGAACCATGCGTCGTCAGATTGCCGCTGATGCTAAACCTAACCGAGTAGGATTCTTCTTCGAACATTCATGGGTGTGGGAGCAGCTTGTTCGAGAATCTACTGGTGCTTCAAGCAATAGTGCCACCGATGAAAACGCAACCGCCTCACACCCGGCTGGTGCCCGCTAACAATAATCACATCTTCGATCCGAGGAAGCCACCCTATGCAGGTTTGCTCATTTCTTCCCTCAGCCACTGAAATTCTTTATGCGCTAGATCTGAGTGATTTGGTTGCTGGCGGAGCGTTCGAACGCGATTATCCCCCCAGAAGCCCGGCTGAGGTAATCGTAGGTTGCCTAGCCAGGCAGATTCGGAAGCAATCCAGTGTTGCTGACATGTCGGGTGAGAAGTCGCATTCACCCGGCACGCTGCAATGGAACGGCAGAGTTGGTGCAGGTGGACCTGGCCAGTTCGCCGCGGGCCGATTTGCGCATGCCGCCAGTCATCCACTTGGCGACGCATGGGTTCAAAGCTTCTCTGAATCCGGTCAACACCCACTGCCAGCGTGTCAATCAGGTTGAAGCTCTTCGTATGCTTGGCCAGAACCGGCGTAAAC
>WNFH01009849.1_pt1 | contig 11372 bp, 11 predicted proteins | sample 5400411 | NCBI WGS metagenome assembly WNFH01 (sample SAMN13153347, study PRJNA577476) | soil metagenome | isolation source: 200 cm saprolite under Douglas fir tree site 2 hole 3 | place: USA:California | collected 2015-04-18
CTATCTGGCCGTCGTCGAAGCGCAGAACGACCCGGGAACCGGGAGCGGTGGTCACCACGGTGCCCGAAAGCACACGCTGGTTTGGTGCTAAGGGCTTGCTTTGGGCGGGGGTCGCACCGACGCGGGCATCGCCTTTCAACTCCTGCACGACCGCCGCACCGAACGCGCCTGCCGTCGCACCCGCGATCCCCAATGCAAGAATCACGGACGAAAGAAACCGTTCTTTGGTCATGCTCATGCTCCCTCCCTTCGGCACGGCTGGCAGGCCGCTGCCGGGAATACTACTGCGAGTTACCCTGCGAACCGGGCGAGGATGTGCCCGGCGATTATGACCCCGTTACGGGCGCCTGGATTGCGGCGGCAGGTTCGGGACGCGGTTTTGATCGCGCGCCGTCTCGGATACCCCTAGCCCGAAGTCGCGGCCGAGATCCCCCTCCAGCTCGCGAGCCTTGTTGGCGGTCTCCAGGCCAAAGGCCGAGGCTTTCTGCGCCCGGAGCGAAGCGGTCGCGGGCAGCGTGATGGGCAGCTTGATCTCGCCGGTTGCGTCGGCAGACGCGTTGGCCGGCACGACGTCCATCGTCACCTCGAGATCTCGCTGCTGCGCTAGAGGCCCGCTCGAAAGCGCGAGGGCAAAAATAGTACCGATCGAATATTGCGTAAATCGCTTCACGACATACCTCCTGCCTGCGGTTGGACTACTAATTCCGCGAACCCGACGGGCGACATGCCCGACTCGACCGCGTTCTTGATTTCAATCTTCAGCCGGAACGTCTTGCTGCTCCCGCCGTGCGACAGGCGCGCCACGAGCTCGTCCTTCACCGTTCCGCGCGCGATCAACGGAAGCTGCAGCAGGTTCCCGCCCTCGCGCAAATCCGTCTGCCAGGTCAGCTCGCGGCGCTCGCCGTAGCCGACGAGCTCGAGGTTCTCAGGCAGCGCGAGGCTCAACGTCGCCGCCTGCAGCGGCTTCGCGCTGTTGAACATCACGCGCACCGTTTCGGGCTGCTCGAGCGTGAGTGCCACTTTCTGCACCGGCGCCGGTTGCGTGGCGAGGAATACGCCCAGGGCCACTCCCAGCACCACGCTTGCCGCGAGCGCCATGCCGAGCACGGCGCGCCGCGTGTGGCGAGCGCTGCCGACCGCCGCATGGGTCGCGCGCGATAGTGCCTGGTCCACGAAGTCCGGGTGCGGGGTCGGCGCGGTGAGCGTGCGCACAGCCGCCTGCAGCGCCACGGCGTGCTGATGCCGGCGGCGGCAATTCGTACAAAGCTCTAAATGTTCCTGAATCGAGCGCTGCCCGACGGCGTCGAGCCGCCCGTCAAGGTAGTCGTCCAATTGCAGCGCGAGGTCGTGGCATTCCATTTGATACGTTCCTAGCCGTTAACACGCTCGCCGACGGAAAAAGGTTCCATCGGCAGGAACTCCCGCAGCCGGTGGCGGGCCCGGTGCAGCCGCGACTTGAGGGTGCCCAGCGGCGTCTCCAGGATCGTCTCGAGCTCTTCGAGGCTGTACCCCTCGACGTCGTGCATCGTGACCACCGCGCGCTGCTCGGGGCTGAGTCGCTCGAGGGCGGCGAGGATGCGCTCGCGCAACCGGCTGCGTTCGGCGTGCTCTTCCGGGCCGTCTTTGATCGCCGGCAATGTGTCGAGGGGGTCGTCGTCGCCCTCCGCGTCGGCGGCGAGCCCGGCGATCGGCGAGCGGGCCCGTTCGCGGACGAAGTCGACGTATCGGCGGTAGAGCACCCGCGCCAGCCAGGGCCGGAGCTGCTCGATATCGACGAGCTCCCGGGCACGGGGGTAGAGCTTGAGCAATACGTCCTGAACCAAGTCCTCGGCGTCGGCCACGCTGCCGGTGAAGCGCCAAGCCAGCCGATGGAGGTACTCGACTTGCGGGCGCAACAAATCCTCGAAATTCGACGCTGCGGTGCGCCTTCGGCGGAAGGGCAAAACGGGCGGCATGAAAGTAACTACACGTAGTGTGGCCGAAAAGGTTCCTACCGTAGCCTGCTTCCGGGGATCGCACTTCCGCTTTCGAGCCGAGTATGTGACTTTTTGAACACCAGAGCCGGATTGGCCTTTGCCGCACGCTGACGGTTGACCGCCCACGGAACACGGCAAGCTTACGATGCTGGCCTTGGAGTAACGTGGCCGCACTTTCCGCAGGTGCGGTGCGACTCTTCCGAATAGAACTCCTCGTACACCCGCGACACCGGATCCTCGCGGTAGTCGGCGACGTGCCGCACGGCCTGGTAGAGCTCGGCGCGGCATTTCTCGCAATACCAGAAGAAGCGATCCTTCTCCTCGGGCCGGCGCTTGCGCTCGAGAACGAGCAGGAACGCGTCCGGCGAGAAGCGCGGCGAGTGCCGCACGCCGGCCGGGCAATGGATGATCTCGCCCTCGCGGACAAGCGCCACCTTCTCCTCACCTTCGGGCGTGAGGTAGTGCAGGTTCATCTCGCCCTTGATCATGTACATGACCTCGTCGCTCGGGTCCGAGTGGAACTCGCTCCTGTGCTTGCGCCCGCGGGCGACGAAGGCGATGGTGTCGGGCGCCTGCCAGAGAATGGCGACCGGCCTGACGCTCTTCCTGATGCCCTCGGACACCTCCGCGAGGCTGACGGCTTTCAGCTCGGTCATCGGCTTTCTTCCTGTCCCGAAATCGGTTTTGCGCGGCTGGGCGGCCGGCGATGCAGATTGTAAGCGCAAGGGGTGAGTAAGAGGTAAGATCGCGAATCCCTTCATGCTTCGCCAATGAAAACAACGAACGCGGCCGCGACCCTCGCCAGCGTCGTCTTTCTGAAAATTCAGGAGTTCGCCCGCAGGCCGGTCCAGGAACAGACGCGGCTGCGCGCGCAGCTCGAGGCCGTGGTGGCGGTGACCGCCGCGGAGCTTGCGCCCGCGGGCCGGATCGTGCTCGACGCCGCGGACGGGGCCGCGATCGTGGTCCTCGCCGATCCCAAGGGGGCGTTGCGCCTGGCCGAGCGCGCCCTCTCCGCGACGGCGGCAGGGCTGCCCCTGTGCATCGGTGTCAATCACGGCGCCGTGCAGCTCGCCTCGGGCGGGCGCGGGGCCGAAGGCATGACCGGCGACGGCATCTCGGTGGCGGCGAGCGTCGCCGAGTTCGCCTCGCCCACGCGCCTGCTGATCTCGCGGTCGTTCCTGGACGCGCTCGCGGATGCCGAGCCGGGGCAGGATTCCGGCCTTTTCGCGGCGGGGGTATTCACCGACGCGGGCCTGCGCACGCACGAGCTGTTCAGCCCGGACAGGCACGCGGCCGAGCGCAGGCGCAAGCGCCTGATCGCGCTCGGGGCCGCGGCCGTCATCGGAATCGTCGGGGCCGGCGTCGCCATGCGCGTCTCCTCAGGCGGGCACCCGAAGCTCCTGGACGGAATGATCGCGAAGCTCAGAATTTCCGCGAAGGACGGCGAGAGCTATCTTCGCGGCCTGCGCGAGAGGTTCAAACTCTGACCATGACGGCGAAGAAGAAGCTCGGACGCTACAAGATTGTCGGCGAGCTCGGGCGCGGCGCCATGGGGGTCGTCTACAAGGCCGAGGACCCCGCCCTCGACCGCATCGTCGCCCTCAAGACCATCATCCTCTCGGATGACGCGGCCGGGCGCAAGGACTACCACACGCGCTTCTTCCTCGAGGCGAAGGCCTCCGCGCGGCTCACCCACCCGCAGATCATCACCGTCTACGATTTCGGCGAGGAGGACGACCTCGCCTACATGGCGATGGAGTTTCTGAAGGGAACCGAGCTGCGGGCCCGGATGGCCAAGGGCGCGATCGGTGTTTCCGAGGCGGTGCACATCGCCGAGCAGGTGGCCGAGGGCCTGGGCTATGCGCACGAGCACGGCGTGGTCCACCGCGACATCAAGCCGAGCAACATCATGCTCCTGCCGCACGAGCAGGTGAAAATCATGGATTTCGGCATCGCGCGCATGCGCGCCTCAGACCACAAGACCAGCACGGGCATGGTGCTCGGGACGCCGAAATACATGTCGCCCGAGCAGGTGACGGGGTCGGCGGTCGACCATCGCTCCGATATCTTTTCGCTGGGGGTCGTGCTGTACGAGATGCTGACCCGCGCGCGATTGTTCTCCGGCGAGGACACGCCGCAGATCTTCTACAACGTCGTCAACGTCCAGCCCGCCCCACCGAGCCGGCTGAACCCCGAAGTGCCGCCGATGCTCGACTTCGTGCTCGAGCGGGCGCTCAAGAAAGATCCTGCGCTGCGCTATCAGGACGCGTTCGAGCTGGCGGCCGACCTGCGCTCCTGCATGATCGAGCTCATCGACCGCGAGGGTGCGTCGGGAAAAAAGGACCGCGACCGCGAAGCCACCAAGACGCTCAAGCTGGAAGCCAACACCGGTAAAGCCTCGCTCCCCCCGCCCGCGGGCGCGATCGGGTTCGACACGCGTCTTCCCGCGTCGCTCAGGTTCGACGGCTCCGCGGCGATGAGCCGGCTGAAGGCGCCTACCTGGCGGGACCGGGCGCTCCTCACCCGGCCGCCCCGGCGGGTCGGCCTCCTGCGCCGCATCAGACGCGACCCGGGGCCGCGGTGGCTGTTCGCTGCCGTCGTTGCGGCGGCCATCGTCGGCGGCTTCATCGCTTTCGCCTGATCCAGGCGCGCTGCCGCCGTCATTCCGTCTTGATGCCCGCCGCCTTCACCAGCGCGGCATTGGCGGCGATCTCCTCGCGCAGGTAGGCGTTGAACCGCTCGGGGGTGTAGTCCATCGGCTCGGCGCCCAGGCGCGCCATCTTCTCGTGCACGTCGCCCGAGCGCAGCGCCTTCACGGTCTCCCGGTAAAGTCGGTTCACGACCTCGCGCGGGGTTTTCGCCGGCGCGAACATGCCGACCCAGAAGTTGTAGTCGGAATTCGGAACGCCCGCTTCGAGCGTGGTCGGCAGTTCGGGGAGCACCGAGGAGCGCCGCGTGCTGCCGACGGCGAGCGCGAGGATCTTCCCGTCCTTCAGCAGCGGCAGCACCGACACGACCGGGCAGAAATAGTAGTCGACGCGGCCGGTGATGATCTCGGTGAGCGCCTCCGGCGACCCCTTGAACGGCACGTTGACGGTGTCGATGCCCGCGCCGAGACGGAATCGTTCGGCATTCAGGTGCGTTGCGCTGCCGGTCCCCACCGACGCGGAGTTCATCGAACCGGGCCTGGCCTTCGCCGCGGCGACAAGCTCCCTCACCGACCGTATCCCTTTCGACGGCGCAATCACCAGCACGTTCGGCAGGAGGCCGAGCGGCACGACGCCGGTCATATCGCGCAGCGTGTCGTACGGCAGATTGCCGTAAGTCGACGGCGTCACTGTATACGAGGACGAATGCACGAGCAGCGTGTGGCCGTCCGGGTCCGCCTTCGCCACCTGGGCGACGCCGATGGTGCCGCCGGCGCCGGGGCGGTTTTCGATCACGACCGGCTGGCCGAGCTGCGTGGAGAGTTTTTCGGAAACCGTGCGCGCCATGATGTCGGTGCCGCTCCCCGGGGTGAACGGCACGATGACCTTGACCGGTTTCGCCGGCCAGACTTGCGCCCATGCCGCTGCGCCGTTCACGCACAGCGCAACGGCGGCGATCCAGATTGCGGAACGATTCATCGCCTCCCTCCATTTCGATACTTTTCCGCCCGGGACCGATTATGCCGGAACTCAGTCCTTGACGGCCTTGAGCCTGATCCGGATTTCGCTTGCGACGTTGTTGTGTCGCTTCAGGAACAGAGCGATCTCCTCGTTGCCGAGCCTGCCCGATTGGGCCTCGCCGGCGTAGGGCTCTTCGAGAATGTAGATCGCGTCCTCCACGCTCTCGAAATCCACCCCGTGGTACAGCGCCAGCGGCGAGCTGGGGGACCCGATCTCGCGCCACCGGAGATTGGCCTTCTTAGAGAAGAGCTGCAGCATCGCCGGCGTCACCGGGCGGACATGGGTGGGGTCGCCGATGAAGTTATCGTGACGCGGGTGCGGCACGACGATGTAGATCTGCGCCCCCGGCTCGCACACGCGGTACATTTCCTTCATGATGCCGATGAAGGCCTCCGGCGACGCGCCGAGATGTTCGAGCACGTGGACCAGAAGGATCTCGGAGACCGAGTTGTCAGTCCAAGGCCAGGGGAACGATTCGAGGTCGCACTTCAGGTCCGGATCGCCGTGCTTGTCGACGTTCAGGTAGCCCGGCTGCGGATTCTGCCCCGAACCGAGATTGAGCTTGAGTCCCATGATCGCCTCGCTGCAATTTCTGCCTTGCGGACCCGAACGCAAGGCGCCGACCCGGAGTCACGGGCCTGGGATCGAATCCGGCGTGCTCGGCCGCGGCGAATCCGACCGCCGATCGGTCCATCCTCCCCTGCCGTTTGTGTATTATTCGGGCTGGCGGCGAATTCCATTCTAGGCACGCCTTGCTGGCGCTGCAACCGAAAACATCCAGAGAGGTACCGTCATCCCCATGCCATTGCCATCCGAGCTCGAGCGGTGAAGGCGGCCCCCTTCGAATACGCGCGCGCCGGCTCGGTAGCGCAAGCCTGCGAGCTGCTCGCGCGTCACGGCGATTCGGCGAAGCTCCTCGCCGGCGGCCAGAGCCTCGTGCCGATGATGGCGATGCGCCTCGCGCGTCCGGCGTGGCTCGTCGACATCAACGAGATCACTGCGCTGAAATTCATAAGGATCGAAAAGGACATCGCGCGCATCGGCGCGTGCACGCGTCAATGCGTCGTCGAGCGCGACGAAGCGCTCGCCGCGCGCGTGCCGCTTCTCTCCCAGGCGCTCGCGTGGGTGGGTCACGTGCAGACGCGCAATCGCGGCACGATCGGCGGAAGCCTCGCCCACGCCGATCCATCGGCGGAGTTGCCGCTTGTCGCCCAGGTGCTGGGCGCGCGTATGGTGCTGCGCTCAGGCGGCGGCACGCGCACGCTCGAAGCCGGGGATTTCTTCGCCGGCCCGATGGCGACCGCCGCGAGGCCCGAAGAATGCCTGGAGGAAATCCACTGGCCCGCGTGGCCCGAGCGGCGCACCGGCTCCGCTTTCACCGAGATTTCCGTCCGCCACGGCGACTTTGCGATGGTCGCGGCCGCGGCGCAGGTCGCGCTCGACGGCAGCGGGCGGTGCGCGCGCGCGGCCTTCGGCCTTGGCGGAGCCGGCGGAACGATCTTCACGCGAGCGCCGAGTATCGCCGGCACCTCGCCGGTGTGCTCGCCGCGCGGGCGCTGCGCGCCGCGCGAGAAAGAGCGAGCAGCCGGTGAGCGAGACGCTTCACGCTATTTCTGTCGAAGTAAACGGCAAGGCGCGATCGGCCCAGGTCCCGGCGCGATTGTCGCTCGTCGACTGGCTGAGAGAGGAGCTGCGCCTCACCGGCACGCACGTCGGCTGCGAGCACGGCGTCTGCGGCGCGTGCTCGGTCATGCTCGACGGCGAGCCGGTGCGCTCCTGCCTCATGTACGCGGTGCAGGCGAGCGGCCATCGCGTCACCACCGTCGAGGGCCTCGCGAAACCCGATGGCTCGATGAGCGTGCTGCAGGACAGCTTCTGCGAAACGCACGGCCTGCAATGCGGCTATTGCACGCCGGGCATGCTGATCGCCGCGCAAGGGCTGTTGAACGCGAATCCGGATCCAACCGAAGAGCAGATTCGCGACGCCATCGGCGGCAATCTGTGCCGCTGCACCGGCTACCAGCAGATCGTCGACGCGGTGCGGCTCGCGGCCGAGCGTTCGAGGGCGAAATGAGCGCCTCCGAGAAAAGCCCATACGGTTATCGTTACATCGGCGCAAAGCGCAGGACGAAGGAGGATCCCCGCTTCGTCGCCGGCCGCGGGCGCTACGTCGCCGACATCGCGCTCCCCGGGATGAAGCATGTCGCGCTCGTCGCGTCGCCCCACGCCGCCGCGCGCATCGTGTCGATCAAAACCGAGGCCGCGCTCGCCGCGCCCGGCGTGCTCTACGTTCTCACGGGCGACGAGTTCTGCGCCGACACCGATTCGCTCGCGATCGGCGTCGACGCGCCCAAAGTGACGCGCTGGGCGCTCGCGCGGGGCGTAGTGCGCTACGCCGGCGAATGGGTCGCGGCGGTCGTCGCCGATTCGCGCGCTCTCGCCGAGGACGCCGCGGAGCTCGTCGAAGTCGAGTACGAGCCGCTGCCTCACGTGATCGATCCGGAAGCGGCGCTCGCGCAGGGCGCCCCGCTCGTGCACCCGGCACACGGCTCGAACGTGCTCTACCGCCGCAAATTCGTGTGGGGGCCGGTCGAGGAGGCGTTTGCCAGGGCCGAGCACAAGATCTCCTTCCGCGCGGTCTGGGGCCGCAGTGCCACCGTGCCGATCGAGACCTTCGGTGTCGCCGCGCAGTGGGACGCGGGAACGGGAATCCTCGACGTCTGGGCCTCGATCCAGATGCCCAAGTTTCCCGACCAGACGGCGCGCGTGCTGCGTCTGCCGGGCAACGCCGTGCGCGTGCATCACGACGTCGACGTCGGCGGCAGCTACGGCGTGAAGCGCGGCATCAAGCACACGGCGCTGGTCGGTTACCTTGCAAAGCGCCTCGGCATGCCAGTGCGCCTGATCGAGGATCGCCTCGAGAACCTGCGCGGCGGCGACATGCAGGGCCCGGACCGCTTCTTCGACATGCAGGTCGCATTCGGCCGCGACGGAATCATTCGCGCGATGAGGATCCGCGCCGTGGACGACGTCGGCGCCTACGCGGGCCGCTCGCCCTTCCAGCTCGGCAAGCCCGTGACCGCGATCTGCGGGCCGTACGCCATCCCCGCGATCGAGTACGAGCCGATCTCGCTGATGACGAACAAGACCCCCCAGGAAGCGGTGCGCGGCTTCGGCCAGTCGCCCACCAATTTTGCGATCGAGCGCGCGATCGACCGCGTTGCGCGCCACCTCGGCATGGACCGGATCGAGCTGCGCAAGAAGAATTTCATCCGCAAGGACCAATTCCCCTATACGATCCCGAGCGGCTCGACCTACGACTCGGGCGATTACCCTGCGGTGCTCGACAAGGCGCTCGCCGCGATCGACTACCCTTCGCTCGTGCGCGCGCGGGACGAGGCGCGGCGCTCGGGGCGCCTCGCCGGGATCGGCATCTCCGCGTGCCTGGAGCCGAGCGGCGGCAACTCGGCCTTCGAAGTGCTGATGAACCCGAAGAACGAGAACACGACCTGGATGGACTCGTGCCTGGTGCGCGTCGATCTCTCAGGCAGCATCACCGGCGTCATCAACAACTCGAGCTCCGGCCAGGGGCACGAATCGCTCGTTTCGACGGTGCTCGGAGAAATTCTCGAGCGCGATCCGGCGTCCATCCGCGTGGTGCGCGCGGATTCCCTGACGGCGCTCCCCTCCAACAGCCCGGTCGGCAGCCGCATGGCGATCATGCTGGGCGGCGCGGCGGCGGGCGCGGCAAAGCAAATCAAGGAAACGCTCATCGCGATCGCCGCGCACAACTTCGAATGCTCGCCCCACGATCTCGAATACCGCGACGGCAGCGTCGGCGTGAAAGGCGCGCCCTCGAAGAAATTCACGTGGGACCAGCTGGTCGAGATCGCGCACCGCAAGTTCCACAAGCTCCCCGCCGGCATGGAGCCGGGCCTCCAGGCGAAGTTCGTCTGGGAAGTGCCGACCGGCGGGGGACTCCCGACCCCCGAGGGTCGTATACAGATGTACCCCTGCTACGCCTTCGAGGCGCACATCGTCCTGGTCGAGATCGACCCGGACACGGGCAAGCCCACGCTCGGGAAATACGTCTGCGGCCACGACTGCGGCGTGATGATCAATCCGGACATCGTCCACGGCATGACCTACGGCGGAATCGCCCACGGCATCGGCGCGGCGCTCTACGAGAAGTTCGCCTACACCGAGGACGGCCAGCTCGCCGCCGGCACCTTCATGGATTACCTCATCCCGAGCGCGATGGAAGTGCCGGCCCTGAGCATCGTCGATCACTGCACGCCCTCCCCGCTCACCACCTTCGGCCAGAAGGGCTCGGGCGAGGCGGGTTATCTCGGCGCGCCGGCCGCGATCGCGAACGCCGTCAACGACGCGCTCGATCCGCTCGGCGCGGCTATCGATTCTCTTCCGATGTCGCATCTCGCGATCTGGAAGGCGATCGGCGGGGCGCGCAAGAAACGCCCGCTCAAGGACGCGGCATGAAGAACATCGTCATCGACATCCACGCGCACTTCATCCCGAGGCTGCTCTACGAGCGCTTCGACGCGAGCTCGACGAAGTTTCCCGGAGTGAAGCTGCTGCGCGATGAAAAAGGCAAGCGCCTGCAGTTCCCGGGCGGCGAGCCGACGCGGCCGATCTCGCCCAGGCTCTCCGATACTGCCGACCGGCGCGCCTGGATGGACAAGAACGGCATCGACCATCAGCTCGTCGGCGGGTGGCTGGACAGCTTCGGCTACGAGCTGCCGGCGGGGGAAGGCCTCGCCTGGAGCCGCTACTACAACGACTGCCTGCGGGAGGAGCTGCGCGACGAGCCGCGCTTCACGCCGCTCGGCACCGTGCCGCTGCAGCACGGCGGGCTCGCCGCCGAGGTGCTCGCCGAGGCGCTGGATCAAGGTTTCGGTGGCGTGATGATCGGAACGCTTCCCAAAGGCAACGCCGGCAATCTCGACGACCCCTCGCTCGACCCGTTCTGGCAGGCGGCCTCGGACCTGCGCGCGCCGGTGTTCATGCACCCGATGTTCCTGTGCGGCGAGCCGCGGCTCGCGGACTATGACCTCGTGAACGCGATCGGGCGGCTCGCCGATACCTCGATTGCCGTATCGCGGCTGCTCTTCTCCGGCCACCTGCTGAAATTCCCCGGCATGAAGTTCGTGCTCTCGCACGGCGGCGCGGCGCTGCCCTACGCGCTCGGGCGCCTTGCGCGCAACCACGCCATCTCGCAGGGCAAGTACGCCGACCCGCGCAAGGGCTTCGAGGCGATGTATTTCGACTCCTGCGTGTTCGACGCCGATTCGCTCGAATACCTGGCGAAAAAAGCGTGCCCCGGGCGCGTCATGCTCGGGTCGGATCAGCCCTTCCCGATCGGCGACCCGGAGCCCAGGAAAGTCGTCGAAGGTACGTATTTCAACGACGCGCAAAAAAAAGGCATCCTCGGCGAAACGGCGCAGGGCGTATTTCGCGTGCGGCCGGATTGCTGGTGCCCGAAGCAATAAGGCACGAAGCGATTTCGGAGTTATCCTAAGCGCCTAATGAAAGAGGTCGTTCGAAAACCCGGTGCGCGGCTCGGACTGGCCGCACTGCTCGCGTGCGTCGTCACCGGAGTGCTCGCGCAAACCTATCCCGCCCAACCGATCCGGATCCTGCTGCCATACGGCGCGGGCGGAGTCGCGGACATCACCGCGCGCGTGGTCGCGCAGAAACTGTCGCAGAACCT